>Ga0268262_10005302_pt1 | contig 12843 bp, 11 predicted proteins | sample TergutNc150P3_FD_190354 | JGI IMG/M metagenome (GOLD analysis project Ga0268262, IMG submission 190354) | Nasutitermes corniger P3 segment gut microbial community from laboratory colony in Florida, USA - Nc150 P3 (SPAdes) (version 2) | ecosystem: Host-associated > Arthropoda: Insects >... | reverse complement strand
TTTATTCCGTTTTTTGCCGTCCCGGTTTGGGTTGCAGCCTGTGGCTTGCGCCTTTTTTCAGGGGAACTTTTTTTCATTCCCTATCTTGGCCTTTGGTGGCTTAAGCCGCTGTTTGACCGCTTTATCCTTCACGTTGTTTCCAAAAGGTTTTTTGACGCTCCCGCCACTTCCAGTTTAAAATCCCTTTCCCGTGGAATTGCGGAAATGCGCCGCGGCCTTTTGGGGGATCTCTTATGGAGGCGCTTCAGCCCAAACCGTGCCGCAACTATGCCCGTCAGGGTTTTGGAACACCTGGGAGCAAAGCAATTTGCCCTGCGAAAAAAAGCTTTTGAAAGCGGTGGAATAAACTTTTGCTCGCTTGTCAGTATTCTGGGTTTGGTACTGGAAGCGGCGCTTCTTCTTGGGGAAATTATTTTTGTGTTGATGACAGCCAGCCTGTTTTTCCCGACCGTAGTTGAATATTTGGGGGAGAATAGCCAGATAACGGAAATAATAATTTTTACAGCGTTTTGTTTTAACTATATCCTCGCGGAAAGCCTTTATGTGTGCATGGGTTTCGGCATTTATATAAACAGCCGGGTGGAAGTCGAAGGCTGGGATCTGGAGCTGCTTTTTAAAAAATTTGCGCAACCCATAAAAATCGCCCTGCTCATCTGCGTTTTTATGGTTTTACCTTTTTCCGCTTACGCGGAAAGTACATCCGCGCTTCCCGATGATTTTCCCGTTGCAAATGATAAGGCTGTTCATGATTTAAGAACGATCCTCGCTTCCCCGGATTTTGGCGGCGAGAGGGAAGGGTGGGCTATCCGCTTTAAAGACCGCGATTACGAAGAATTGCCCGATCTTGATTTTGGGGAGAGCGTTGAAAAAATTAGGAGCCTGTTTGGGTTTCTGCTCAGGCTCTTTGTGGTTCTTGCTATTTTAGGATTTGTGGTTTTTGTTCTTTACTGGCTTATAAAAAACCGCCGTCAAATATTAGGCGGAAAACTATTCGCTCAAAGATCATTCCGGCTTGCCAAAGGCAGGCAACCGGAAATATCCAGAGAGAGTACGGAATTGCTTTTTTTAAAAGCGGAAAATTTTTTCAAGATGGGAAATTTGCGTGAAGCCTGGGCCGCCTGCTTTTCAGGCTGCCTTGGGGCGTACTCGCTTTCATATTCCATTGCCTTCCCCGCCGCCGCCACCGAATACGACTGCCTTGGATTGGTGCGTGAGGCGGACTCAACAGAACGTGGCTTTAACGAGATTGTGCAAAACTGGATTCTCTTTGTTTACGGGTCAAGGATTCCGGGTAATAATGCTTTTGAAAAAGCCCTTGCCTACGGGCGCTCTCTGTTGGAGGGCAAGTGAAGCGGAATAATATAATCGGCGCCGCAATAACCGCTGCTGTCCTTTCTCTTTTTATATTAATTTTTCGTCACTTTTTTGAAATCAGCCCAGCGACAAAAATCGTTCCCCCTTCGAGGGAAGCCAGGGTAAATGAATACCTCGCCCTGGATCGCTGGCTTGCAGGCATGGGTATCCCCGTGCGCGTGGAACCTTACGGCAATCTTTTCATGGTTTCCTGCGCGAAAGAAAAAAAAGTCTTTATTCAGGCCTCTCTTTTTGACTGGGAGGATGGGGCGGCCAACTACCTTGCCCGTTGGGTAGAAGATGGTGGAACCCTTCTTTTGGTTTTGGATAATACCGTGGTGTGGCAGGAGAAAGAGCCAATTATCCTGCTTGAGAAATTCGGAATAAACGCGGAAGAAATATTGCCTCGCCGCAATTATAGAAATTCAAAAGATGTAAATGCAACGGAGTATCTGAACGGCGTTACAAGGTTTGAGCAGGCAAAGCGTGGCATGGGGAAAATCGCCGCTTTGGCTGATAGCGATTTTATGCGCTCTTCCAGCCTTGGCGACGAGCCTAACACCCGCCTTGCCTGGGCGCTTTTCGCCTCTGAGCCTGACATCGCTGAAAGCGGCTGGCTTTTTATCCGGGGCAAGACACGAGTACGCGGGCTTTTGGGTACGATTTTCCGGCAGGGGAATTTGCCCGTTTTTTTTGTATCAGTTTTGGTTCTGCTCATCGTTTGTTTTTGGGCTGTGATTCCCGGTTTTGGTTTGGTAAAATGGGATGACGATAAACCTTCACGTTCACTGAGGGAACGTTTTTTGGCGGAAGGGCGTTTCTTAAGAAAGTACGGAGCGCTGGATTTTTACAGCCAGGAGTATGTAAGGGAAATAAAAAGACGCCTTGCAGTTCGGGAAGGGATAACTGGAGACGAAGAAAGCCTGAAGCGGGCCTTGGATATTTATGGTTCTTCACACGGAAAACCGAAAGATGAAAAAGGCAGTCGCCTTCTGGCAAGAGCTTTTCACAAAGAAAAATTTTCTTTCAGAGAATTTTCTGAGCTGATAAATGCTTTTAAGAGCGTATTGGAGATTATATGATAGAAAGACTTTCAGTTGATTCCGCGGCGGACGCGCTGGATAAGGTTAAGCGGGAAATCGCGAAGGTGTTTGTCGGACAGAAAGAGCTGGTTGAGCACGCCTTTATCACCCTGCTGGCTGGTGGGCACCTCCTGGTAGAAGGCGTGCCGGGGCTGGGCAAAACCCTGCTGGTACGCGCCCTCGCGAAAGCCCTGGGCGGCGATTCCAGGCGGATTCAGTTCACGCCGGATCTCATGCCCAGCGATATCACCGGCAATATCATGCTTGATGTCCAGGCGGGTAAATTCATCACGCGGAAGGGGCCGGTCTTTACCAACATCCTCATCGCGGACGAGATCAACCGCGCTCCCGCTAAAACCCAGGCGGCGCTTTTTGAGGCCATGCAGGAATTCCAGGTGAGCCTTGACGGAACCGAGTACCCGCTTCCAGGGCCCTTTATGGTTTTGGCCACCGAAAATCCTTTTGAACACGAAGGCACTTACCCGTTGCCGGACGCCCAGAAAGACAGGTTTTTAATGAAGCTTTTGATTGATTATCCGGCCATGGAAGAAGAAAAGGAGATGGTCAGCCGTGTGCTCGAAGGCGGGACAGGGGCGGAACTCTCCCTGGAAGGCGTCGGGACAGTACTGTCCTCAATAGAGGAATTTATCGCGATTCGCGATACGGCTTCGAGTGTCCGCGTTGCACCGGAAATAATCGATTACGCGGTAAGGCTTGTTTCCGCCACAAGGGAAGGAGGAGCAATCGAGAGCGGCGCGGGGCCGCGTGGCAGCCTTGCCCTTATCCGCTGCGCCCGCAGCCGCGCGCTCCTTGAGCGCCGGGACTATGTGATTCCCGACGACATAAAAGCGCTGGCGGTTCCGGTTCTGATCCACCGCATAACCCTTTCGTCCGAAAGCGAACTGGAAGGGCAGAACGAAGAACGGGTTGTTAAAGCCCTTCTGTCCAGCGTTGAAGCCCCCAGGGTGGAGTTTGAATGAGGCCGGGACGCATACTGGTCGTTGTTGCCCTGCTCTGGTTCCTGCTTGGTTCTGCGGGTTTTTTCTCCGACGCTGTTTCGCTAATCTGGCTTTTTTCGGGCCTCTTCCTGCTGCCTTTTATTATCGCCGACGGCCTTACGCTTTTTTTCTTTGCTGACACCCTCGCCGTAAAGCGCGATGTTCCGTCTACGCTGGCGCAGGGGCAAAGGTTCACTGTAAAGCTTGAAATCAGGCGCGGGTATAAAGGTTTCCTCCCTTTCAGGATTCGGCTCTGGGATCTTCATCCGCAATCGATGGACATGGACTGCGAAGCGTTTCCTGTTCTTCTTGGTAGCTCTGATCTTCTGAGTATAAAAGGCGGAAACCCGCTTATTTTTGAGTATTCCCTTTTGCCGAGGGAACGGGGGCGCTGGTTTTTCCGGGGGACAGAGCTGCTTTTTTCTTCACTTTGCGGGTTTTGGCGGCTTAAAGTCTTCCACCCCTGCGAAAGCTCCGGGCGCACCTACCCGGATTTTAAGAAAATCAAAGCCAAAGCTGGAGCCGGCCTCCGGGGCTTGTTGGAACGCACAGGTCAAAAGGATATCAGGATGCGCGGGCAGGGCCTGGAGTTCAGGAGCTTGAGGGATTACCAGGAAGGCGATTCAATCCGGGCGGTGGACTGGCGGGCTACGAGCCGGAGAAGAAAGGTGATAGTCAAAGAGTACCAGGAAGCGCAGGATCAGCAGGTGCTTTTCCTGTTGGATTCCGGCTACCGGCTCCACAGGAGCGAAGAAGGCGAGCGTACGCAGTTTGACAGCGCCCTTGAAGCGGTGCTGCTCCTTTCTTGGGTGAGCCTTAAGCACGGGGACAGCGTGGCGGTTGGGAGCTTCGGCCCGACCAGGCGCTGGCTTGGGCCGCGAAAGGGTTTAAGCGCTTTTCCCCTGCTTATGAACGGCCTCTATGACCTGGCAAGCGGTCCCTACCCGTCTTCGCCCTTTTCCGCCCTTGAGGACGCGTTCCTTCGCTTAAAACGGCGGACTTTTATCATCCTTATAAGCAACTTCCGTGAAGAGGACGGTCAATCCCTCGCCTGGATTCTTAAGCGCCTTGAAAAGCGTCACCTCATCTTAATGGTAAGTATAAGGGAAAAAGAGTCCGAATCCCTTGCTTTAAGGCGTCCGGTAGGTGGCGAAGAAGCGCTTGAAACCGCCGCTGCCTTTTCGTACCTTACTGCCAGAAGGGAATTGTACGCCTCATGGGAACATTCGGGCCTTTTGACCCTGGAAACTTCCGCCGCCACCCTTTCGGCAGCGCTGGTAAACCGTTACCTCCTGGTAAAGCGTTCCGGGCGGTTTTAGGAACCAAAAGCGATGTAAAGGGTTTATTTTTAAGGTATCAATTGTTAGTATATAATATATAAAAAGAGAAAAAGCATTGAATAAAAAAAATTATTATACGGTTTTTTGTATTTTATTTCTTTTTTGCGTATACTACATTTTTACTGTATTTTTTGGCGGTATAAAAGCGCCTTCATTGCCCGATGTTGTGGAGATAGCCGAAACCAGTTCTGAAGGGGAGGAGGAAGCAGAGCTTCCTTTCGAAGCAGAGCTTCCTTTCGAAGCGCAGCTTCCTTTCCTGGCGCTGAACAGCGAGGAGGAGCATGACCTTATCCTTTCATCGTACAGAGACGAGGCTTTTCGTGAGGATGTACTGGTTTTTTTCCATGCTTTGACCGGTTCCAGGGAGATTGCCGAGGCGATCCTGTTTAACGCTTCGGTCTGCAATGTGCCTCCTGCTCTGGCTTTTTCCCTCTGCGCTGAAGAAAGCAAATATAACCCTCGAGCCCTTCACCGCAACAAAAACGAAACTGTTGACCGCGGGCTTTTCCAGCTGAACAACGCAAGTTTCCCAAAACTCAAAATCGAAGATTTTTACGATTCCAATATAAATGCGAGTTATGGCATCTCCCATCTGCGCTGGTGCCTGAATACCGCCGGGACGGAAGTTTCGGCACTTGCCATGTACAACGCGGGAGAAACCAGGGTTCGTTCCATTGGAACGCCCAAATCCACCCTGGATTATGTTTCCCGCATTTTAAAGCGGCAGCGTGGAATTGAAGAAAATTTCGCGGACTACTTTTGCCGCGTTGTTGAAGAAAGAAACGCCCCTGTTGAAATAGCCGAAAAAGAGGAAAAGATCGTTTTAAGATTCAGCCTGCTTGCCCCGCTGGGGCGCTAATAAATTCCTATTGAAAATCCGGGCTTTCTGTATCATAATAATCCTATGAAACGTAAAATAATCACAATTTTTGTATTTTTAACCGGGATGGCAGTTTTTGCCCAGAACGCAGATTTGTCATTTTATACCGAGGAGTTGAATAGGACAGGCGGCACCTTTTTTGATCGCCTTCACGCTTTGCAAAATGTCCGCGATTTAAATTTGACCGGAATCGGTGAATTTTATCATGGCGCCCTGAAATCCCTGATAAACAAAATCCCTGACATCAAAACCAAAGAAGATTGGGATGCCAACGAGGATGCAGCAAGAATAGCCCTGCAGGCTCTGGCTGCTGAAAAGTATGCGCCGGCAGCCCCTGAAATTTGGGCTCTGGTTCAGTATTTTGATATCGCGCATGAAGAAAACGACGGGCTTGCGATGCAGGATGCGATTTTAGCTTTGGGTCAGACCGGAGATCAAGACTATGTTTACCATATTGTTCTTGTCCTTGATGACTGCAATACCCATCAAACCCCGGATTTTGAAAGCAGGCGCAGAATACAACGGGCAGCAGCAGGATGTATCATCTCCCTGGAAGCCATGCACGCGATTGACGGTTACAGGCCGGTATTTTTCGCTTATATAGGCTGGTATGATCCGTCTATAAGAAACATGGCTCACGAAGCCCTTCCCAACATTGTGGATGATCCCGGTGAAGTCATTACCGATATTATCAGGGATAATATAAATAATTCCAATGTAAAGCTTCGCGCGTGGCAGGAAATGCTGAGGACCAACGCGCCTGATTCTTCCAAGGCAAAGGTAGCGGCTGTGGCCCTTGAAATGGGCTGGAGATATCCTACTTCCAACACCGCTTTACAGAGGGATTCCAAGCTAATGCGTTTGAGCGCCATCGACACGATCCGTTTATTGGGCGTAGCGGATGATTCGGTTTACACCAATCTGGATACCTCTTACCACAATAATTTTGCAACCAATAATCCTGATTTTGATGAAATGTTCAGGGTTGTTGACGCTTTGTCAGCTGTAAAAACGGATGAGTCTGTCGCTCTCCTCGTAAAATTCATCAATGAACTCAATGAAAGAAGGCGAGGCGGAGTATGGAGTGACAAAGAACGCCGGACTATGCAGTATATTGTCCGTGCTTTGGGAGCGACCGGAACCCAGTCTGCGGAAGCAAAGTTTATTCTTACCACTATACAAGGCTCTCAGGAATATACCGGCGCGGAGCAGGCCTGGGCCAGGGATGCGCTAAGGCAGCTAGGGAATTAAACAATAATTTATACGAATGAATCAGATTAAGCTTGAAGCTGCCGTGCAAAACCCTGCCGCGGGCTAGACGGTCGTGGTCCTATTGGACGCAGGCTTTGGCCTGGCTTTTACGATCTCACGCCGTGCGCCCTTGGCAAGGCTTCGCACGGCAGCTTCAGACAAGCCAAGAGTTATTCGATAAAAAAGGTTTTATTTTCACGGTAATGGCAATATTTTGCTTTTCACCCCGCTAACGCGGGCAAAATCACTATGCTTGGCGCGATGCCTAAAGAAACGAAAGTAGTATTTATCTGCAATTTTTACTTTCCTTACTGCCGTTTGCGGTATAAGAGGACGATAAATTGGTTTTTTAGGTTTTATTTGAAGAGTTGACCCGCCACTTGCGTTAGCGGGCAGTAAATACATTCCGTAAAAGAGCTAACTGTGTAGCGGCCGCTTGTTTTATAGTCATATTTATTGTACTATTAGTTATATCATGATCTATTTATCTGTTGTAAAACCGCTTTCTTACCCCCCCCCATAGTGTAGTTTCTTCGCTAATAGTACTTATAACGCTATATATAGCGTACCTATTTTCCTCATATTTGGACAAAGCAGCCTATAGGGTTGTTTATTTTTGGTGAGTTTTCGCGTAAGGAGTTTTTATGAAAAAGCTAAGGGTTTTAGGCTTGCTGGTAGTATTACTGGCATTGAGTCTTTCGTTTATTGCCTGTGGAGGCGGGGCAGGCACCGGAATTACTGACGGTGGAGGAGAAGGCGGCAACGAAGGAGGCGGCGGCGTAAGTTCAGGTGGTGGAGGAAACAGAGGGGGCGGCGGTTCAGTAAATAACATTACCCCTCCCCAACCTAACCTGGAGGTACTGACCTTTACCAACGGTGAATATACCATAGAAATAACCCGGAAACTAAACAACAGCAGGGCAGTAGCGTACCAGCCAAAAGATGGGGATAACTACAAAGTATATCAAGGCGGTACATTAATAAGTGAAGGCACGGTAACTATAGGGACACCAACAGACACAGGTGCAATAACCCTTATATTCGCTCCTTATAATCCGCCAGCGAACAATCCGGATTATACCTTTACAGCGACCCTTGAAAATGGGCTATTGGAAATCGATGGTGGCTCAATAAAAGATAAGGATGATAACGATTACACTATAACGACTTTGGTTGATAAAAACAAAGAATACGGTATCGCAAAAACTAAACCTATCCTTGATGAGAAAAATTATACCATTGCCGGTATAACATATTCAGCCTTTGAAAAAGGCAACCATACTTCGAGCAATGAAGGCACACATTACCTTATATCCGAAACCTATGCAGCGGCTAAAGCTGAATTGATTAGTGCATGGGGCAAGCCGAATTTTGATTCTGATGAATATCCTGATATACAATATGGCATCGCTGGTTGGACTGATATAGCGAGTGATTTAATGAATGGCAAAGCAGGCGTTTTGTTTGTAGTTAGAAATAACGAATATATTTCTTCCAATGGCTCACATTCAACAAGTACAGATTACAGGCTTGCCGTATGGGTATCTGTGGAAATAGGCGATATGGATGCAGGATCCTGGAAAGTAGCAAGTTGGGATGGACCGTGGACTGAAGATAATGAATATAAAGGTGATGGTGTGGGCGTTATAGCCCAGACAGGAAACACAATTGGCGGACTGGCTTATGCCAAGAAAGAAAACTTTAAGAATTCTGGAACTTATGAATGGACTAATTACATTTTGGATAGTACCTATAACGCAGCATTAGCAAAATTAGTGGTTCTTTGGGACGATCCAAGTATCGGTTGGATGCTTTTTAGTGGCGGAAAAATTACTAATAATGCATTCGCGGCTAATGGCGTGGTATTTGAAATAGCTAACGCTAACGGCGAAGATGAAGATGGTCAATGGACATGGACTGATTATCGCCTGGCTAAAGCTGATAGTAGTAATATTTTTTTGTGGAATGCAGTAAGGTGGGGTTATAGTCCGGACCACGAATAGCGCTTCCGGCTATTTTAGGCTAACAAGGGGCATGGGGTAGTTACCCTGTGCCCTTTTTTTGGTGTCAGGTGCCATTGTCGGCAAGGCTACATACCGCGGAGCTCGTTATCCAGCCGTGCTTTTGTTTCGTTGTCAATGATTAGCTTGTCAAGTAAAACACCATTCAAAATACCAAGGTAGTTTTTGAGGTGGCCAAAGTGATTGGTCTCTATGGCTTCGATTTTTGATTCCAGTTTATCAAAACGCTTTTCGATAGAACTGTCCAATGCCATCTGCTTGAAGCCGTATTTAAGAAAATTGAAGCCATGTTTGCTGAATCCCACAATCAAAATAACCGCTGCCGCAATCAACAAAAGGGTTGCCGCTATTGGAGGGAAGCTGTTTATAAATTTATCTAAAACATCCCATGCAGTCATTTTATACTCCTGTTTATATATAAACAGGACTGGCGGCATAGTCAAGGGATTTTACGATATTCTGGTTACTCTGACAGTATCTTCAGCACCTCTTCCGGCGTGGAAGCGTTCAGGATTTCCTGGCGTTTCTCGGCGCTTTTGAAAAGCAGGCTTATTTCCGCCAGAAACTGGAGATGGGGCCCGGTCTTTTCTACAGGCGAAAGGGTCATTATGAAGATATTGCAGGGCTCATGATCCAGGGCGTCGAATTCAACCGCTCCGTCTGAGACCCCTATACAGGCTACAAGGTCGTTTATCGTGGGGCTTTTCCCGTGCGGTATGGCGATGCCGTGCTTCATGCCTGTGGACATTTTCTGTTCCCGATCCATTATTGCGGCCAGCGCCGCTGAACGGTCACTGATTTTTTTTGCGGCTACAAGGATGTCGAGCAGTTCGTTGATAATTTCTTCTTTTGTGGTTCCCTTCATATGAAGGCATATCGTTTCTTTGCTTAAAACTGTTTTCAGATTCATAGTACCAATTTATAACCGAAATTCTGAAAAGTCAAGATTTATCTGTCCGGATTTGCCTTGTTAGGTTTGTCTGGTCATAAATCACTTAACAGGCTAGAATTGCCTTTGTTGTATGGCAAATCCTCTTTTCCAGAGATTAACATTGCTTACCGGCGTTGAAGCGGCGGAGGCTATCCAAAAAAGCCGGGTAATTGTTGTCGGCATAGGCGGCGTGGGGAGCTGGTGCGCGGAAGCGCTCCTTCGATCCGGCGTAGGCAGCATGATGCTGGTTGATTCTGATACTGTCGGTATTACAGACTTCAACCGCCAGGTTCAGGCCTTAAGCGGGAATATGGACAGGAAGAAAACCGATGCGTTGAAAGAACGTTTCAACAGCATAAATCCATCCTGTGAGGTTGTCTCTTTTCCCCATTTTTTTTCAAAAGAGAACGCCGGGCTTCTTAACCTTTCGGAAGCGGATTACGTTATAGACGCCATTGATACCCTCGAAAGCAAGCTCGACCTTATTGAGACAGCAACAGCCGCAGGGAAGCGTCTTTTTTCTTCGATGGGAATGGCCTGGAAACTTGACCCAACCCAAATCAGGACTGCGGATATTTGGGAAACCTCCGGCTGCTCCCTTGCCAGGCTCGTGCGGCAGGGGCTAAAGAAGCGGGATTTTTCCGGCCATTTTACCGTGGTTTACAGCGCCGAAAAGCCAAACCGGGAAGAGAAAGGGGGCTTAAGCCGGAATGAAGCAGGCGCTAAAAACAACGCAACAGGCGGCAGGAAAAAAGCGGTTTTAGGCAGCGCCATGCCGGTAACCGCCACAGCCGGGATGGTTTTGGCAAGCCTGGTGATCCGGGACATTTGCGGGAAAACCGTAGACAGCGAAACAAAAGGAAGCGAAGCATCTTGAGCAACCGTTTTCTCCGCAGGGCGGGCGCAAGCATCATCGTTCAGAAACTTGCCACGAAGGCTGTTCTGGAGCACAGGCTCATTGAGGAAGGCGACCGTGTCCTTGTCGCGGCGTCCGGGGGCAAAGATTCCACAGTGATGGCCTGGGCGCTTTCAACCTTGAAACGTGCGCTCAGGATTAACTACACGTTTCAGGCGCTCCACATTTCCAGCGATTTTTGCGACAACTGCAAAAGGCATGTTCTGGCTATACGTTTTGAGGAATGGGGTATTCCCTTTAACGACCTTTCGGTGCCGATTATTGGCAGGCTAAAACAAGGCAGGAAAATGAACTGTTATTGGTGTTCCACCCAGCGGCGGACTGAGCTTATCAAGTACGCGCTTGAAAACGGGTTCAACAAAATCGCCCTGGGCCATCATTTGGACGACATTATCGAGACTTTTTTTATGAATTTGACAGGGATGGGGACGTTTTCGGCGATGCCCATGTATCTTGCCTACCGCAAGTACCCGCTGGCCATTATACGCCCACTTGGCTACCTTGAAGAGCGGCAGATAATAGCCTGTGCCGCCGAGCGTAACTTCCTGTCTGCTGTCTGTTCCTGCCCATACGGTATTAATTCCCGCCGCCGCGATATTCGTGACAGGATTGCCGCTTTTACGCGCAATTCCGGCGCGGAAAAGCGCCGTATCCTTGCGGCGCTTTTGTCAAAGGGGCTACTCAGGGAAGAAGGAGCTGTGGATGAAGTTCCCTATTCCGGCGGCCAAATGCCCGACAGGTAAGTGTTAATGTCGGTTTTCATCGGCATCAGGTATAGGTTAAAACTGTTATGCTTGCAATAATCCAATGCCTGCCGGGCAAAGGTTATATTCCAGATTAGATCCGGCATGAAAGAGCGGGGAAAAAGCGCGCGGTTCCTTGATTCCCAATAGTGTTTGCTGCTTTTGCCCAGCACCGGCGCCGTTCCCCAATAAACGGTTTTCCCTTCCAGGTATTCGGCGTAAAGCTCCAAAAGCCTGAGATCAAAAAAAGGCTGGCTCATAAAGCCTGTAGCCCCCGCTTCTTCCTTGGCCGTAAGGTAATCCAGTTCATATCGTATATTGGTTCTGTAGGGATCAAAGCCGGCGTATATTTCCAACTCCGGCATTTCCGCTTTTATTTTTTTTATAAGCCCGATAGTGTCGCTTTTCCCGTCTTTTTCCGACTCGCCAGGCAGAGGGTCTCCGGCAATGACCAGCGCACGGTTTATTCCGTTTTCTCTGAAAAAATCCGCCAGCGGAAAAGGCTCGCTCAAAGAAAAATCCCTGGCCCGCAAGTGGGGAATCAGCGGTGTGGCGCTTTCCAGAATTGTTTTTGCCGTAGCGCAGGCCTCCCATGAACGTATGGAAAAGCGCGGCAAATCGGGGATATTGATGCAGTTAATGCCCGGGTAAGACCGGCTTTTTACGGCATCTTCCTTTAGTGTAGTAATATCTCGCGGCACAATTTCCAGGGAAACTTCCATTTGCTTTTAAAGCTAAGGGGATATGCAGGATATGTCAAGAGAAAATATATAAACCCCTATTTTTACAAATAAACAAAACTAAGCTCGAAGCCGCCGTTCAAAGCCCTGCCGCGGGCTAGACGGTCATGGTATGGTTGCACGCACACTTTGGTGTGGCATTTTCGATCCCATGCCGTGCGCCCTTGGCAGGGTTTCGCACGGCGGCTTCGGACAAGCCAAGAGTTATTCGAAAAAAAGGCTTTATATTCAATGTTCGGTAATGTTTTGCATTTCACCCCGCTAACGCGGGCATAGCAATTTGGTAGATTTCAACCGTTTTTGGACAACGAGTTAAACCACGATATAGGTTGTAATAAGCATTGATATTTTTAAATAGTTGTTTATATAAATTATTTATGATAAAGTATTGTTGAAGAGTAGTAATTTTTTTCTATTGCATAAAATTGACAATCTATATATTTTTAGCTTTTCATTTCTAGTATTTGATTTATAAAATATATGGACAATCAATTTATATTGCGGTATAATCAAATTACCCAAGGGAGGGGATTTGATTTTGCCAAAAGCAAGTGTTTTAGAAATACCTGAAAGCGATAAAATTTATTT
>Ga0268262_10005301_pt1 | contig 12844 bp, 7 predicted proteins | sample TergutNc150P3_FD_190354 | JGI IMG/M metagenome (GOLD analysis project Ga0268262, IMG submission 190354) | Nasutitermes corniger P3 segment gut microbial community from laboratory colony in Florida, USA - Nc150 P3 (SPAdes) (version 2) | ecosystem: Host-associated > Arthropoda: Insects > Digestive... | reverse complement strand
GGAGACGATTCAATGGTCGTATCAGTTTAACACGACGATATTAAAAGACGGTCCCCATGTCGTATTTATAAAAGTATATGACAGATACGATATACCCGCGACTTACGCGTTTATGATCAATGTTGACAATACCCATCCTGAAATTATTCTGGACAGCCCCGGGGACGGTTCAATCACCGTAGGCAATATTTCGGTAATGGGCCGCGTGTTAGATCCCAATTTAAAGGAAGTGAGCATAGAGCTAAGAAGCCTTGACGGATTTACAATTCCCGCCAACTTAAGGTTAAAGAAACTTGATTTAAGCTCGATGATAAGGGAAAACATTGATATAGCCGCGATGGCGGACGGGCAGTACAATGTCGCGATTATCGCAGTTGACAGGGCCGGAAACATGACCCGTCTTTCACGTAACGTGCAGATGGCGCGGCAAACGTATAGAAACTATATAGAAATCCTATACCCGCTTGAAAACGAAGAAACCAGCGGCGAGTTTAACCTGTACGGTTTTGCGGGAGGCGCGAATCCCGCCGGAACGGCGACAATAAGGATAAATGGAACGGATTTGGACACGGTTCCAGTTGACGATTCAGGTTATTTCGTATTCAAGATGAACGCCGAAAAACTAAATACGGGGGTTAACGCCATTACCGTAAACAGTAATTTTGGCGGACCTACTGTTGTTTCATCGCGGGCTTACAATTTGGTTTACAGGAACGGCGGACCATGGGTAACGATAGACAGCTTTAAATTTGCTGAGTTCGCATACGAAAGACCGTATTTGTACGGGCGCACGGGGTATGTCTTATCGGAAGAAGATAAGGAACTGCTTGCCGATAAAAAAACCGACAAGGCGGTTAAAGCGAGAATTCAGAGAAAAGTTCCTGATTTTACGGAAATAAGTTTTGACAACGGTAGATCGTTTATAATGACAAGCAAAGCCGCGGCAAAAAATGTTGATTACCGTTACAGATTGGAAGACGGGGAAATGCCTGAAGGCTACCATTACATTGTCGTAAGAACGACAATGAAAAACGGCGAATACGCCCTGACAAGAATGTTAGTCCAAGTTGACAAGACAAAACCGGAAATCCGTCTTATTTCGCCTGAAGCCGGAAGCAGATACAATCAGAAAATCGCCTATTCAGCGTCCGCGACAGACGACATTGAGCTTGTAAGCCTAACATACCACCTTCGCAAAGGTGACAAAGCCGCTTATGAAGTGCCGGGTTTCCTGCAGGGACTTTATATTGAAGGCGTAATACCCCCGTTCATAAGACAACTTTCCGTTTCAAACGGTTTTGACGAATATGTGCCTACAATGCCATTCGCCGGAGGCGTAACATATTATGATGTTGGTCTTGGGTTAAGCTTCTTTGACGACAACGTAAAAGTACAGGGACAATACGGCTACATAGATCAGGAATTATTTGAAGCTCTTGGCGGTTCTAAGCCCCCCAACGGACTCCGTTTTGGAGGACACGTTGTAGGGGTAAAAATACTTGCAAACATTTACACCTTGCCCCTTGGCTCAGTATGGGGACCTGACTTTGACTGGCTTTACGCTTCATTCGGTGTAGGAGCTAACTTCTCCATGTTTGACGTAACGCAGGAAGGATACACACAGAGCGGCAAGTCCACATGGCTGAGCGCGTTGGTATTCCAAGTTGAATTCCCAAAAATAAGAATTCCAAAAATAAAAGCTTTTAGGACGTTCAGCTTATTTACGGAAGGACAACTCTGGTTTATACCTACCGACTTAGACGCGGAACAATTTCATTTAGACACAATGATACCGCACGTAATAATGGGCGTAAGAATCTACGTATTCTAAAAAATGGGGCTGCCGTGAAGGCAGCCCTTTTTAATGATTGCATGAAATGAAAATTACCTTTATAATATGTACTATAACTATGTTGCAGAAGAGATTGATTAAATGATAGATTTAATGGAAAAAGTTTCGGAAAATATAAATACTCAAGTAACTTCAATTTCCGATATAACAAAAAGATTAAAAAAATATAAAAATTATTCAAATCTTCCTTTTATAGAAAAACTTCCCATTATTTTAGAACTTATGCTCGATAATGAATTTAAACAAAACATTCAAAGAATATATCTTTTTGGTTCATACGCGTATGGAGAACCAAATGAAGATAGCGATATAGATTTTTGTGTAATTATTGATGATTCAATATCTACACGTCGAAATGAAGTATATTTTAAGATTGAAAAAAAATTATTGAGTAAACACATGGTTCCAAATGATTTATTAATTTATAATGCTGATATATTTGATAAGTTTAAATATTCAAAAGGAATTGAACATATTGTTGTTGAGTATGGAGTATTAATTTATGAGCGGAAATAAAGAACAACGGGATAATACAGAGAACCCTTATGAATTATTTAAAGCGGCACAGCGTGATATACTTACAATAAAGAGTATAATAAAAGATGAAGATGTTCAATTTGAAAATAATGTTGAAACAATATGCCGTTGTGCGACAGAATCAGTAGAAAAAATGTTAAAAGGCTGGATAATAAATAAAAATGATAATATAAAAGTTTATGGAATACATGATTTAAATAAATTAATAGATATTGCCACTAGTATGGATAATTCTTTTACAAAAATAGAAGATGGAATAATTAATTTAAATAATTATTCTCCTATATTAAGATATAATTCCAGATTTAAAATTGAAAAACATGAAGTAAAAGAATGTTTAAAAAATATTAAATATATTTATGACTTTCATTTGATAAAAGAATTAAGAGATAAAATTGATACAGAAAAAAAATTTAATGTGCTTCCTGAAGATATAAATACATTATTTGGTGAATTTAGATAAAATATTATAATAAATAAAAACAAAATTGTATGAATATTTTTTACCACGAACCACACGAACACCGCGAACTTTTAGCGCAAATCTTGTCGCTGTTCGTGTTGGTTCGTGGTAAAATTCATTATGACAAATATGAGCATATTGTCATAATTGAACAGTATTTTATTATTTTATACAATTTTTATATTTAGTTAAAGTATAGTGAATTGTTTTTATAATTAAAAAATAGTATAATATTGATGTTATGGAATTCGAGCTTTTTAAGAGTAATATATGTCACACCGTCAAAAGAATGGGTGATATAGATTTTTTAATCCGCATATTATCCTCTGATGAGATACGAGTATATTATAAGCAAAAAAAATACCTTGAATGTTTCTATCTTTTGGCTATGGTTGATTATTTATCTCGTTTAAATAATATCCCTATAGCGGCTGAATATGATTATATACGTAAATATACGTTAGATAGGACTATTTATCCTTCTAGTATACTCGCTAAATGTATGATATTTGAATCAGATGAACCCAAAAAAAATTGCCTTAAAAAAGCAATTCCTGAATTTTTAAGATACAATATTATCGAAAGCGAAATACGAAATGTCTATTGAAAAAGATACAAAAAAAATAACTAAAGAAAATATTGATATTTACCTCAAAGAATTTGCAAAAGTATTCAAAAAAATGAATGGTGATAAAATGTCAACGGAAATAATAATGGTTGGCGGTGCTTCTGTTTTAACAAATTATAATTTTAGAAAATCAACAGGTGATATAGATGCTGTTATCTTATCGTCATCAGTTATAAAAGATGTTATTAATGTAATAAGCGAAAAATATAATCTTCCAAATGATTGGTTAAATACTGATTTTAAAAAATCTAATTCTTATTCTCCAAAATTAAGAGAAGTATCCGTACCATATAAAACTTTTTCTAGTATAGTAAGTATAAGAACAATTAAATCTGAATATCTTATAGCTATGAAACTAATGGCTGGAAGAGAATATAAACATGATATGTCTGATATTGTAGGCATATTTTTAGAACATAAAAAAAAGAAAGAACCTATATCTCTTGAAAAATTGGACAATGCAATAAAAAAGCTTTATGGCAATATGGACAAAATGCCAGAAGAATCATTAAATATGCTTAATAGATTAAAGAATACAACTAATTATGAAAAATTATTTAAAGAAATAAAAAATAAAGAGAAAGAAGCCAGAAAAGTATTAAATACATTTAGTGATAAATATCCAAATGTATTAACAAAGGACAATATAAACAATATATTAAAACAATTATTAAATAAAAAAAAGGATATAAATCAAATAATTCCCGATAAAAAAATGGTAAAATATTCTTATTGAACAATCTCATATTATTATAATAAATAAAAATAAAATTGCATGAATATTTATTACCACGAACCACACGAACACCACGAATTTTTAGCGCAAATCTTGTCGCTGTTCGTGTTGGTTCGTGGTAAAATTCTTATCTTTATGAGGAGATGTCAAAGAAGTAAGAAATAACAACGGAGGACACGGAGTTTCACGGAGTTTTGGTACGAAATCTTATCTTCCTCCGTGTAACTCCGTGTCCTCCGTGGTAAAAATTCTTCTTCTTGGACAGCTCCCTTTTTTTCACACCAAGAGCACAAAGGAACAAAGAATACAAAGAGGGAAGAAGGGAGGATTGCTGTTCGTATTGGTTCGTGGTAAAATTCATATCTTTTAGGAAGACTTTTTAATGATTGACAAAAAATAAAAATAACAATAAATTATAATTTATGGAATTAAATATCCCCATAAAATTTTATCGGGATATAGAAAAAGAGGTAGTTAAATATGAAACAAAACACAAAAATATCTGAAAAATTTAATAAATATCTAAAAGATACAGTTCCATATCGATTTCAAGAAAATATAAAAAAAGCATATATTTTGCTTAAAAAGGAAGGATGTAACAAAGTATATTTATTTGGTTCGTTAATAAAAGGTAAAACAAATGAAAGATCTGATATTGATATTGGAATAAAAGGATTACCTGATGAAAAGTTTTTTAGAGTATATTCAGCCGTCAATCATGTTTCCGATATTACTATTGATCTTGTAGATTTTGACGATAGCAATGATTTTTTTTTATTATTAAATGAAATTGGAAGGATTAAAGAAATTGAATAATGAATTAGAAAAAGAAGTAAATTTTGAAATTTCTGAAATTAATAAACTTTTTGATGAAGGTAAACTATTATTGAATTTAATTAAAATTAAAGAAAATCCAGATTTTATTGAAAAAGCAGCCGCCGGTTCATTTTTACATTCATTTTATAATGGAGTTGAAAAATTAGCTATATTAATTTATAAAGGAATAAATGAAAAAATACAAAATGATTTTAAATGGCATAAAAATCTTTTTGAAAAAACATTTAATCCGACTGAAAATTTTCCTGCATTATTTAACAATAAATATAAAATACAACTACAAGAATATATGGATTTCAGACATTTTTTCAGACATACATACGGGTATAAAATTAATATAAAAAAGATTAAACCTTTAATTAATAATGTTGAAAACTTATGGGAAAATATAAAAAATGATGTAAATATTTTTATAAAATCATTAGAAATAAAAAATATTAATATTTAAAATAATTTTCCTTATTTAAATACAATTAATGGTCAATGAACACAAAAGAACAAAAAGCGCAAAGATAAAAAAAAGCGGGCAAACGCTTTTGCGTCCGCCCGCTTGTCATTAACTGTTACGCGCTTATTTCGCCGAAAGACCGCCACTCATGTCAGCATTAAGCATTGCGCCTTCGTAGTAATTGCCTGTCATGTAACCTACCACAATAGACCTTCTAAGATCTACTGAACCCCTGGTTAAAGCAGGTGTGGAATAGCCTCCTGTCAAATTCGGGTCAATCCAACTTCCTACCGCAGATGTTGGATTCGGGACGCCGTTGCAGATAAACTCACCTGATACAGGTACTCCGTTGGCGGGTACGGTCATTACTTCCCATTTGCCGGTAAAGGTGTTATCCTCGTTTGTTCCATGCGGCACTGAGCCGGAGAAATCTTTCCGCCACGCAACCCTGATTGAGTTTTTGGTTTCAGTAAATGATCCGTGGAAGTAGGTAATATAGGGTACATAATTTGATCCTTCCTTTCGGACATTAATCATAATTTTTGTACCTACCGCAAGATAGGTATCTACACGTACTTTTTGGATTGCTCCGGTGTTTGGTGTTCCTACATTATTTGGAATATAAGCGTAATATAGTCCTCCGTTTGCTGGGTCGTAATAAGCGAGGTGGATATTATCTGCGCCGTCAACCGCCATGTCAACATGTGTTCCCTTGTTTGTGTCAACTACTTCGGCGTTATTTTGCCATGTTGCAGTAGTGGTAGTAACACGCGCATTGGCATTATTATAAACTGTAGACATAGTATTATTTAAATCACCGTAAGAGAAGATCAGCTTTGAACCTGCATTATCATACCACGCGATAACCGGTCGCCCGTTGGAAAGACCGCCGACCGCTGTATATTCACTGCCTTTGTATGTAGTGCTATTATTCGCTACTATCTGCCTGTATAAATTCGTGTTTGCGGTAGTAGTACCGGGGCATGAACCATATGCGCTGGTACCTGGATCATTTTCATTACGACCTCTTTGAGCCTCAGAATAAGCAGCATTTTCTTGAGCAGGAGGAGCAGTTTCAGTATATCCAAGATCACCGCCAAAATTGTTATTTGCGCCAACAGTTCCATAACGGAAAATAACAGGATTGTCAGTTGAATTACCGTCATAGTAGCTCATAAATATTCTGGTAGCTTTATCATTAGTACCTGTAGAATCACCGCCTTTAAACCCATTATTATTTTCTGTATCACCATTAGTATTGTAAGCGTAAACACGTGGGAATCTAACCCTGTTTTCGTTTACGGAAGTGCCATTGTACATGCTTAATATTCGGCGTTTGTTGTCGCCGGCCCCACTGCTTGAAGTGCCTGCGGCTACAGTTCTGGCGAAGAAATTATAGTAAATAAGTTGGGTAGTGCCGGTGTTGGTTTGATTGGAAGCTCCGGCATACCAACTACCCGCTTGATCAACCGCAATAGTCAAATTGAGAAACCTATTGCCATTTTGTTCAAGATATCCTGCGGTTGGTGTTAATCCGTCATCATTACTGGAACCTTGGAATGTGTTATTCTCCAAAACCCTCCAACGTCCTCTGGAATCAAAGGAACCAAAAGTCATATAGCGTCTGCCGTCTATCCCCATTCGGAAGAACGGGTTTCTTACCGCTCCGTACCGATTCATCAAATAACCGGTTTTCCATACATAGATGTAGCGGCTGTTATCAAGTGTGTTGTTATTTACGCCGTTTGGTTCCTGATTGTATGGAGCAATCCAATTACCACCTGTTTTGTTTTTATTACTGCTGTTATTGAAAGAAACAATGGAGTTTACGGTAACTACAAGCGGTCCTGATTCAGCATTAGGAGGAATAGTACCCGTTATAGTAGTACCATTATTTGTAACAGTTCCAATAGAAGCACCGTTTATCGTTACATTATTGGTTGCGTTGCCAAAGTTAAATCCTTTAATTGTGATGGAATCGTCTTCCTTAATAGGGTAGCCGCCTAAAGCTGAACGGTTAAAGGCGGACGGGCTTGAAGCGTATGCGCCGCTTAATGGGGTTGTTATTTCCGTTATATACGGAACAATGTTTACGGTTTTTACAGACGCCGGTCCCGATTGAGTTTCATCATAAACATTAAATGTAACCGTAACTCCGTTTTCCGCAACGTTGGAAACCTTTGAACTGTCCCACATAAATCGCCATACAAGGGTATGTCCGTATTCAAGGGAATATTGTGGAACTTGATCCTGTGTATACACAAGCCTGAATTCCCTTTCACCTTCTATATTGGTATCTGCCCCTTGAAGTAAACCGTTGCTTGGATTTCTTTCGGCAATGCTAAATTCAGCGTCGCCATTATAACCGGGAATTTGAGCGGTAATTCTTTTAATACGGTGGTTATCATTAACCTTACCGTTAAATATTACCTTGCCGCTTACATAGGCAACCCCAGTATCACTTACAGCATTATAACCCGGTGAATGTGCTTGATATTGAACATAACCGTTCTTCGTATTTCCCGTTGTATCAATATAATCCGTGTAAACAGCATCCGCCAACACTGACAGTTCATTGTCTTCATATTTTCTGGCATTTCCAGCCGGTTGTGTTATATATTTTCTGCCAAAATTAGCTACTTCAATTTTAGGAGGAATAGTATCTTCATTGTTTACAGATACGGTAAGCAATACCGCCTGCGCAAGCTGATCATATTCCGGGTGTACCGGATACATTGTGGTGCCTGCAACGGCAGTATCGTACACTTTCATTATAAACAGTCCCTTTGTGTTATTTGGAATTCCGGTAAAATTTACATAGTCATTGCTTATACTGGAAGAAACTTCTGCGGTACCCAATGGTAACTCTTGTTCTGACGTGCTATTAAATTGATTGAAAGGATATACCGTACCTTTTCCTTCACCTTTAGACGCCGCTACAAAAACAGTGTCCGTATAATTGTTAGGCGAACCGTACAGGGTAAAGTCTGTATCCACCGCCGTTGAAGCAATCTGATAAACATGGCCTCTTTTCATATCTGCAACAGGAATTGAGGAGCCGCTTCTTGTAACATAGGTAACTTGAGCTCTTTTTTCGCCATTGCCTTTTTCCCATGTAAGCCTGATTCCAAAGCGGTAATTACGAATTCTGAAATCTTCATCATCGACTACGATTGTACCCTTGCCTTCGGAAGTATTGTCAATAATAAAAGCGTCTTTCCTGTATTCGCGCGGATTATCTGAACCTAACCAAGTATCAACTTTATCGTCAAAGTTTATATCCGTTCCAATGTTTATATGGGTGATACGCGGCTTGTTGTTTTCAATGTAGATGTCTTTCTGATAATGGGTGGCGTTCCCCGCATGGTCCATAATGATATAATGCACTATGTACGGACCATCTGTGAATTGTTGTGCTTTGGTAGAAGGGTTTGAAATAAGCATCCTTGCTTCCCATGTTCTTTCTGAGACTCTCCAATCTTCACCGTATGTTCCATCTCCATCATAGTCTTGTTCAGGATCATATTCCGGATAATCAATGACCATGGCGGCTTCGCATTTCCATTGTTCTTTACCGTTATTTGGATTTGTAAAAGTGGTATGTTTTGGTATTACAAAACCCGTCTTCGCGTTCGGTTCCGCAGGATTAGTTAAAGGAGGCTTTGTAGTATCCATTACAGGATATTCAACAAAATCTAAGAGACTAGCGGTAGAACCATCCGGCTTGAACATAGATTGATTTCCCTCCACATATCTGCCTTCCCATGTCGTAGTGTTGGTATACCTTATTCTCCCCCCCTCAAAGTAAACCAGCATCCGTTCAAGCCCCTGGAGCGTGCCTGAACCTGGACCATAGTCTTGCATCGTTCCCTGGACACGGAAGTATTTGTTATTTTTTGTATCTGTTGTATCTATTATTTTGTCATACGCCATTGTGGAAGTTTCAATAGTCGCGCTTGGGTAGAAGTTGTCTATACCGACTCTGAAATTGTTCGTTGTGGTCCAGTTTTGCGCGGTAGAGTCTTCCACGGTTATTTCCAAATTCATTTCGCCCGTTTTTCCATAACCGATTCCTGAAACAATGGAATTGGCGGCAGTTGAATCAACGGTCATTGTCAGTGTAGTTTCATACCGTAAATCAGAATTCATTATAGGGGTAGTAAAATTCCATACCGCGTTATTTACATTCTGGGCCACGTTACTGATCATTAACGTAACCTGACTGTCATTGTTAACCCTTGCAAAAATTGTATTGATGCCGCTCAAGGCGCTGATATTCATGGAAATGACAAATTTTCCTGACGTGGTGGTTCCATCAACGAAATTTTTGCTTTCACCATTTTTTATTATCTTAACGTCTTCAATTCTTGGAACCTTTGAACTGAATTGAATAGTTTGTTTTGCTATAGGTCCCACTATATGTGGCGTTTGATGGGTTGGTTCGTTTGTATCAATGGCTATAATTTCAAATGTTACGTCCACAGTTTCTACGCCGTCAGGAGGATCAAGTTTTCTGTCTCCGTTTACCGTGGCAGTCCAGTTTACTGATGGTCCGTCGTTCACCAATGAAACCTTGAACCATCCGTCTTCATCATAGCCGCCTCCGATTTTTAAGGGCGCAGGAAAGGTACTATTAGGATAAAATAGTTTTAATGGTTTATTTGGATCATCAGGATCAGGGGCGGTGGTCGGTACATACCAATAAGCGGGATTGACGGGATTATTATTCCCGTCACCGTATTTGTGAACCCTCATCAGTACGGTATGCATCCAGTAATTGTCTTCCGCTGAACCTGTTACGCGGACTGTACCGCCAACTTTGGTAATTTCACCTTTATTGTCTCTTTCAGGGGGATATTGTATGCTTATCTGCGGTTCATCCAGTTTCGGGTCTACGCTAAGCTTGTAATGTACAATGTGAAAATTATCCGCGCCGTCAACCACTTTTACATAGAATGGCAGGTAAAAGCGTTCTCTGGGCGTACCATCGCCTTGTAAGCCATCGGTTATGGTGGTTGTGTTGTTGGGATAGTCGTTCAGTTCGATTAAATCCTGCACTAAATTTAAATTGTTCAATTTGTAACCAAGAGGGTAGATAACGGTATATGTCCACACATTGAATGTGCCGCCCCAAGGGGATACGGGATTTGGCGTATTTAGTTTTGTATCCTGCCAAATTGCGTCGTCATCGTAATGCGCATTCCAAAAGTCTTGTGAATTAAAATCATCGCCAAGTTTACCCACATGATAATAAATACCCTTTATATTTGAATCATCACTGGGGGTTCCTCCAACCGTTATGGTTCCGGTTACCCACTTTGGATTGTCAGCCGGATAATAAATGGAGTAAGCCCCGCCGGTTAATTTTCCCGTTATTTTTGGAGTTAATAAATTTACAGGCCTGTCAATTATTACTTCAGGCGGCTTAGTGTCATAAGTAAAAGTCTGGTAAAGATACGGTCCATTCTTGTCTTGATCGTCTTTTGCCCTGAGTCTGACGGACATTGTTCCTTCTATCGGATTAACCCAATTCTTTACTTGTTCGGGGGTGATGGTAAGTTTATATCCATACGGACTGCCCCTGTTCGGAGGTTGAAAAACAGGCGTATACGGCCCGCCTATCATAATGTCTTCCGCTACACTGGTTCTGATCGCTACATATGCTTCAACTGGCTCAGTAAGATGCAGAGGGTTTTGACTGCTGATTAAAAAATCAACCTCAAGGTTTTTCGCGCCATTGTAGTATTGCGGGCTGTCCGTTACCTGAATAACGGGTATATCCGAGGCAAGGTAGTTTATCTCTATATAATTTTTTGAAGCCTTACTATCCCCATGATCATCCCTGTTGGGATAGGTATTTTCATTTCCAAAAAGGTCTTTGGTCACTATCTTTATCCGATATTTTCCGACTCCAAGGTTTTCAGGAGTCTCATTTCCCTTAGGAAGGCGCCAACCGCCGGGAACTGTAGTGTCTTTATGGAGTTTAAACATTGGCCAGGAAAATTTTGTCGCGGTTATAACGGGGCTATCTTCCTCATCTGTCCTTTTATCGTTAGGAACGATCAGTTGATGCCATGTTCCGTATGGATGATCGTTTGATTCTTTAGGCGTTGTGCCGTCCTCCTCCTTGTATTCAATTTTTATATTTTCCGGTATGTTTTTTGAATCAACCGGCCAAATCATGATCTTTGGATAGCCTGCCGCAATACCGTAATTATCGGTAGCCAAACCCAACAGTTCAAAGCCCATATAAAGAGGGTCGGTATTTATCAGGTTGTTAAGAAAGGCGTCATCGTCAAATTGATTTTCAGATACGCCGGGCATATTTAATTTTATCTGCGGGAGGGAATTTTTTACAAAGTAGACAATATCGGTAGTAGTCGCCTTATTGCCGTCAACGTCAATTGCGGTTACACGCGTCTTAATTTGACCGTCCGCCATCCCCGTGGTGTCAAGATCAACATACCATTTTTTAGTTACAGGGTCCATGGTAGCTTTAATAGTTTTTGTTTTAGTTTCACCCGTAACGCTGTCTACATAGTCAACATCCATGAAAACCTCAGAAATTCCAAATTCCTGTTCAATGTCCAGCCAGATTCTATTGGACTCATTATCTCCACTTCCCTGAAAAAAGGAGCCAGGCTTGTTATCCTTGCCCGAAGTCTTTATAACGGGCTTCTCAGTGTTTACTTTTGTACCTAAACCAATTGGGTTATCACAAGTGGCAAATAACAAAACCGACAATAAAATTAATAAAAAAACTTTACTAATTGACTTCATAAATATCCTCCAAACATAAAGACGGAATATTCCGATAAATATACTTTTTATACTATATTTTACACTTTTTTTATAAAAATGTCAATGTTTTGTAGTGTATAATGTCAATATTTTATGGAAAAGAAACACTTACTCGTTAAATAAACGCATGGCGTATTTACGCTGACAATTATCCGTATCATTATTTATTATTATAATTCTCCTGCGCTATATATTGTGTTATAAATATTCATACACACCATATATAGCGTATTTTTTTCAATAATTATTATAGAAATAAAAAAAATTATAAAAAAAATTTGAATTTTATAGAAAATAAAGTTATATTTAAATAAAGATAGCTAAATCTAAATTCGGGCTGCAAAAGGACTTTTTGCGGCATTTCTTATCAAGGTAAGGGGCGAAGCCGCCTCTTAATTCACCAAAAAATCATTATGGAGGACGTTTATGAAGTCTTTTATTAGAGTATTTTTATTACTTTTTGTGTCAATTTTGCTATTTTCCACTTGTGATAACCCAATTGGCCTGGGGACGAAGGTAAATACGGAAAAGCCCGTCATAAA
>Ga0268262_10005300_pt1 | contig 12844 bp, 11 predicted proteins | sample TergutNc150P3_FD_190354 | JGI IMG/M metagenome (GOLD analysis project Ga0268262, IMG submission 190354) | Nasutitermes corniger P3 segment gut microbial community from laboratory colony in Florida, USA - Nc150 P3 (SPAdes) (version 2) | ecosystem: Host-associated > Arthropoda: Insects >... | reverse complement strand
TCGTTTCAGTATATAATTAAACAATGGCAGATTACAAGAAACCGGATCATTGGCAGCTTAAAGCGCGGAAGGAAGGCTACCCTGCCCGCTCGGTCTACAAGTTAAAAGAAATGGATGAAAAATTCGGTCTCTTAAAGCCGGGGAATTACGCCGTCAAAACAGGCGAACGCATGCGTATTCTGGACCTGGGGGCCGCGCCGGGAAGCTGGAGCCTGTATATTCTGCGCAAAACGCGTGGCGGCGTTTTTCTCGCCGCGGCGGACCTTTCCCCCCTTTCACGCCAGTACGACGCGGGCCTGTTCAACGGTGATAATTTTTATTTCATTCAGGGCGATATTACCGATCCTGCCGTCCGCGACGCGATTCTCGCGCAAGGCCCCTACCATTTGATCATCAGCGACGCCGCTCCGGCGACAATGGGCAATCGTTTTATTGACACTACCCGCTCGCTGGAGCTTGCCGAAACGGTCGCCGCGTATACCGAAAGCGCCCTCATAAGCGGCGGCAATCTGGTGATTAAAGTATTTCAGGGCGGTGATGTTTCCGAACTGCTCAAGCGTTTGAAGACTTTGTTTAAAAGCGCGAAAAGTTACAAGCCCGAAGCCTGCCGCAGTGAATCATTTGAAACGTATTATCTGGGATTGGGGAAAAACAGTTAAAAATTACCAGCCGAGTTTTATGCCGAAATTAGCGCCCAGTCCGACGCCCTGGAAACTTTTTATAAAATCACGTGACTGCATGGACAGGCCAAAGTCAATTTCAAAAACCCGTAGATTAAAGGCAAGATCAACGCTGTTCCTCCATATACGGTCATTGTAATTTATGCCAAAAACAGGAATAAAAATATTCGCGAAATCAAAACGGACGTTTAAGCCGCCTTCAACAGAGAAGATTTTATTATACAACCAGTTGAGGGAAAAACCCAGCGACGGGATAAGGGATAGAATCTTTGTATCAAAGGGACGGTAATTGAGATAAAACAACGTCGAAAACGGGCGGTAAATTTTCTTGCCGTCTGAATCATAACCGTATATGGTTTCATGTTTTTCATCCCAGGCATTTTCCAGAACATCTTCCGGGCTTTTATCCTCATCTCCCAGGTCGGAAAGATCAATCCTACTGGTATCAAGTTTCGCATATCCGGTAGACCGCGAATAATAATGAAGTTTTGCCGTGGCATAGGGAATGGGAATATTGACCATATTCATTCCCACGTCAAGATCATAATTCCAGGGATACTCCACATTTAACCCAAGATCATAACCCATATTGTTCTTTGGAATATCCTGCGCGTAGTTTTGCAGATTCTGCATTATGTCGTCGTCATTCACATCAATGATAGTATAGAGGCGCATATCGTAAACAACTTCGATATAGGAACCTCCATCTTTATCTTTGTGGGTATAAGTTATACTTGGCTTGGTGTAGAGAATTGGCACATAGGCCGCCGGCCGTATTTTAATTTTAACTTCATCGACATGAAAAAAAACCGGAACACCCACATCAACAAAAACCGCGGCGCCCGTATCGATTTCCTCATCTCTCGCTCTTTCCAGACGCAGTACATTTTCTGAAACAGACACATTCCCCGTGGCGCTAATATGACCAATGTCGAATCCAAAGCCCCATTTGTCTTTCCAGTTAAAATTAAACGAAACAGGCTTAATATCAGCGTTAAAATTAAATGTAAAACCTTCAAAAAATTTATCAAAATCAATAACAATATTATCCTGATAAATAAATTTTGGATTCTGTCTGATTGTATTGATATTCCGGAGCATATAAAAAGGACTTTGAAATATATCCGTGAAGGCGATAAAATCATTGGAAAAACCAACGCTGATATTGGCAACGCTTAATTCCACCGTGCGGTTTTTAAGGCGGAATCCTGAGGGCTTCGGCGGTTCTTTATCGTTTTCATTGCTTTCATTACTTTCATTGACTTCATTGAATTCCTTGATTTCTATGGCCTCCGGTTCCTGTATATTCGGCGCGAAATCATCAAAATTATCAAAATTTTCCTGATTTTCCTGCGCCCAAATAAACAGGGAAACAAACATCATAAGAAGAAATACAGGAAACTTCTTCATCTTTAAAAGTCTCCGACGCTGACAAGGCCTTTCATCTCGAATTTTATACTCATTATCGCCATGTCCTTTGGGATTTCTATCATTCCGCCATTGTTAATTTCTATTTTAATATCGGGGGCAATCGGGTAAGTATTCTCAATTATATCAAATTGTTTTTTGGTAAAATTCAATACTGTTTTTTTACCATTTAACGGGATACCATCGGGAGGAAACAACACATCTTTACCATCACCATCTTTGCTAATGGATAAATATCCATCGGTGAAAATTGGATTGGCAAAATCAATAGTCAGCCTGATATAATCAATGTTCCCATTACCAAATAACTCTTTAGATTCTTCTTTTCTGCCAAACAGGTCATCTTTCTCTCCAAACATATTAGGGAGAGAAATTGAACTCTTATTAACGCCATCTCCCGTTGCCTCCAAACTCATGGGCAGCATTATCATCATTACTGCCCTGATTACGCTGGCAGTATCGGCGTTTTCTATTTCACTCCGTCTTATGATCAACGGCTTGAGTTCTCCTCCATCTTCTTTTACATCTATGTTAAACAGAAAATATAAATTATCGGGCGTTTCCTGAAAGATATTCTTAATGACATCCATATTTATTTCATCGTTATGTTCAGATGTGTCTCCCGGCGGCAGATACGGACTATTATAGGAGCCATCTTTTTTATTAAGATAACGATCGATATTTAATGGCTGTGGTCTTACAAATAATTTTCCACTATACAATTCTTCTCCATCAGAGGGGCCATTGGTGTAGTGCGCTTTCAATACCAGCTTCGGCAGCAATTGATTTATTAAATCGGGAGTAGGACAATCCATGTATATATTAACTCTCAGTTTTTTACTGAATATGAATCCACCGTTTAAATATGTACCCAGTCTGGATAAATCAAACGCTTCTTTAGGAAATTTACCGACATCTTCTTTAAATTTAGCAAATGTATTTATGGCTGCCTCCATGTTAATGGAGGCTTCTGTCCATTCACGAAAAAAATACATCTTTCCTTTTACATCAAACGGGGTCCCGTAAGAATAACCGTCAGGGTTCCAGTTACCTGAACCGTCTTCTGATTGTAATGTCATGGTAAAATTTAATTTTACATCATCTCCATATTTATACTTTTCAAGTTTTAGTGAAACATCAGCATTGTTGCCGAATATAATATTTTTACCCTTCTCAAGGGATTTTGTTGTAGCGGGGATATTGAGTTCTTCACATTTTATGGTCATTTTAAGTCCCGGGGGTATTTCATCAAAATAAAAAATTAACCCTATACCTTCCGAAGCGTCATTTCCGTTACACGCGTTAAAACTGATGGATTCTACATATTGGGCAATCTCAGTAAATTTAATGGGAGGGATATCAAATTTATCTATTCCCGCAACAGGCATACCCGCAAGACCCGGAAATTCAATTGGTGTTGATGCCGTACTCATATCTTTGATTATTTGCTCGTCTATTTTTTTCAGGAAGCTGTTGGGGTTGAGGTCTTCTGTCATTTCAATGGGGAGATAGATACAAAATGTCTGAACCGTCTGCCCGGGATAATTGACATTATATATTGTTATGCTGTCTGTTATGTTTTTTTGTCCGCCTTCGTTCGCGTCAGGAGGAAAGGCTTCTTTCATTCTTTCTCTAAGCGTTTCATTTAAATTTATCGCCCCTATTCTTATTGGCAAACTCAGCGTTCCTTTCAGCCCTATCTGATCCGGCAGGGTAAGTTCCGAACAGGAGTAAATGGTCAGGCCTATAAGGACGGTATAGAGCGCCCGAAGCGTGTTTTTGCGCATTCTTTCCCCTTTTCTATAATATAGCGCGTCAATATATGAAAAACAAGGCAAATATTAAGCATGGAGATTTACTTCCTCCAATACACCGGGTTGAACAGAATCAGCATTGTCCATATCTCCAGACGGCCGGCAATCATCACCAATGAATACAGCCATTTAATATGATTCGGAAACGCGCCGTAGTTGTGGAAAGGGCCGGCCGCGCCAAAACCCACGCCGATGTTGCTCATAATCGAAAGGGAGGCGCTAAATGAGGAAAAAATATCTATTCCCGACGCGGCGGTAATCAGGGTGGTCACGGCGACGATAATCATGTACACAAAGACAAAGGCCGCCGCGCCATAAATGACATCTTTGCGCCCAACCCGCTTGTTAATCTGTATGCTGAATATTCCCCGCGGGTAGACAACCTTGCGCAGTTCGTTGCCCATTTGCTTCCAGAGAATAACATGGCGTATAACTTTTATTCCCCCGGCGGTGGAACCGGAACAACCGCCGATAAATATTAAACAAAACAAAACCATCCGGGCAAGGGCGGGCCATGTTTCATAATTGGCGATGGTCGCGCCGGTGGTAGAAATCATTGACGCGCTTTGATATGCCGCGTAACGCAGGGCTGAAGCGAAAGACCCGTATACCGGCATCAGCGACAAGGTGATAATTCCGACGGCTGTAACAAAAATTATAAGATACGCCTTCGCTTCGGTGTTGTTTTTTATTTCGTTGAATTTTCCCTGCAGGAGCCGGTAGTACAAATTAAAGTTGAAGCCCGCCATCAGCATAAAAACCGTAGCGACCGCCTCGATAAACGGCGAATTAAACGCGACAAGGCCCGCGTTTTTGGTGCTTACGCCGCCTGAAGCCATGGTACTCAGCGCGTGGCAGAGCGCGTCAAACCAGTGCATTCCGCCCAAAAGATAAAGACAAAACACAATAAAGGTAAGCGCGCAGTACACAAGCCAGAGTATTTTCGCGGTGGCGGTTATCCGCGGGGTAATTTTTTCTCTTTCCGGTCCCGGCGCTTCGGCTTTGACCAGTTGAAAACCGCCGATACCCAATAGGGGCATCAGCGCGACAGAGATCATCACAATCCCGATGCCGCCAAACCAGTGCGCCAGACTGCGCCAGAGAAGCAGCGACAGGGGCATGATTTCTATATTGTCAATAACAGTGCCGCCGGTTGTGGCAAAGGTACAGGCGCTTTCAAAAAAAGCGTCGGTAAAATTCAGGCCGGCAAGGTAGAAGGGAACGGCGCCGATAAAACTTGCCCATATCCAGGTTCCGCATACCAGCAAAAAACCGAGTTTGACGCTTAACTGAATTTTATCTTTTCGCAGCGAACTGAAACTAAACAGGGCCAGAATCGCGGTAATACATGAAGGAACCGCGAAGCCCAGTATCATATACCGTTCGCCCGCGGCGACAGCCATTATAAGCGGGGGAAGCATTATCACCGGAAAAAATCCCAACAGCAGCGCCCACAAGCGAAAAATAATATTGTCTTTTGCCGGGTTTGCCTGCCGCATTTTTTTGTTCCTATAATTTCCAAAAATCGCGGGTAAAAATTACCAGCACGACCCACAATTCCAAACGGCCAATGAGCATCGCCAGGGCAAGGCCCCATTTAACATAGGCGGGAAAATAGGGAATTGGATTGATAAAACCGATATTCCCCAGACAGGCCAGCGCCATTTCCAGTGAAGAAAAAATATCTTCCCCGGCGCTGCTTACCAGGAGGGCGCATAAAAATATTAACAACAAATAGAGAAACACGAAACCTGCCACTCCGTACACCATATCTTTGTTCCTGTTTTTGCCGTCAAGCCGGATGTTAAACACGCCGCGCGGGTGGATGATTCTTTTCATTTCGTTGTTCGCCTGTTTTGCCAGAATAACATAGCGGATAATTTTAACGCCCCCGGCGGTGGAAAGCGAACAGCCGCCAAGAAACATAAGGAAGAACAGCGATCCCTGAGCGAGAGCCGGCCACGCGCCGGTATCGGCATTGGAAAAGCCGGTGGTGCTGAGAATTGAAACAGTATTAAACACAGCTTTCCGCGCTCCACTCTCCGGGGAATCGCCGGCGGAAAAAACAGCAATGGCGATAATTATACTTACCAGAACAACTATCGCCGTATAGACCTTTGCCTCGCTGTTGCGCAGACAATCACGAAACTTGCCCCGCAGCATCCGCCAGATTAACAAATAGTTGAACCCCGCCAAAAACATGAACGCCGCCACAACCCATTCAACAGCCGGTGAACGGTAAAAGGCAATGCCGCCGCCATGAGGGCTGAAACCGCCGGTCGCCATGGTCGAAAAAGCGTACATCGCCGCGTCAAGCCAGTTCACGCCAAAACAGCGCAGCAGAAATATTTCCACCACGGTCAGTCCCGCGTAAACCAGCAGGATAATACGCGCGGAACGGTTAACGCGGCGGGTAATTTTTTCCCTTTCGGGATCGGACTCTTCGGCGCTGTAAATTTGAAAGCCCCCGGATCCCAGCGCGGGCAGCAGAACGGTAATGAACAATAAAACCCCAAAACCGCCCAGCCATTGGCTTAACGCCCGCCAAAACAGGACAGGCAGCGGCACTGTTTCAATGTCGCGTAACACGGTGAGGCCGGTAGTGGTAAAGCCTGAAACGCTTTCAAAAACCGCGTCGGTAAAATGGGGAGTACAGCCGCTGAAATAATAGGGAAGCGCCCCCAGCAGACAGGCAAGTATCCATACAAAAAAAATTAACAGAAATGCCGATGTATGCGCCGCGGGGCCTTTTGAGCTTTTAACATTGGAAAAAAAACTACCGGTCAGCGCCAAAATATTTCTTTATCTCCGTCCTGCCGCCGGTTTTACAAAGAAGAAGAATGTAATCGCCCCGGCAAAAAACATAATCGCCCCGCGGAATAAAAGAATTGCCGCTTCGCGTTACCAGCATTAAAAGACCGCCCCCCGAAAGCGCAAACTGCTTAATCGGCTTGTTTACAATAGGGGCGTTTTCCCCAATCTCAACTTCAATTATTTCTACGCTGCCGTCTCCCAGATTGTGTACTTCTTTAATGCCGCTTCCCATCAGGCGGGAAAAAATTGAATCGACAACGACCGATTGAATCGGCACCACCACATCAACTCCCAGATGCCGTGCCATAGCCGCGTGGGCGGAACCGGTAACCATCGCGATTGTCCGCTTAACGCCCCGCGATTTAAGGTATATCGCGGTAATAATGTTAAGCTCCTGATTGGAGGTAGTAGTTACCAGAAGATCAAGGGTATCAAGCTGCTCTTCGGTGATAAAACTTTCATCGGAAATATCATTATTCAAAATCAACGCGTCGGGAAAACGGGCCGCTATATCCTTACAGACCCGGTAATCCTGTTCGATAATAATAATCTGGCGGTTGTTCCGCGATATCAATGTTTTCAGCAGGGAAAAGAAATCTTTTTCAGAATCAATTTCCGAAGCATTGTTGAGCAGACCATCGGTCAACAGAGAACCCACCTTGCCGCCGCCCACAATTCCCACCCTGCGGATAGGTTTCTCGGCGCTTCCCGCAAGGCCGAAAATGCGGGGCAGGTCGTTTTTATCCGCCAGAATGTATACCCGGTCTCCCCCGGCAAGCACCGTAGCGCCCGAAGGAAGCAGCGCCCCGCCATTCCGTTCAACAAGAGTGATCAAACTTTCTCCGGCGTTCAGACTCTGGTAATCCTTAAGCGCCAGTCCGTCAAAAGCGCTGCCCGCCGCGACATCAACCGACCCGAGCACATATTGAGTGCCGGGAAACGAAACAATATTACCCAACGCGCCGTGTTTTATGGCCTGCATTATCGAACGGGCCGCTTCCAGATTGGGATGAATAAAATGATCGATACCCAGCATTTTTTTGTCCGAAGATTGGCTCAGATAGATATAATCATCATTTTTGACCCGCGCGATTTTAATAAGAGGGTTCCCCCCCGGCGCTCTCCCGTATCGTGAAGCCGCAAGACCGCAGATAATCATATTCACTTCATCGGAACCGGTAACGCAGACAAGGGCATCCGCGTTGTCAATACCCGCTTCTTCCAGAGCCCGGGGATTGTTCCCCAGATCGTGAATCACCATGCAGTCAATACGGTTCGATGTATGCCTGGCTTTCTCTTCATCCGCTTCAATCAGGGAAACATCGTGTTTTTCGCGGATAAGACCTTTTGCCAGTTGAGTGCCAACCATACCGGCGCCCACGATAATAATGCGCATATTAAACCAATAATCATTTTAACAACCTCTCTCATTTACGTCAACGGGCGCTCACTGCTGCTCAACGGGATCGGTTACAATGCGGTCATTATAACTGGAGTTCTTTAAGAACTCCCATCCGGCGTCTGTATTGGTTTCACCAAAATACCAGGGGTTTTCGTTCATATTAACCTGATATATACCGACCCCTATAACAATAAGCAAAACAGACAACACGATAGTGGGAACTATCCAGCCAAATTTAAAACCATACATAAAATCCTCCTCAAATGTTTCTACACAAAATATAACGTTCAAGCGGAGAATAAGTTGTTCTAAAATTGCCGTTAATTGTTCCTGAATTGCTTTTTATAAATTGCTGTTAAAGCTGCCTGTTTACGACAGGAATATATATATTACAAACTTTACCTGTATCACCCATACTGCGTTCATCGTAGAGTTCAAAAGCAATCGAGTTATCGTCAAATTCATAACCTGAGTTGGGAAACCACTCGGAAAAAATAAATTTCCATGTATCTTTAAGTATTGATGAAAAATTATCCTCATTGGACGGAGGCGTTGAAAAAACCGCGAACATGGCTTCGGGTATCGTATAAACATCATACCCAAAAGGAATCGCCGCCCTGGGTTTTGCTTCTACCCCGATAAGATACACAGAGTTCTCTTCATCATTATCTTTGAAAAAACAGGCCCCGTATTCCGCGTGAAATTTAAGAAACGCTTCCCCGTGCAATTTTTCCAGCCTTCCGTCAGCCCTGCATTCTTCCCATAGTTCCTGAAGTTTATTAAGGGGTTTTCTTCCATCATCAATATCGGCAACAGGGCTTTGAGGATCCAGATAACGCGGCACCGGAGATGAAATACTTATGGGCAGTTTTATTTTAAAAGCGAAACCCGCTATCTTAAAAGACGTTTTCTTCGCTATTATTTTTGGTTCCACAATGAATTCGGAAATAAACTGATTGGACTTTGAAAGGTCGGGTACTTTTGGAACATCGAATGTCGCGTAAGCGCGGTATATCTCCGGCGGACACCCAAAATAACGCCGGAACGCTTTTGAAAACCCCGAATGTGTTTCAAACCCGTAATCAATCGCTATATTGAGTATCTTGCGCCCCGAATTAAGTTCGGAAGCGGCGTAAGCAAGCCGCCTGTTCCTGACATATTCCATAATGGAAGTGCCAACGCCGCATTGAAACATCCGGCAGAAATAATACGGAGAAAAACCCGCCCGTTCCGCCAGTTTTTCAACATTCATTTCTTCTTTTATGTGTATGTCAATGTACTGTAACATTTCCTGTAAAATATCAATATGATCCATACTGTTATCCCGTCATATTATACCATTATGGTTTATATTTCATTGTTCCAGAATTGCTTTTTCATAAAATGATAAAAAATGTTAATTTTGTCCGTTAATAATGATATAATATGAAGAAGGAGCTACACCATGAAAAATCTGTTGGGAATTGTTATACTATTTCTCGCTTGCTGCCTTTTGGCGGCATGTACAACGTCCAGGCATGAGGAGCAAGGCGTGAAATCATGTACGCAAGATATAAAATTGACCGGCGGGACAACATTTACAGCCAACAGCGGTGGAAATAGGCCCCTTAATGGTTCGCCTTACGGCTATGAAATGTGGACTGAAGGCGGGAATAATAACAAACTTATATGGTTCGGGCCGGATCAGGGAGGCGGAGCGGCTTTCAGGGCTGAGTGGAACAACCCCAATGACTTTTTGGGCCGCATAGGTTATTTCTGGGGAAACGGCGGAAAATACACCCAATACAAAAATATGTACGCGGATTTTAACTATACAAGGTCGGGGCGCGGTACTGCCGGTGATTATTCTTATATAGGGATTTACGGCTGGACAAGAAACCCGGCCGCCGCAGCAGCCGCGGACAGATTGATAGAATATTATATTGTGGAAGATTGGTTTGGCAACAAATGGCAGGAAGACACCACTCCCATCACTACCGGCACAACACAAGGATCCGTATGGGGCAGTTTTACGCTGGATGGCGCGAGTTATGTAGTTATAAAGAATGTAAGGGTTAATAAACCTTCGATAGAGGGGACTAAAACATTCACACAATACTTCAGCATACGCCAAACGCCCCGCCAATGCGGAACAATTTCCATTACCGAACATTTCAAGCAATGGGAGCGCATGGGTTTACCGCTGGGCAATATGTACGAGGCAAAGTTCCTTGTTGAAGCGGGCGGCGGCACCGGCTGGTTGGAATTTACCTATCTCAAATTTACGCAGGAAGACAGCCCGAGAAAATAAGGGTTCTGACACTTTAATAGTAAACCTCTGTTGCACTATCAAATGATACTATTGTCGTTCCTGATGTAATCTCTACAGAACTGGCTTTATAATAATGTCCTCCACCGCCACTAAGTTGTACATATATATCGAATGTTCCGCTTCCAGTCCAACGGTCATAACCTGTACCTGTATAAAGCGGAATAGTCAATGTGTAAGGACCAGAACCAGCTACAGTAATGTCACGATTGTCTAAATAAGCCCCTGCAACAAGACCTATCTGTGAACTTGCTTGTGACGTCGTAGTTCCAACAGGGAATAGTCCTATTGCTCCTCCAGACACCCCATAAGCATATACTGATGCGGGTATGTTTTTAACAACAAGTGTCTTTTTACCATCACTGCTTGTAGAACCATCACTACAGCCAACAACTATCATTCCAAACACCAGCGCCAGTGTCAGCATTCTTAACCAATTTTTTTTGTTTGCCACTTTTTTCTCCTTACGGGGTCTTTTCCGCCGTTTCTTGACCGAAATGTCCTTATTTTGCAGCCTTTAATACCTCAAATGAGGTATTTTCATAATTAAAACATCTCAATGTCAATATTGTCAAGTCGAAAATACCGAAATTGCTTTATTTTGTATAAATGGAGTCTGATTTTAAGACCAATCTACGGGCTGAGCTTGATTATCTTGGTTTGACCGTAAAACAATTAAGCGCTAAAACGGGTATTCCTAAAGGGACCTTAGATTGTTATCTGGGACTAAGGGCTTCAATGCCGCCGGCGGATATTGCGGTAAAAATAGCCGACGCAATGGATGTAACGGTTGAATATCTGGTAACAGGTCAAAAAATCAAAAAACAGGATAAACTATTTGATCATAATATCCGTTCAATAATTCAGATACTGCCTGAACTGGGCGAAAAAGATACTAAAACAATACTTGAACTGGCAAAAATACTCAAAAATCAAACAGCGCCCATCACCTAAAATCTTAGGTACCGGGCGCTGCTCTATTTGGTTATCCGCTTCTATTACCTCGCGTATTCCGTTACTCTGGTTTCCCTGATCGTCGTTACCTTGATCCGGCCGGGGTAACGCAGATCGTTCTCGATCTTTTTGGCGATTCCACGGGCAAGCTCACGGGAACGGTCGTCGTTGACGGTCTCGTTGTTGACAATGACGCGCAGTTCACGCCCCGCCTGAATGGCAAAGGCGCTGGAAACGCCCTCAAAATCTTTGGCGACATTTTCAAGGTTTTCGAGGCGCTTGATGTAGTTGTCAAGAGTTTCCTTGCGGGCGCCGGGACGGGCGGCGGAAATGGCGTCGGCTATCTGCACCAGCACCGACTCTATGCAGGTCGGCTCTATATCGTTGTGGTGGCTGCCAATGGCATTGATAACCCGCGCGTCTTCGCCCATTTTGCGGGCCATATCCATGCCGATTTCCGCATGGTTCAGGTCCGAATCCGTGTCTATGCCCTTGCCAATGTCATGCAGCAGGGCGGCCCGTTTTGCCAGGTCCCGGTTACAGCCCACCTCGGCGGCAAGCATCCCCGCGAGAACGGCGACTTCTTTGGAATGGTTGAGTACATTCTGCCCGTAACTGGTGCGGAAATACAGGCGGCCCAGGGCGCGGATGGCGTCCTGTTTGATATTGTGAATGCCCAGGTCAAAGAGAACCTTCTCCCCTTCTTCAAAAATCTTCTGGGAGATGTCCTTGCTGACTTTGGTGACAATTTCCTCAATACGCGCCGGATGTATCCGCCCGTCCAGAATAAGCTTTTCAAGCGCTACTTTGGCAATTTCCTTGCGTACCGGGTCAAAACACGATATAACCACCGCTTCGGGCGTATCATCAATGATAATGTCTACGCCGGTCAGCGTTTCCAGGGTGCGGATATTCCGCCCTTCCCGCCCGATAATCCGGCCCTTCATTTCGTCGTTGGGCAGGGTAACGGTCGCTACCGTAACATCCCCGGTTACCTCGGAGGCAAAGCGCTGAATGGTGGCTACCAGTACCTCCCGGGCCTTTTTCTCCGCGGAGAGGTTCGCTTCCTGCTCAATCTTGTTGATAAGGCCCTGAGCGTCATATTTGGCCTCATCTTCCATGTCTTTGATGATGAGGGCCTTGGCTTCTTCGGCGCTCAGACCGGAAATTCGTTCAAGTTCCGCCCGGTAGCGTTCTTCCTCTTTGCTGAGGGTATTTTCTCGCTCCTGGCAAACCCGTTCTTTGTCGGCCAGTACCTGCTCTGTTCGTTCAATCTGGGCGACCTTTTTATCCAGCGCATCTTCTTTCTGCACTACGCGGCGTTCAAGCCGCTGTAATTCTGCCCTGCGTTCCCGGGTCTCTTTCTCCTGCTGGTTTCGTTCCTGGATAACTCTTTCTTTCGCTTCAAGGAGTATTTCTTTCCTCTTAGCTTCAGCTTCCTTTA
>Ga0268262_10005299_pt1 | contig 12851 bp, 6 predicted proteins | sample TergutNc150P3_FD_190354 | JGI IMG/M metagenome (GOLD analysis project Ga0268262, IMG submission 190354) | Nasutitermes corniger P3 segment gut microbial community from laboratory colony in Florida, USA - Nc150 P3 (SPAdes) (version 2) | ecosystem: Host-associated > Arthropoda: Insects > Digestive... | reverse complement strand
CGAAAGCGACCTAGGGGGAGTCCAGACAGAATGCCAAGCAAACGACCAGATTGGCGACCAGACAGATGGAGTAGGCCCATTGGTTGGCCAAAGCACCAACCGGCGCAGCCCAACGAGATTCCAAGACATCGATGTACCCATCGGCGCACAGCTGGCATTCACAAAGGATGCCGGCATTATTTGCACGGTGGCTGACGAGAATAACTTGGTGAGATACAACAACGAAGAATTAGCTATCTCTGCATTGGCGGCTCGACTGTTGGGTGGATCTTCTGTAAGCGGTTTTTGTTACTTCATCTACGAAGGAGAATCTCTTTGGGATAAGCGCAAGCGGCTTGAGCGCGAGAATGGCCTAGGCGAAGGCCAAGCGGACTGCCAAACCAACGACCAGATTGACGACCAAATAAATGAAGCGACCCCAGCGGTTGGCCAAAGCATTATCAGGCGCGGCCCCACGCGTTTCCATGATATTGGTGTACCCATTGGCGCACGACTGACGTTCACCAAGGACGACAAAATAACTTGCACTGTAGCTGACGAGAGCAACTTGGTGAGATACAGTGGCGAAGAATTGGGAATCTCCGAGTTAGCGAAGCGCTTATCGGGGGTGTCCAAAAAAAAACAGCGGCTTCCGTTACTTTAGCTATGAGAGGGAAACTCTGTCGAATCGGCGTCTGCGCTTTGAACTCATGGGCGCACGGGGCGATGGAGCTGGCAGCAACCAGACTTACGACTGGATTAGTGACACAGCTCCGCTATCCAAGGTGCTGGAATGAAACATGTGGTGGGCGGCCAAATATCCAGACAAATTTCTGAGCTGACTTGGAGCAAAATGGAACCCAACTGTACAGGCTCATGCGGCAGGCAAAACAAAAGCATGACACGCGGTGGCGACGCGAATGTATAGCTATGAATGGTGCCATGACACGCGTGCGTATCGCCTTTTGACTGCTGCGGGGAGGTTCATAGCGCACGAAATCAGGCCCGTCTTTGCCGAAGAGCTAAAGCTCATAGGTCTCGATGCCCGCTTAGACTTCGATGCCGCAGAGAGGCGGCCCCTGTTATGGGCGAAGCAAAATGCCTACCTGTTGAACGGCGAAGTGATTACTGTATTAAACAAGACGCAGTACGGCAAGCCGATTGATATTGAGTGGAAAGGCGCGTTGGACTGGGGTGGCACCCCTGGCAAGGGTGCGAAGCGGCCAAAAAAACTGAAGCTAACCCCAGTGGATGTAGACGCGTTTGTGAGGATGAACGCTGACATCATGGACGCGCTGGTGACAGATACGTTGAAGCGCGTCAAGGAAATGTACGATGCTTACGCAGAAAAGCGCAATGTGGTGTATATCGGCTTTAGCGGTGGCAAGGATTCGGTCGTGTTGTTGGACATCTGCCACAGAGTCCTGCCACTGGATGTCCCAGTCGTCTTCAGCGACACGGATATGGAACTGCTAGACACGTATCGCATCTGGGAAGAGGCACAGGGGCGCTACCCCGACCGGCAGTTCATAAAGGCAGCGGCCAAAAAACGCGCACTGGAGAACTGGCGGCTGTTTGGGCCGCCATCGCGGTCCATACGGTGGTGCTGCGCCCTGCACAAGGGCGCACCAGTCTTGATGGAGCTCAGACGCAGGTGCGGCATGGCGCAGCTTGAAGCGGCTGCCTTTCTGGGTGTCAGGGGCGAAGAGAGCTTCAACAGGTCGGACTACAACGACGTTGGCGAGGGCGTTAAGACCTCATCGCAGACCAACCTCATGCCGATTCTGGATTGGGGGGCGCACGAGCTGTGGCTGTATTTGCTAGCAAACCACCTGCCAATCAATCGCGCCTACAGATACGGCCTCTCCCGCGTGGGTTGTATCATGTGCCCCAGCTCCTCCGAAAAATATGCGTGGTTTGTGGACATGGTTTACCCCGATGCAATGAAGCCTTACTGTGACATAATCATTGAAACCAGCTTGAAGGAATTTTCTTCGCAGGCAGAAGCACAAAAGTTTATAGGGAGCTCTAACTGGCAGGCGCGGAAGAGCGGCGCGACGCTAAAAAAAAACATTGCCCGCGCGTCCGAGCTGACGGAAGGTCTGTCCACCGAGTGGCAAGCGGCAAAGCTAAACCTTGCATCGCTGCTGGAGTGGCTGAAGACCGTGGGGAACGTCTATGCCAACGATTCGGGCAACACCTATAGCTTGGCAGTCCAAAATTCCAGGACAGACCCAAACCGCCGTAACGAGGGCGTGTCGCTCAGTATGCTTGCGTCGCCCAAGGGCACCACAGGCTTTAGGGTAACTTTTGGGGACGAGGCAGAGCGGAAACTGCTGCTGCCCGCCCTGCGGAAGGTCGTACACAAGACCCTGGCCTGCGTTGGCTGCCAAGCATGTGAGACCGAATGTCCGACGGGCGCACTCCGCATAGCGCGGGGCAGAGTGACTATTGACGTGACCAAGTGCGTCCACTGTCTGCAGTGCCAGAGCATGGACTTGGGGTGTTGGAGGTATAGATCTATGAGAGTGCCAGAAGCAAGCCGTTCAGAGCTTAGTGGCATCAATGCCTACAAAAACTTTGGCCTCAGGCGGGACTTCCTAGCCGTCTATCTGGCAGAGCGGGAAGCATTCGACCAGACATCGAGGCTCAACCGCGACAAGCAGGTGCCGGCGGCAAAGGCGTGGTTCCGCCAGGCCCTGCTGATGGACTGGAAAAAGACCCGGCCCACAAGACTGCTGGACGTGTTTGAAAAGAGGGGGCTGGATGACGCGTTGGCTTGGGACTGCGTATGGATGGGCCTGTGCAACTACGCGCCGGCGGTCAAATGGCTGGTCTGCACGTTGCAGATGAACACGCTATATGGCAATGCCCAGTTGTTCGAACTGCTTGGGGACAAAATCAGCGAAACGACAAAAAAAGGCGGGATGCAGGCCCTAAAGAACATGCTCGTGTCAACGCCCTTCGGCGCCGGCAAGGGCAACGTCTGCGAGCTGACCAAAAAAGGAAGCGTGACAACAGGGATTACCCGCCGCCCCCGCAACGTTGACCCACTGGTCACGCTGTACGGTCTGTACGTCATGGCGGAAAAGGCGCGGCGCGGGGCATTCACGGTGCGCCAGATGCTCGACCCTGACTTTGGGGCAGAGGTGGTCTCGCCCCTGGCGGCATTCGGCGTGCCCCCCGACGAGTTCAAGAAACAGGTGCGCGGTTTGGCCGCGTTGTACCCTGAATTCATTTCGTGCAGCCTGGAGCATGGCCTGGACGAGGTGGTGGTCCACCCCGAAACCAAAAGCCATGATGACGTAATTGGCCTCATACTGCAAAAATAGAACGAGCCGGAGAATGAAAAATGCCACTCTACAAAGACTATTTCCGCATCAGGCCAGGTTACTCGGAGATCATGACGCACGATTACATCAACAAGACACCCGAGACATGGCTGGACTTTTACCCACATAAGACGTTTGTCGAAATCCTGCGCGAAATGCTGGCGGCCCTTTCGGGCGGCAAGAAATCGCTCTGGATTTCTGGGACCTATGGCTCCGGCAAGAGCCACGCATCGCTGGTGCTGCAAAAGTTGCTATGCGATGACGAAGGCCGCGTCAAAAAATGGCTGGAGCGAAATAGTGCGCTGATACCCAAAGTGGTGGCAAACGAGCTATTGGCAGTGCGCGCCAAAAAGGTTGCGGTGGTCTATGACATAAACTCTGACGACGTTGACCCCAAAAGCCAATTCCTGATGCGGATGCAGAGAGCCATCACCAAGACACTCGACACCAGCGGACACAGGATACCCTTGAGGGGCAAGCTGGACGATGTGATAGAGCGCATCAGGCAGGATGAGCCCCATTTTTTCGCAAAGCGCGACGAGATGCAGGAAAGTCTGTCGTACCTGCATGACGGAATCACGTCGGCCGACCAGTTGGCAAAAAAAATGTACAGCCCGAAGCGGGGCCTCGACACCGACCTAATCAGCGATGCCATGAAGGTGCTGGAGGCGCGGAACATTTACTTGGGTCTGGAGGCGGCGGAATTTTTACGCTGGGTGGACGATGCACTGAAGGTAAATGGGATATCGAAGCTGGTCTATATCTGGGACGAGTTCTCATCGTTCGTGAACCGCAACCGCAGCGAGCTAAAGACGATGGAGGAGTTGGCGGAGGCGTTTGAACACGGGCGGTTCTACTTTGTCCCCGTCACGCACACCAAGCTGACGTCCTACCTTGCGGCTGGCTCCGAGAGCGCCAGAAAGGCAAAAGAGCGCTTTACTGACAAACCCATAGGTCTGCCGGATGACACAGCCCTGAAACTGGCCGCGCACGCATTCGACTATGTCAAGGACAGGAAGGAAGCCGACGAGTGGAGCAAGATCAGGGATGAACTGTGGCAACACGTCCGGATGGTGGCGGAAAACCACATAGCAGACACAATGATAGACGGCAAAAAGATCGACGTGGATGCCGCCGACTTCAAAAACCTCCTGCCAATACACCCAATGGCCGCATTCTTGCTAAGGCATCTGTCTGAGGTTGTGGGATCGAGCAGCAGGAGCATCTTCAAGTACCTGAACGGCGCGGAGTTCAAGGACTTCGTGGAAAGGGGCGGAATCGATGTGCCTGGACGCCAGCTGTTGACCGTTGATCACCTCTGGAATCACTTCATGGAGCGCGACGACCCAAGCATGGACACTCCGGTGCAGGAAGCTAGGGCCGAATACGCAAGGCGGGAAAAAAGCCTACAGCCAGACGAGCGGCGGGTGTTCAAGACGGTGCTGCTGTTTTCCCTGATAGAGGCAAAGCAGGGCAAGGACCATCCGCTACTGTGCGCCAGCGTCGAAAACATCCTCCGCAGCTTCGAGGGGGACGGAGCCATGCAGGGCGTGGGCGAGATATTGAAGGATCTAGAACACAAGCACTGTTTCACCATAATAGACCAGCGCTGTGAGCGCTACCGCGACCGCTTGGACTCGGTCGACATAGCCAAAAACGCGGCGAAGCTGGATGGCAAATTCGATGAAGTCGTTCTGAAAGATAGCACCAACGGCACACAAAAGGCTCTGGCGAAGCTTCTCGAACACGACAACCACGGCGAGCGCTTCGATGTGCGGGTCAGCGATGTGAACGGTCTGTCGCCATCGACCATCCCAAAGCTGGACACATTCGGCGAAAACGGGAACAGGATTCTTTTGCACTTCATACTTGCCAAGGACGAGGAGGAGCAACTGCGGATACCAGACAAGGCCAGAGACCTCGCAAAGCGCCTGCATGACCACCGGGTGCTGTTTGCCACGTTGCCCGAAGTCAACTTCTGCCACGACAACGCCAATGCTTGGGAAGACCTGAAGGAACACATCGTGCGCCGCTCATCGGCCAAGCAGTCCGGCGACAGTGCCGGCGAAAAGGTGTTTGTCGGCCTCGTAAATGGCGCGATGGACACTTGGCACTCCAAGGTGACGGGCGCGTCCAAGGTGGTGATTTACTTGCCCAACGCGGGCGGGGAGCCACACAAAAAAGAAGTCACGTGGGAGCAACTAAAGAAGGTCTGGCTCAACGAGTACGCCAAAAAGGCATTCGAGGATTATACGGACTACCTGGGAGGCTACCATGTGAGCGCGTTCGGCCGACCAACGGCCCTGCAAAGCTGGGCACTGGCGGGCATGGAGTTCGAGGACGCAAAACCAGGTGCGCCAAAAACATACGCAACGAACTGGCAGAAAGCCGGCGTGACCCCCTCTGATTCGTGGTTTGACGAGAACCCAAACCACCCCCTGGCCAAAATGAGGGACTTCTGCAATGGGCGCCTGGACAACGCGCTCGGTGCAAGACGAGAGCTATCCATCCGAAAACTATACATCGACTACCTGCAGAGGCAGCCCTATGGGCTACTGCGCGTCCCCCACTCTGCCTTCGTGCTGGGTTTCGTGCTAAAGGCGTGGCTAGGGGACCAGCGAGGACTACAGTGGACCGATGGCGTGGACACAAGGCCCTTGGACAAGGATGCGCTGGCGGAGATGATCGAGACCGCAGTCAGGGACGAAGGGGGCAACAAACCCAAGGGCGAAAAGCTGGTGTGCCGCCTGTCTAAGGCGCAAAGGGAGTTCATCGCCAAGAGCAGCGTCATATTTGGGTACACCCCGCTGGGCGAGGGGAGCGTGGAGGCGGCACTGAGGGCCATCGGGGAACGCCTCAAAGAACGGTCGCGCCGTGTGCCCCTGTGGGTGCTGCCGGACTATATTGAGGCTCAGGCCGAGCCCAGCGCGGAGCCAATGCGAAAGATCATCGAGGCGATTTGCGCGGCAAACATCGTCAGTTCAAAGGGAGACCGCGAAAAGCGGGGGAACAAGATCGAAGAGGCCGGCGAAATCCTTTTGGCCAAGCCAGACCTAGCCGAGGCCATGGCCAAGTATATAGACCCCATGCACTTCGAACATGCGTTCAGGTGCTACGTTGATGCTACAAGGCCCGACCTGAAGGAGGTCGTGGAACGCCTTGGCGACACTTCACACGCGTACTGCGACGCCATCAAGAGACTGTGTGCTGGAGATGCCTATTGGCTATGGAAGCGCGGCGACATCGAGACAGTGATTGAGGATGTCTATAGGCAGATGCTCTGCATAGAGCACGTCCGTAAGCTGGCGGGCATAACAGGGCCACTGGACATCGAAGACGCGCTAGACAAACTTAGGTCCACCGTGTGCGGCGAGAACAGGGTGCCGCCCTTCCATTGGGCGAAGAAGCATCCTGCGCTGACGCAGTTCTTTGAACTACTAACAAGGCCGTCTCTGGTGCGCGAAGACACCATAGCCCTTGAAAAAATCTTGGCGAAGCACTCCGAAACAATCCGCGATCTGTTTTTTGATCCAGCGCAGGCCAAGCAACTGGAGGCCATGCGCGAAATCTTTGGCGGTCTGTGGCCCGCATCGGACGCGGAGAGCCGCGAACTATACAACGAGTTCCCGCAGGATTCGTCAAGATTAGACGAGCCAAGTTTCAAGGGGCGCGGTCGCGCAAAAATCGAAGAGTATGGTCAAAAACAGGTCTCAGCACAGGTGGGGAAGCTCTGGATGGAGCGCACCCAATCGGTGTCGCCGGAAGAATGGGCCAAGGCGCATGGTCTGCCAGCCGAATGTGCTTTGACGGCGGACGATGCCAAGGGCATGGTTAATGCCATGACCCGCCCTTGGGACGTATCAGCCGAGCGCCTATCGGTCGTGCATGAAGAATTGTCCAAAGATGGCGCATTTCTGGACGTGGAAAGGGCGAAGAAAAAATTCCTAAAACGTGCGCTGCACGGGCGAGACGCGAAGATCAGTGTCACGGTCAATCAACTGAGCGATTGGCTGCAGCGCGAGCTTGGCGACACCCCCAACAGTTGGCTCAATGATCCAAGGCTGGACGACGCCATCGAAGGGCTTATCAGGCACACGTACAACTCCCAAATTAAGGGAAAGGCACTGGAAAAAGTGACCGCGCTGAGCGACGCACGGGCAAGGGAACTGCTGCTGAAACTGATTGATCAAATTCCGGACGTGGGGATTTCCATACTGGAGTAACACCGTGACACCCAAGGAATACAGAGAGTGCCTAACAAAACTTCGCGCCGAGGAAAACCGCCCGCGCGTGGCACTGGTCTCAAACGGCGAGACCATCACCGAGCTGCGCCTGATACACAGGGACCTGGGATACGTGGAACTGCGCCTGAGTGATCTCGTGACGGAAGAGTCACGGCTTCCAATGCCTTTCGATGTCTTTGGAGGCATCTGCGACAAAATTGACGAATCGGCATCCAGCGGTGAGCCTTTGCTCCTGCTCGGTCTGCCTGGCTATTTAGACCTACTGACCGATGGGCCTGTGCAGACCGCCATTTCCAAGTTACACGACTTGGTTGACACCACGCATGGACGCGAAGCGGTCTGCCTCTTGTTAAGCAACGACAACGTTGCTCCAAAGATCAGAGAGAGCTTTTGCAATCCGCGCTACGAGCAAAGGGGGCAGCTGATCACAATCGAGACCGCCACCGCCGAGTCCCAGCAGACAAAGTCAGACAAGGCAGATGTGATTGTGGTCGGGAAGGCACTGGAGTCCCTGATACCAGAAGGGTGCCTTACATTCCAGACATACCTGCGGCTGGTTGAAAACGACCCAAATGCCAAGGGCAGCCAAAGTATTGTGGTGTCATCCGAAAAACCGTTGGCCGGTCTAAACGCCAGGATTACACAATTGACGCGCCTACGGGAATTTGCACGGGAGATACATGGCGTGGAAGCCCCTTGGCTTTCGGAAGAATCTCTGCGCTGGATGTGCGAGATCGCAAAGGACAAGGGCAAAACGCTGCAGGACGCGCTTAGGGAGAAGTTTTTCCCAAAGGTGGACATAAAGACGCACGTCCTATCAACATTCAGCCAACGCCCAGAATTGGAGCTAGAGGCAGCACTGTGGCTCGTGAAGCAATGTGCCCCCAAGGGCAGCTACCTAGAATACGCCATAAACCAAGATGGGGTTACAGCGACCAACTTCCACCAAGCGTACATCACAGGCGGGGCGGGATGCTTGGACAAGACCAAGGAATACGCCAACGAGAGGTGTACCGCCATCAAGGCGGCAGGTGCCGAATGGTCGGAGACTGGCATAAGGGCGTTCATCAAGTGCTGCAAAGACGAATCAGTGTCGCATGTTGCGCCATGGCTGAACTGTGGGACTGAAGCCGAAAGGGTGGAACTGCTGCGGCGCTGCGCGTTGGTTGGCTATGTTTCAAAGGAAGTGTTGGCGGTCTATCCTGAGCTGGCGGCGTATCTTGACCCAGAATTTGACTATGGCGAACCATCACTGGGGTTGTATTTCAAGGAGTACAGGGAGCTCAAGGTACACAACCGCATAACGCCTGAGTTCTGCGATAAGGCACGGCAATCTGAGCCGCCTAGCTCTGTGCAGAACCGCGATGCTATGTTGCAAGAGTATTTTGCAGACGAAAGCTGCGCACTGCTGGTGGCGGACGCAATGGGGGCTGAGTGGCTGCCCATGCTGGTGGCACGGGCAAAAAAGAGGAATATCGGGATGGAGTTCTATGCGGTGGTCAAGGCGCACCTGCCGACGGAGACGGGTTTCAACAAGGTCATATGGCCAGACGAGAGGCGGAAAGAGACCAAGCGGCTCGACAACATAGCGCATGACGGCGCAGAGAGGCACGAGAGCATGTCGGATGAGGAAAACCTAGCGAATGCACTTGACGTGGTGGACACCAAGGTGCTGCGGCGCGTGGTCGATGGACTGACGCGGTTTGAGCGCGTGATAGTCACGGCAGACCACGGAAGCTCACGCCTTGCGGTAGTGGCTTGGCAAACGGACGGAAAGATGCCCGTCCAGAAGCTCATTTGCGGGGAAGGCGCGGAAATCGCCAATTTGCGCTACTGCGAAAAGCCATCCAAAGGCAAGTGCCCACCAGAGATGGAGGAAGCATTGGACGGCAAACACTGGGCGGTGCGAGGATATGACAGGCTACCCAAGGGGTGTGGCTATAATGGCTTTGAAATGCACGGCGGTGCTACTTTGGAGGAGAGGCTGGTTCCATTCGTTGTATTCTCCAAGAAAGGGCACTATGCGCCAAAGCCCAAGACGGAAGAAAAGAATGCGTTGATCGACCATGACCACGATTTCGACATTTAGGCGGCAGGACAATAAACCATGACAAAAAAACTGCGCTCGGCGTTCCCAGACACAACGGTGTTCAAGGCACCAAACATAGTGGCTGTATTCAAGGCGGCTTCCATTCCATCTTTTCTGCGGGACTGGATACTGAAGCGCAAAGCTGAATCTGACGGTAAAATCCACGATGCGGAGGCACTGCGCCAATACATCTATGAAATCATCCCGCGCCGCGAGAACCTGCTGGAGCTTAAGGACGCGGCGCGAACCGATGGGCAGACTAAGAAGTTCCTCGCACGAGTAGAGATACAACTTAACACAGGTGCCAACGAGTACACATTCGCCATCCCCGACCTAGGCATACAACATTCCGAAACGCTGGTTGAGGACTACGTCTGGCAACGGATCAAGGACGATCTGCTCAAAACCGCTGGCGGCTGGGGGTTGGTGCAACTGGGCTACTGTCCACCCGGCCCCGATAGACCGCGGGGGTGCTTCACGCTTTTGGAGTACAAGAACTTCTGCCCTTACAAGATAAACCTGGACGCCTACAGGGAAGCACGCGCACACTTCACCATAGAAGAGTGGCTGGACGTGCTATTGGGTGCCATAGACTACAACTCAGCGGGATACGAGGATTGGACGCAGAAGCATACGATGCTTACTCGTCTGCTACCATTCATCGAGCCGCGCCTGAACTTGGTGGAACTGGCCCCAAAGGGTACTGGCAAGTCGTACCTGTTCGGGCAGGTGGGCAAGTATGGCTGGTTGGTGAGCGGTGGGACGCTGACGCGGGCCAAGATGTTCGGCGACATCAACGGGAAGAGCCCTGGTCTGATAGCATCCTCTGACTTCGTGGCGCTGGACGAAATCCAGTCAATCAACTTCCACGACCCAAGCGAGATGCAGGGGGCCCTTAAAACCTACATGGAAAGTGGCGAGGTAACGGTCGGGAAAAACCGCATCATTGGCGGGGCGGGTGTGATCCTGCTGGGGAACATCCTGCAAGAGGAGATGGACGAGACCAAGGACATGTTCAAAAGGCTACCTGCGGTGTTCCACGAGTCGGCGTTGCTGGACAGGTTCCATGGCTTCATCAGGGGTCGCTCCATTCCGCGCATGAGCGAGAACCTGAAGATCAGTGGCTGGGCATTGAACACGGAATATTTCTCCGAAATCATGCACCTGTTGCGCCAGCCATCGGAAACACTGATTTATAGAAATGCCGTTGAAAACCTTGTTGATTACCCATCAGAGGCCGACACGCGCGACACGGAGGCAGTCTTGAGGCTCTGTACGGCCTACCTGAAACTCCTTTTCCCCCATGTCACGGAGCCAAACCAGATAGACGGTGGTGAGTTCAAACGCTACTGTTTGCGCCCAGCAGTGCAAATGCGCGGGGTGATCCGGCAACAGCTTCAGGCTATTGACCCGCTCGAATACGGCAAAAAAAACCTTGCCGCATACACGCTGCGCGAGAGGGGCAATTGAGCAAACGTAAGCAGGTCAACTGTGCCTACTGCGGCAAGGAGAATCTTTCTAGGAACATCATTGGACTGAACAAGAAGTTGATAGGCACGCAGAGCGAGCGGATGATGTGCCTTCCTTGCTTGGCGGAGTACCTAGAAGTGGATACCGACCTGCTGCTAGACAAGATAGAAGAATTCAAAAACCAAGGCTGCACACAATTTTGAGGCAAGGCCAAGATGATATACGCCGACAATGCAGCGACCACAAGGATTACTGATGGCGCTCTGGAAAAGATGCTGCCTTTTTTGAAGGAGCAGTTTGGAAACGCCTCTAGCCAATATTCACTTGGAGCAGCGGCCAAGCGCGCCATAGAAGATGCTAGGCAGCAAGTGGCAGAGGGGATTGGGGCCGAACCCACTGAAATCACTTTTACATCGGGAGGCTCGGAAGCAAACACTTGGGCCATTTGCAGTGCCGCAGCACATTGCAGCGGCAGGGCACACGTCATCACTTCCTCAATAGAACACCCATCAGTGCTAAACACCTGCCGCGCCTTAGAAAAATGGGAGCTAGACGTCACTTATCTAGCAGTGGACAACTATGGGCTGGTAGATGCAGAAGCATTGAGGGCCGCCATTGGCAAAAATACGGTGCTTGCCTCTATTATGCTTGCCAACAACGAGATTGGGACTATACAACCCATAGCCGAGATCGGGCGGTTATTAAAAGAGCGCGGCATCTTATTTCACGCAGACGCAGTGCAGGCGGCTGGACACATTCCTATCAGCGTCCGCGACTTAAATGTCGATTTTCTAACCGCTTCGGCCCACAAGTTTAATGGGGCAAAGGGAACGGGCATCCTATATAGACGGCGCGGGCTAGACTTGCCACCAATGATATTTGGCGGGGGGCAAGAACAAGGGCTTAGAGCTGGAACCGAAAATGTCGCCGGCATAGTGGCAGCTGGCCATGCGCTAAAAGAAAGCATAGCAGACATGGCCATAACAACAGAACGCCTTAATACGTTGGTTTCGGCGACTGTGGCTGGAATAAAAAATGGAATCCCGAATGCAAGAGTGAATGGAGATGATTCACCAAAGCTGCCAGGGGTCATCAACATCGGCCTTGATGGCGCGTCAGGCGAAGCGTTGATGAATCTACTAGACCTCAAAGGTATCTGCATCTCAACAAGCTCGGCATGCAAATCTGGGAAAGATGAACCCTCACACGTTCTATTGGCTCTCGGTCAAACTGTGGAGCAAGCGACATCCGCCATTCGCATCTCGTATGGGCGGTATAACACGATTGAGGAGGCTAAAACTGTTGCCCAAGCCGTTTGCGCTGCGTATAGTAAAATTCGGGCTTCGGTGTAGGGGAAAGGATGTAGCAGTGAAAAACCGATTTACACAAAATTCGTTACATGACCTGCAATTTGGTATCAATAGTGTCCTACGTCTGTCGAAGGGCAGACAATCCGCTTCTCTATGGGCTTGGCGATGCCTCGCTGGTATGTGGATCAGCTGATGCTGTTCTGGATTTGCTGTGAATAGAATTGGAGGGGTCGTAGATGCCTTGGGTGTCCAGAATTCATATGTATTTCAAAGTTTTGGGAATTTAACATTGCGCTAGCTTCTTGAACGGTTCTGGCCCCTAGGTGCTTTCTTGGACAGATCCTCATCGCAGTGCCGGTAGTGTCCGTCAGAACAGTGTGGCCGCGCAGTTCTCAGATTTTTTCATTTTTCGGCAAAAGGGTAAGGG
>Ga0268262_10005298_pt1 | contig 12854 bp, 11 predicted proteins | sample TergutNc150P3_FD_190354 | JGI IMG/M metagenome (GOLD analysis project Ga0268262, IMG submission 190354) | Nasutitermes corniger P3 segment gut microbial community from laboratory colony in Florida, USA - Nc150 P3 (SPAdes) (version 2) | ecosystem: Host-associated > Arthropoda: Insects >... | reverse complement strand
ATTTCGGTTTGCCCTACGGCCTGCTCAGAACGCCGCAGCCCTACGACACCACGACGCTCAACTACAATTGGCAGGTGTGGGGCTGCCGCGCCTACTCGCTCTTCTCCACATACACCGACCACGTCGGAAAGCAATCCATGCAGACCGCCGTGAACGCCGCGCTGCGCTTCCTGATCGCCAAAGGCGTACTCAAATGGACGCTGCACCGAGGCATGCACACCCGCATACTGAACGAAGAATCGATAAGAACAGTCAAAGCGAGCTGCGCCGGAATGCTGAAAAAACATGTCACCGTAGGAGACGAAGTGGCCGAGGGCGACCTGATCTGCGAAGTGATCCATCCCTTGGAGGGAAACACGATAGGCCGCATAGAATCACCTGTTGACGGGACGGTGTTCTTCGCCTACAACAAACAATTGGTGATGGAACACACCGACGTGTTCAACATCGTGCCGTTTTCGAACGTGTGACGGGGGAGGGCGGCAGGTGTTTGCGGAGGCGGTGTGTGGGGGTCGGCGTAAGAAGTAGAATTTTTTAAAATGGAAGTCATAGTTCGCAAAATAGGAATGTTTAGCGATATTTATTTTTTTATTGACATTATAAATAAAATGTACTATATTAGTAATATGAAACGGCGCCGCTGTCGGGGCGGGGTGAATGTTCGTGTTAAACGCTGAAAAAAGGGGGCAGGGGATCATGGAGGAAGAAAAACCGGGGTGGTTTGATAAATTTGAAGCTAAATGGGCAAGTATGGCGGAGGATTCCAAGAGGCGTAGCGAGGAAGCGGACGCTCGGGTGGATAAGATGATTGCGGAGAGCAAAGCCTCCACGGAGGCTCTGAAGGCGACGTTGGCCGGTATTGATAAGAGCAACGGGATGTTCGCCGAAGATATATACTACCGCACGCTGTGGAAGAAAAGAGAGTTCGCCGGAATCCACTTCGACGACGTAAGCAATCGGTTCGGCGGCATCAAAAAACTGCCCGACGGAAAACGCCTCCAAGACCAATTCGATATCGTTATGCTGAACGACGTCGCCGCCGCGATAATAGAGTCCAAGTACAGGGCGCGGAAGGAAGACGTGAATACGCTCGCCGAAAAAAAAGTGAACAACTTCAAAATCCTCTTTCCCGACTACAAAGACCTCAAAATCTACCTCGGCCTCGCCGCCCTCGCGTTTGAGGCGGATGTCGTCGAAGAGGCGAGGAAATACGGGATCGGACTGCTCCAACAGGTCGGGGAGACCGTCGAGTACGCCGCCGACTGGGAGGTGAAGGCGTACTGAAACAGGCTTTTTTAATATTTTTGACGCGGTATTGACTCCCGGAATCCGCATATATTTATTAGGTATGATGAGGATGTCTTTACCGGAGCAAGTTGCGGCTCAAATGTTTGCGAAAATATACCTTGAAAGGGGTAAGTTGTGACGTTGACAACATTGGTTTTATCGGTAACAATATAGCAAACGATTATTACTTTCAACCTATAGGGATACAGGTATGACGCTGGACGAACAAAGAGCATTTCTGTCGAAAGAGCACACAGAGGCTATGCGCTATATGTCAAACGCCGAGGAAACCCTGAAAAAGGCGGGGCGGGATGGGAGACATTATATCGACATGAAGTATGTCCAGACCGCTTGCGGAATCGCGCATTTGGCTATCTTACGCGCGCTTGACGCTTGGTTCGAATTCAAAGGATTTTCTAAACCGAGCAAAAAACAGCGCAAATCGATAGATTACTACACGAACCGCGCCGCCAAAATTGACGGAAAGGTGCTGAAGACCTTGCAGGAATCCTATAATATACTGCATCTGAGCGGGTATTATGACGGAACGACAAGCGTAAACGCTATCAAAGACGGCTTCGACGACGCTTACGAGATCATCGACAAGATCAGGCCCGAAAACCCCATCGACACGCCCGAAACCCGTGGGGATAGGGCGCTGCGGGTTTGGAATCGGTTCGTTATATCTCTGTCCGTCATGCTTATGAGAAAACCTTACTGATGACCGACGTGTGACGGGTGAGAGTGATAGGTGTTGCGGATGCGGCGTATAATGTAAGGGCTGGGATTGGTCCCCGCACCTGCCGACGATCCCTATTGGATAATCTTCCAGATCTCAAGTTGCAGCTCCCGCGCCGTCTCCGCCGTCGTTCCCCAATCGAATATTGACGAACTCGCGTGTATCAATTCCGCGAAGTTGCAGTTTCCGGCGCGTTCGCCTATGCCGCCGATGGTTACGTCGGCGTACAGGCAGCCTGATTTCGCCGCTTCGATTGTGTTCGCCACGGCCATGCCGAGGTCGTTGTGGGCGTGGATGCCGAGTTCCGCTTTGTCGTTCAATTCGGCGGCGATCTTCTTCACGAGCGTGCCGCATTGGGACGGGGAAGCTATGCCTACGGTGTCGGAGAGGCGTATGCGGGTTACGCCGAAGTCAAGCAGGATTCGCGCTATCAATATCATGAAGTCTGCGTCGGCGCGGAAAGCGTCTTCAAATCCCACGGAGAGCGGGATGCCGCTTTTTTCGGTTATGCGCAGACATTCGCGCAGTCTGTTGACCACGCTCTCTTTATCCGTGCGCAGTTTTTCTCGGATTTGCGTTTGCGAGACAGGGACGCAGACGTGTATGAGGTCGGGTCGTACGTCTATCGCGTGTTGAATGTCGGACGGGACAAGCCGCGCCCATACCGATATTAGGGCGTTTTTGCGGTTTTTGATTATGTCGGCGACGGCCGCTTTTTCTTCAGGCGACGCCGCCGGAACGCCCGCTTCTATTTGATGAACGCCGCAGGAATCGAGGAGGGCGGCTATTTCTAATTTTTGATGCGGGGAGAAGAAGATGCCGGGAGTTTGCTCTCCGTCGCGGAGGGTGGTGTCTACTATGTATCTTCTGATGTTATTAGTGTCTTCTGGAATTGTGGTGGGGACATTGTATGGATGGACATGGTTTGTCAAGGTTAAAACATTCTGGATTGCTTCGCTACGCTCGCAATGACCGTCATTGCGAGAAGCGAAGCGACGAAGCAACTTGTTTATCTCGCCGTAAGGCAATCCAGTAATATCGTCAATACCATCAACACATACCGTTGTATCGCCATGTATTGATTTAACAATATCCGCAAATTCCCTATCCGTAACCGCGCCCCGTTTTTCAACCGCCTTTGTCTTGACCCCTGCGAGGATAAGCGGTATCTCTTCTTCGCCGCACCGCAATTTTAATTCCGACAGTTTTGCGCGTATAGACGCGACGCCGCTCTGTTTTCCCAACACTATCTTTCGCTCCTGCCCCACGATTTCAGGCGGAAACGGTTCGTAGCAGGCAGGCTGTTTCAGTATCCCGTCCACATGGATGCCCGATTCTACGTGGAATATCCGTTTGCCGATGATCGGTTTGTTCGGCGGAACGTTTGTCTTCGCGATCTGTTCAAACAATCTCGCCATCTCAGGCAAGAAGCCATAGTTTTTGTCTGTACCGATAAAGTTGTTTATCCGCAGAATCATTATCAACTCCTCCGTAGCCGCGAACCCGCCGAGGCCGCCGAAGGCCGTAACGACGCGGCCGTCCGTACCCGCGCCGCTAATCGCCCATTCCGCCGCGAGCGCGGCGGCGCAGTGCAGGCGGTTCGTCGGGCAGAACTCGACGGAGCCGTGTTTCAACCGTTTGAACATTTGCGGATAATCCCAAAGGATCGCGCCGCTCATCCCTGTTACGCGCAGTTTTTGGCGGTCGTTATCCGCGACCTCATCTTCGGGGCAGACGAAATCTTCGATATCGGGATATTTCACCGCGTCGGCGGCTTTCGGCAAGCGCAGTATGTAGGACGGGTATGCCGGCAGCGGCGACAGCAGTCTGTACATGGTCTCCGAAAGCTCTATCGCGCCGGGGTCTAATTCGGTCAGAAGCGACAGAAAGCGCGAAAGCGCGGGAACGTCGGGCGGCGGCGGTCCGTCGAGGCATGATAAGGTTCTGTCTATAATGCGGATCAATATCGGAGCTCCTGAAAGGTGTATCTTATAATATAATCAATACAATCGGTTGGGCTTTAAAATCTTTTAAAATCATTTAAAATCTTTAAAGTCAAATTCATTTTTAGACGAAAGGCTTCGCCTTTCATAGATAAATCGGGGGCTAAACCCCCGATTTTCAGTCAAAGTCAAAGGAAAAAAGCTTTCTTTTTGTGATTTTGACGTTGATTTTGATTGAAAATGCGGGGCATAGCCCCGCATTTATCTATGAAGCCGAAGGCTTCGTCTTAAAAAGATTTAAAAGATTTTGACTTTAAGGCTTTAAAATATTTTGATTTTAAAGAATTTGACTTTTTAGGCTCCCAAATATTATCTTAACTTAGAACATCCACTTTTTTTATGGAGAATGCTGGACGCGTATGAGCGGCAACCTGGTCAATTTGAACGTAAATCCTTGCAAGATGTGCATGCCCATGGGCGCGGTCAGCGCGCTGTGCGGGATACGGGGGTGCATGTCCATACTGCACGGGTCGCAGGGGTGCGCGACCTACATCCGGCGGCACATAGCCACTCACTACAACGAGCCTATGGACATCGCCTCGTCGTCGCTGACGGAGGAGGGGACGGTCTTCGGCGGCGAGGCGAACCTGCTCAAGGGGCTGCGGAACATGATCGACCTCTACGCCCCGGAGGTCATCGGCGTTTGCACCACTTGCCTCGCGGAGACCATCGGCGAGGACGCGGGGGCCGTCGTGAAGAAGTTCTTCGCGCAGAATCCCGATGCGAATGTCAAGATAATAAACGTCGCTTCGCCGGGGTACGGCGGCACGCAGAACGAGGGGTGGTTCGCCGCGATACGCGCCGTCCTCGAACAGACCGAGCCTAACGACGAGCCCAACGAGAAGATCAACGTCATTACGCCCATGATAAGCCCCGCCGACGTGCGCTACCTGAAGAACACGTTGAAGAGCTTCTTTCCGGGGAAGGGGGCGGAGTGCGTGATGCTGCCCGACATCTCCGAAAATTTAGACGGCGCGACCGAGAAGCGGTACAACCGCCTGAAGACCGACGGCACGTCCATAAAAAGCGTCGCGGCTATGGCGGGGGCGCGGCTGACGATAGAGTTCTCCGAGTTCACCGACTCCCAAACCTCGCCCGCCGAATACTTGGCCGAGACCTTCGGCATACCCTTCGTCAAACTGCCGCTGCCCGTGGGCGTTCGCGGCATGGATATGCTGGTGAACGCGCTGATCGACGCGGGCGGCAGGGCGGGCTCCGGCGTAATGAAGGCGCGCGGACGCTGCTTAGACGCGATGGCGGACTCCCACAAACACTGCGCCGAGGCGCGGGCGGCGGTCTACGGCGACCCCGACTTCGTCGTCGCGATGGTCAGGCTCTGCTGCGAAAACGGAATCATGCCCGTCGCGGCGGCTACGGGATCGGTCTCGCCCAAACTGCGCGGGATGCTTGCAAAGGAAACGGCGGAGTGCGCCGAATACCATTTTGAAGAGAACGTCGCCGTGCTCGACGACAGCGACTTCGCCGCGATAGAAGACGTTTGCCGCAAAAGGGGCGCGAACCTGCTGATAGGCAGTTCGGACGGGCGGAGAATAGCGCGGTCTATGGGCATACCGCTGATACGCTGCGCGTTCCCGATACATGACTACGTCGGCGGCCAGCGCGTGCGCATCCTCGGCTTCGACGGTACGTTGAACATACTCGACCAAGCGGCGAACGCTATGATAGAGAGAACGGAATCGACTTTCCGCTCGTCGCTGTACGGTAAATTGTTCGCTCCCGCGGATGTTGTCAAGACGGGCGTTATTAACACCGACAATACTACAATCAGCACGAATGTCATAGGCAACGATACGGTCAGTACGAATATCGTTAACAGCGGCGATGCCGTCAGCACCAGTACGAATATCATTAAGACGGATATTGTCGATAGCGATGATACCGTCATTAGTACGAGTATCATTAGTACCGATGTTATTGATACCGATGATATTGTTAGCGCGGATGTCGTTAGCATAGAAACAGCCGATAAAGATAATACTGTTATTATTAAGGAAATCATTAATACGGATACCGTCAAGACGGATGCCGTTAATGCGAATGCCATAGCTATGAACGCCGAAAAGACCGCTTCTCACCCATGCTTCGGCGAACACGCCTGTCAAAACTCCCGCGTCCATCTGCCCGTCGCGCCGGAGTGCAATATACAGTGCAATTACTGTCTGCGCAATTACGATTGTATGAACGAGAGCCGCCCCGGAGTCGCGTCAAAGATTCTCTCGCCGTCCGAGGCGTTCGAGCGTTACGTGCAGCTTAAGAAGACTATGCCGAATCTCGCCGTGGCGGCTATCGCCGGCCCCGGCGACGCGTTGGCGAATTTCAGCCTCTCTCGCGAGACGTTCAGGCTTATCCGCGAGTACGACAAAGACGTTACGTTCTGCATAGCGACTAACGGTCTGTTGCTGCCGCAGTACGTCTCGCAACTGAAGGAGCTCGGCGTCAGCCACGTTACGGTAACCATAAACGCGGTCGATCCGACGATCGGCGCAAAAATTTACAAGCATGTATTCTACATGGGAAAAATATACGAGGGCGCGGAGGGCGCGTCTATACTGCTCGCCAACCAGCTCGCCGGAATAAAGATGCTCGCCGACGCGGGAATTGTATGCAAAGTAAACTGCGTTACGCTCAAAGGCGTAAACGACGCCCACATCCCCGACGTTGTGAAAACGGTGTCGGAGTTCGGCGTGTTTATGGCGAATATCATGCCGCATATTCCCGTTAAAGGTTCGGCGTTCGAGGGGCTTGAGCGCGTTACCAACATAGAGATCACGGCGTTGCGTAAAAGTTGCGGCGCGTACGTCAAGCAGATGACGCACTGCCGCCAATGCCGCTCCGACGCGGCCGGAACGCTCGACGAAGATCTGTCTATAGAGTTCTGCGGCGACGATAAAGTTAAAGCGGAGACGGGCAAGCGTATGCGCTTCGCCGTCGCGACTAAGAGCGGCGCGATTGTGGATATGCACTTCGGCCACGTCAGCGAGTTCTACATCTACGAGAGCGACGCGTCGGACACGCGCTTCGTGGAAAAACGCTATGTGGACCAATATTGCAACGGCCCCGATTGCAATAGCAAAGAGGACAAATGGGAACCGATTATCCGAGCCGTCGCCGACTGCGTTGCGGTGCTTGCCATGCGGATAGGCCCCACGCCCGAAAAGAGATTGAGAGAAAACGGCATTGACGCCATTATGACTTATGACAGAGTTGAAACCGCCGTCGCTCGCGCGGCAAAAGAAAGGAGTGCTGTCCATGGTATCGCCTAAGTATCATGTTTTCATCTGCGGAAGCAGCCGTATCAACGGAACGCAAAAAGGCACGTGCCACCAAAAGGGCGCGGTCGCGCTTGTGCAGAAGTTCATGCAGGAGATCGAGGACAGGGACATCACGTCCGACTGCCTCGTGACCAACACCGGCTGCTTCGGCATCTGCGACAAAGGCCCGATCGCGGTCGTCTATCCCGAAGGGACTTGGTACGGGAACCTCACCGAAGACGCGGTGGAGGAGATCTGCGAACAGCATTTCGAGGGCGGGAAGGTCGTGGAGAAGTACAAGATTTGACGGTTTGGCAAGCGGGGGCGGCTATTACCCGCCGTCCCTCGTTCTTCATAAGTTGTCCGTTGCGCCGATAGCCTTGATACTTTTTGCTGTATTCCAAGATTTGTCGCCGAGATAGGCATCTACGCTGTTTTGGGGGACGTATATGCAGGTTTTATAGGTATTAAACATGAGGTTTCCGGTGAGGCGGGATTGCAAAAAAATGTTGGGCGAGACCGACCGCCCAAACAACCGACCGTACCGTCCCGCTCATCACACCGCTCCTTCGTTAGAAAGTTGACTTTGACTTTGATTTTGACTTTGACTGAACTTGTTTATCTCGGCGAAGCCAAAATGCGGGGTTTAGCCCCGCATTTATCTATGAAAGGCGCGTAGCGCCTTTCGTCTAAAAAAGAACTTGACTTTGACTTTATTAAAAGCCTTCAGGCTTTTAATGATTTTGACTTTAAGGCTTCCCCGCCCCCCCGACGCACCGCACCGAATAGCCGAATTCGCTCCCGTAGTTGCTCATCGACGTCGCCAAGCGCACTTCGTCCCAACTGATGTCTAAACTGCTGACACCGCCCTCCTCGTTCATGCCGGACGACCACCAATGACCCGACTCCCCGACATCATCCATCCACTCATCGCAATCGCCCTCCTTGATGCCGCGCGACCCGCAACGGCTGCCGCCGGGCAACGCCGAAAATCCGTATGCGTCCGTACCGTTGCCGTTGCCGTCTTCGTCAACATTCCAACCGGACTTCGCTTTCAACTTCGATGCGCCAGACCACGTATGACTGTCGTCCGGCGACTTCTCCATCTTCAACGCCTTTGCAAACGACTCCCACTCCTTATACGACGGCAGATGATATCCCGCAGGACACGCCGACTTCGCCGTCGCCCAATCGTACAGCCTGCCGTACTTGGCGCAGTTGCTCTCCTTGCCGCCGTAACACCACGACACGCCCTTCGACGGCTTGTAATTCAGATTCTCCGCCATCCACGTCCTGCCGTCGGGCATCTTCACCGACTTGTACTGCTTACCGTCACGCGCGTCGGCGAACGCGCCCGTCTGCGCATACGACGGCAAGCATAACAACGATAACGACAACAACACTCCCGCACACAATCCAAGTCCAAGTCTAAATACGAACATTGTAACGCTCCTTTCGGTTTTTGACTTCGCCTTAATATGATTTCGACTTTATGAATTTGACTTTTTACTCCTTGAGACAACGGACGGAATAGCCGTTACTCGTGCCGCTGTCTCGCGTTTCGGAACTATACCCGAACACGTTGTCGCCGTCGCTGTGTATGACACGGTCGTAGACTTCGTTGCCATTTTCCGTAGCCGTCCACCAGAAGCCGTCATTTCCTACGAAAGCGAAAACCGCGCCATTTTCGCTGTCTGGATTATTGTCCATGAATCCGCTCGGAAGCGCGGAGAATCCGAACTCATCCGTACCGTTACCGTCGTTGCCGTCTTCATCTTTCCACCCGCTCTTTGATTTCAACTTCTTGCCAGCAGTCTTTTCACCGCCAGCCGCCGTTACTAACTTGTTCCAATCCGCCGTATCGGGCAACTTCCATCCTGCGGGACAGACCGTCTTCGCCGTCTTCCATTCGTACAACCTGCCGTACTTGTCGCAGTATGACGCGCTGTCGTTGTAACACCTCGACCCGTCCTCGTCCGCCTGATAATTCAGGTTCTCCGCCATCCAAACCTGCTCGCCGATTTTGACCGTCTTGTACTTCTTGCCGTCTCTCGCGTCGGCGAGGACGTTATCCGGCGCGACAGCGGCGGCGGGCGGCGCGGCGTCCTGACCCGACTTCTTCGCGCAAAACATAAACACCGACGACAACGACAACGATAACAACAACGCACTGACCGACCTCAATCTAAATACGCACATCGTAACGCCCCTTTCGGTTTATTGTTGGTTTTGATTCGATTTATACCGCTATTTCTTAACGTCTCGGACGCAACGGACGGATAAGCCGTCGCCCTTGTCGGTGCAAAACATGTATCTCACATAACCGGAATTGAGATTCTCATATGAGAATATGGAACACATCATAACTAACCACGCACTACCATTTTTTTCCGAAGCCGTCCACCAATAGCCGGAGAGCCCGACATCTTTGAATCTGTTATAAGTGATGTCGCGAGAACCGCCGGGCAACGCAGAAAAGCCATATTTATCGATACCGTTGCCGCGTCCGCCGACAAATCCAACCCACCCGCTCTTTGATTTCAACTCATGACCCGTCCCCAACATATCCCAATCAGACGTATCAGGTAACTTCCATCCGTCGGGGCAGACCGCTTTCGCCGTTTCCCATGTGTACAGTCTGCCGTACTTCGCGCAGTATGACGCGCTGTCGTTATAGCACCACGACCCGCTGTCCGTCGCGAAATCCAAATTCCGCGCCATCCACGTCTGCTTGCCAATCTTCACCGTCTTGTACGTCTTCCCGTCTCTGCTGTCGGTGAACGCGCCTGTCTGCGCGACCGACGACGACGGCAAACCCGCCAAGACCACGACCGCGACCGCGCACACCGCCGACCGCATGACCGAACTGCCAAGAAAACTAAGCCACCTCAGGTATATTATAAGTTTTCTATTCATGCCCTACCTTATTAATATACATCACGGACGGCGGGATTGCAAAAAATGTCGGGCGGGACCGACCGACTCGCCGATCCCCACAGCCGACCGGCGGGGACGCGGGACAATGTATCACGTGCTTTTGATTCTCTCGCTTACGTACTTTTCCACCGCTTCCAAGAATATTCCGGCGTTTTCGACCTGCGCGGCTACGTCGGCTTTTGATACAAGGTAGAAGTCCTCGTAATCGCTGTCAAGACGAATATCGAAGGCGTTCTCAATAATATCCGAGAATTCCACCGGAAAGATTCCGGTTCTTATGTAGTCTTTACGAAAGGCGGCGATTATGCCGGAATGTTTTTTTGTGTTGAATCGGTCAAGCGCCAAAACCGCCCGCATCGCGCTAAAGATACAGTAGTACGAGCGGTTCGCGGCGGTCTCGAATGAATTGTCCGGCACTTTGGCATCGTGCAACCACTTTTTCGCCTTATCTATGCGATAACGAGCATAATCTTCCGGTGTGCGGTCAGGCAGCATATAACTCCACCCCGTCTTTCTGCACATTAATATATAAACCGGAAATATCCTTGTGCTTGTGGAATATGCCGCTGCACGCCATCCTTAAACTGACAAGAATATTGTATTCTAAACCAATGTACTCCATGCGGCTACGGATTTTCCTGCGTACCTCGTTCGCCTCCTCCAACGCGATGTCGGCGATTATCATTATGTCGATATCCGACTCCTCGTCGTAGTCTCCGCGAGCGTATGAGCCGAAAAGGATCACCTTCTCCAACTTGTCGCCCAAGACCTCTTTGGCGGCGGCGCAGACCTTCTCCGTAATCAGATTCAAGACGGATTTGTCGCACATAATTGACTCCTTTGACTATGGGGGTACTATTGCTGTCTTACGCCAATATATAAAGATAATATTCGGCGACGGGCAAAGTCAAATTAATCTTAGGGGCGGGGGGGACGGACGGCGGGATTGCAAAAAAATGTTGGGTGGGACCGACCGACCCCCCGCCGACCAACGGGGACGCGGGATGGGGCGGTTAAAGCAATTCTACACCGCCTCGGCGTTAATGCGCTCGCGCACTATCTCGCCTATAATCTGGGCAGGCAGTTTGTTTGACGCTCCGGCGCGCGTTATGATGTAGTCGGCGGAAAGATCGTCCAACACGTCCAACAGTTCACGCTGACGGGTAAAATAACCGCCCGCTTTCGCGGTGTTGATTTTGGGTGGATTTTTGGTATAATACTCGTCTAAAGCGTCGGCTTCTTCCTCTGTCATCTGCGCCATAAATACCCCTTAAAAGTTTAAAAGTGAATAATATGTTTTTCGACACTTCATCGCGTGAAATACGTTAATCGTATTATCATCCGCTAAGTTGTACATAACCTCAAGCAAATTACCTGAATTATCAAAACCAAGCACTATATATTTACGCTCGTCATCCTCAAGAGGGGCTTCATATTGGGGATAACGGAGAGCGCGGCGTATGCTGTCCTCCTGTATCCCGTGCCTGAACGCGGAGCGGTTAATTTTTATGCTGTTGACCATGATATTGTAATATAATATTTGGCGACGCGGGATGTCAAATTATTGTTTGGGGCGGGACCCGATCACCGACCGAACGGCGGGGAACAGGGGACAGCGTATCCACGATTATGGTGGAAAGAGGTCTATCTTTAATGGTCGCTTTTCTGGATTGGCTTCGCCGAAGTAAACAAGTTGCTTCGTCGCTTCGCTCCTCGCAACTTGTTTATCTCGCCGTAAGGCAATCCAGAGCTTTCAAGCGCATAAGCGAACAGCGCTCACGACCACACCTTCCCACCATAATTCCTGAAGACCCATTTTAAATAATTTGACTTAAAGAGCAATAAATATTATATTATTAGTTGACGACGGCTTCGGCATAACGCCGTTCCCACGACGAATATTAAGGATTTAAGGATGGATCACGTTAAAAAGAGCGTATTAGAGGAGCGCAGGGCCTCGATATCGGAGAGTTGCGGCAAGGGCGGCAAGAACGGCGGGATTTGCTGCGAGAAGGAGAGCGTGTCCGGGGCGGTGAGCCAGCGCGCCTGCGTCTACTGCGGGGCGCGGGTGGTGCTCAACCCGATCACCGACGCGTATCACATCGTCCACGGGCCTATAGGGTGCGCAAGCTACACGTGGGACATCCGCGGCAGCCTGACCTCCGGCGCGGAGACCTACCGCAACAGCTTCTCCACGGACCTGCGGGAGACCGACGTCGTCTTCGGCGGCGAGAAGAAGCTCGCGGCGGCCGTCGACGAACTCATGGAGAAGGCCTCGCCCGCGCCAAAGCTGATCTTCGTCTTCGCGACCTGCATAGTCGGCGTGATAGGCGACGACGTGGACGCGGTGTGCAGGGCGGCGGAGGCGAAGCGCGGGATCCGCGTTATCCCCGTGAAGGCCCCCGGCTTCTCCGGGACGAAGATGCACGGGTACAGGCTCGCGTGCGACGCGATAATGACGCTCGTGAAGCCGCACGCCGCCGCGCCCAAACGGTTCGGCGTAAACGTTTTGGGCGACTACAACCTCGCGGGGGAGATGTGGATCATCAGGAACTATTTGGAGGAGATCGGCATACCCGTCGTTTCGACCGTCACGGGCGATTCTTCATACGAGAC
>Ga0268262_10005297_pt1 | contig 12855 bp, 10 predicted proteins | sample TergutNc150P3_FD_190354 | JGI IMG/M metagenome (GOLD analysis project Ga0268262, IMG submission 190354) | Nasutitermes corniger P3 segment gut microbial community from laboratory colony in Florida, USA - Nc150 P3 (SPAdes) (version 2) | ecosystem: Host-associated > Arthropoda: Insects >... | reverse complement strand
CTTCCTGGAGAGCGGGTTAGAGGCGGAGTTAGAGGACGAGCTAGGCTACAGCAAGTACGATTACCGTACTAAAGAGACCGATAACCGCCGCAACGACCACAGCAAGAAGAGCCTTACGACCACGGACAGGGAGCTGGAGTTCAAGGTTCCGCGCGATCGGAACGGTGATTTTGAACCTAAGTTGGTGAAGAAGCACCAAACCAGCCTCACGGGAGAGATAGAGGAAAAGATCATCTCCTTGTACGCCAAGGGTATGACCGTCAGCGACATAGACCGCCAGATCCGAGAGATTTACGGCGTGGAACGTTCGGACAGCACGGTCAGCCGCGCCACAGACAAGATCGTTCCGATAGCCAAAGAGTGGTAGCGGTGCCCCTTGGACAGCGTATATCCGCTAGTGTTCATGGACGCGATCCATTATCACGTCCGGTCCGAGGGGGTTGTCGTTAAAAAGGCCGTTTACATCGCGATCGGCGGGCATCCCTCGGTGTAGGGGGCACGTCCAACAATACCAAATAACCGCAACTACAAAAAAATGAAGATACCTATTGACAGCCGTTAATACCTATAGTATATTTATATCTGTGTGGCGCAGGTGATAGTACCATGATCTTTAACACCCTGATGTTAGTTTACACAAATTTTGGGACATACCCGTCAGTTGAATGCGGTATGTCGAACTTTTTGAAACAGATCTCCAATACCCCCCACGACCTCCTCAATCCAATTTCTTCTTTTTTATATGCGTCCTCATCATCAGGGTAAAGCCGCATCGCCTCGTTAAAATCCGCGATAGCCAAATCATAGTCTGCTTTCTTTTTGGGGGCGTTACCATGGATACGGAGATTGCGCCGGAAACCGCGAATGAAATACGCATACCCGCGATATAGATACGCTTTCGCAAAACTAGGGTCAAGCCTAATCGCCGCGTCATAATTTTCAATGGCCAAATTATTGCATTGAGGCTCGCCGAAACTTGAATACACGCGACCAAGGATATAATACGCCTTGGCATCATCAGGGTTAAGCTTAATCGCCTTGTGGCAATCCTCAATAGCCTTATAATAATACTGATCTATACCTGAGTCGTCGTCCTCGAACGCCTCGGTATAGTCCGCAATGGCCTTATCTATGTCACCCTTGTTTTTATAGGCGATGGCACGGTTGTAATACGCCTTCGCCAACTTACGGTCAATCCTGATTGCCTCGGTATAGTCCGCAATGGCCGAATCAACGTCGTCATTGGCATAGTACGCGTCGCCACGGTCAACGTATTCCTCCGCGCTGACCGGCTTTTCGACCCCGCTATCGGATTCTTTTGGAACGTCAGCCACAATCAATCTCCTCAATTGGGTCTAATACCCGCAGAATAATATAATTTATGGATAGCGCCGGACGCTGAAATACCGGATGGGTAGGTCGACACCGATTTTACACGGATTTTACAAACCACCAAAAACTTTACACTGACCATACAAAAAGGCGTGTTATATTATATATATCAGGTCAGTTACCTTCCGGTACCCGGATTTGACCGTGAGGGTGGGCATAGATAGCCACGAGACCGGGGGCGGGACGTAGGGTGTTACACGGAAATAACAAGGCGAGGGCGAAAGCTCCCGCCTTTTTTTATGTCTAAAATTACCGGGATGACGCTACTATATTAGGGATAAGGGATAGTTCAACCGAATTTGGCCGATTTGGAGGGAGTTGAGATCCGCGTAGTGACGGGATTATATTAAGGATGAGGGGGTTAGTTCAGCCGAATTTGGACGATTTAGAGGGGATTGAGGGTCCGTGGTGACGGGATTATATTATGGAGAGGGGGTGGTTCGGTCAAATTTAGACGATTTTGGCGGCTTTAAGTATCCGGGATTGCACTATTATATAGGAGGGGTATTGACCCAAAACAGCGTTTTTTAGTGATTTAAGTATGGATGATGGGGAGCGATTCGGTCAAAATTGGACTGTTTGGGCGGTGTTATCTCCGGGGCCACGCTGTCATATTATAATTTGTTAACCCTAACAAAGGAGGATTTATGGTTGTAGACAAGATTAACAATGAATTCGTGGCTAAAGAACTCCTTCCTATAGTATGGAAGGTGAAGCCGATCAGGCATAAGATCACCAAAGTTGACATTATAGGCGATCTGGTGCCGGAACGTCCTGTATATGTCATAAAATCATGGGGATCGATAACCCCTGAAACGATGGCTTATTATTACGCGGTCTCCGCAGACAGCAAAGACGAGGCCGTAAACAAGTTTATACGGGATAGCAAAGCCAAGCATAGGGGCGCATCTTTTGTTGATGAAAGCCATTATCAGATATACTGCTGGATTAGACCGTCTGATAAAGACAAGTTCACCAAGTACGCCGAGGGCTACATTGAGAACGACTATTTCGACATTAAAGAGTTTAATTTGCATGATTTTGTCGTCGAGTACATGAAAGTAATGTAACCGGATTTTACAGTGTATATCGGCAGTGTAGTCGGAAACCATAAGGGAGAGTCGAACGGCTCTCCCTTTTTATTTCTAAACCGAAATATGATGATGTTGAGGCTGCCTAACATAAACAAAGGAGCATAAAATGCAATATCTACAGTTCCTGTTAGCTATAGTAATAGGCATAGTGCTTATAAGCGCCCTGATCTTCGTACACGAATTAGGCCACTTCATTGCCGCCAAGTCGTGCAAGATACGGGTGTACGTCTTTGCCGTCGGCTTTGGCTGGACGCTTTTAAAGTGGAAACGGGGTGACACCGAGTACTGCTTAAATGCCATTCCGTTCGGTGGTTACGTGCAGATGGTCGAGACAGACGTTGACGGCAAAGAACTCGACGAAGCGGTGAAAAGGTACGATTCCAACCCAATATGGAAGCGCGCCGCCGTGGCTTTCGCCGGGCCGGCGGCCAGTTTCCTCTTTGCGGTCTTCGCTTTTTGGGCGATGTTCGTCTACGGTGTAGAGCGTCCAACGTGCATAGACAGCACGAGGATCGGCGTGGTGCAGAAGTATACTCCCGCCGATAGCGCCGGTTTTTTAGCCGGCGACAGTATCGTCTCGATAAACGGTTCGCCTGTCTCCGATTGGGAGCAGGTGGAGACACAATTGTTGTCGCGGCAGAGCGATGGTTATAAAATCATAGTTATGCGCGATGGGAAACCCGTTGAGCTCGAACTGCGCAAAAATCGGACGGGCGGGCTGTTGCCAGCGTACCATCCGGCAGTCGTGGACAGTGTGGTTCCCAAGAGCTGCGCAACAGGTGTTTTTGAGATAGGTGATACGATTATCACCTATAACGGAACCGGCGTCTTCTCTTGTGACCAATTCTGGTCTCTGTGGCTTGAGGCCAATGAAGAAGGCGATTCGGCGGAATATTTCAGCGTCAAGCGCGGCGGGGAATTGAAGCATATCGCCATGATCCCCGACCACTATAAGAACGGCTGGCAGCTGAACATATATTTGGTGCCGGAACCGACGCGACCAGTGCGTTACGGGGCGATAGCCGCGCTGGGCGCCACTGTGGACAAGTTTCTGGAGTTCGTGGCGATAGCCGTCGGCGTGCTCAGTGGAATCGGTAGCGGAGAGACTTCGGTCTCGGCGGACGATCTGTCCGGCCCTATCGGCATCATTCCAGTCGCTGGCATTGTGGCCCTGCAAGGCATATCGAGTATGTTGGAACACATGGCGATAATGAGCTTAAGTTTAGCGATGTTTAACCTACTGCCGTTAGCCATAACCGACGGCGGTATGTTGATGTATCTAGGGATAGAGACCGTCCGTGGCAAGCCGCTGTCGTTGAAGCTACGGGAGACGGTAAACATTGTCTTTATCGCGCTACTTGTGTTACTATTTCTGTACATAACGTTCAACGACGTACTGAGGTTGCCGGAGCTGTTTGGATGGCTGGGGTAACGGGTATAATGGTGAATTGTAAACGTTTTTTATTAACTATTAACGTATTATATGGAGGTTATTATGACATTTACTTCTTGTCCGAAATGCGGAACGGAACGGCCTGAAGGTATGACTGAGTGCTATCTGTGCGGGTATTTATTTGATCTGGCAGAAGTAGCCAGCGCTGATGGCGGGGTAGCCGTCATAGAACCGTCCCCGATAGACGACCCAAAGTGTATAGTGTGCGGTGCCGAGATAGCGCCGTATGCGTATGTTTGCGTAGCGTGTGGGGCTACAGTAACCCCTTGGGACGGCTATGAAAGAAGTGACTATGGGGAGGAAGAAGATGATGATTTGTCGGAACAAGAACGCGCGGATATACTTGCAACGTTTACCGTATACGATTATTTAGATTTTCTTGGAAAAACGTATAGTTGGCGCACCATATATATGATGTGGAAAGAGACTAAAGGTTTTATTACCGGCATTGAAAATGCTCTTTCCAAATACCGACCACGGTATGGTGGGTCTATTAATTTCAGGGTGGTAAAAATACTTATTCGAGCCTTACGCGCACATCCAGATCAGGATGCCTTAGATGAGCAAATTGAAAATTGGTATCTTGACGAATTATTAGAGATAGAGTCAAGATATGACGAACGCGATATAGATATTACTGAGTTAGAGGACATTCCGATAATGGAAGGCTATCTTGAACTTCAAGCAATGGAGCAACAACAAATTAATCTGAAAAACGCCCATGATTATGAGCGCTACGAGGCAGAAAGACAGTATTAATGAATTTGGCCGTTGTTGGCGTTGGGATTTGTGGTAGTACTAGTCGTTTATTTGATAGTAACGTTTGTAAAAAAGTTAAACAAAAGGAGGGGACTATGAGTACGAATTCACTGATAACAGAAGGTTTTGTTGACTGCGGCAATGAGTGCTCGAATTGGGACAACGCCAAAATAGATAGCGCCATTGCGGCCTATACCGAGGCGATACGGCTTGACCCTAACGACGCGAAATCATATTTCAATCACGGCATTGTGTATGAAAGAAAGGGCCTATCCGGCTACGGAAGAAGAGTTGACTTGCATAATGCCATTGCTGATTTTACCGAGGTAATCCAGCGTGTTCCTGATTTGATGTTAGCGTATTTCTGCCGTGGACGTGTGTATGGGCTAATGGGCAACCATAAAATGGCCATTGAGAGTTATACTGAGGCGATACGGCTTGATCCCAACGATGCGGAGAAGCATTTCCTCCGCGGCAAAGCCTATTGGGGACAACACGGTTGCCACGACAAGGCCGTCGCGGACTTTACTGCCGGAATCAGGCTTGCCCCGAATGACGCTGAGGGGTATTCCGGTCGCGGCGAGACGTATCGAAGAATGGGTGATTTTGATAAAGCCATAGCGGATTTTAACGAAGCGATGCGGCTTAATCCTGATTCATCGGTAAGGTATCTCTGCTCTCGCGGTGAGGCATATCGCGAAAAGGGCGATTTTAATAGCGCCATTGCTGATAGTAAAGAGGTAATTCGGCTTACTCCGAATAACGGATTCGGATATTTAGACCTTGCGTTAGTATATTTAGACTGTAGCCAGGTGTATAAGAATAATGGCGATCGAGACGCTTATATTGCGGATTGTAACGAAATGGATCGTGTATTGCGAATGGGTGAAGAGATAGAAAGAGCGAGGCAGTTAGATAAATGAAAACCTTATACGGTAGTATAATTATCAACCCTAAACAAAGGAGCATAAAATGCAATACATACGCTTTTCATTGGCCATAGTAATCTGCGCGATCTTCGTCTGCGGTGCAGAGCGTCCTGCTCACCTCGACAGCGCGAAGATCGATACGGCATTGAGCAGTGCGAAGGAATATGTAGCCCGTGGCGACGCGTATCGGGAGAAGGACGACAATGATTCGGCCATTGCTGAGTATAACGAAGCGATACGGCTTAACCCTAATGATGCGGAAGCGTACTGCAACCGCGGCATCGCGTATGTGAATAAAGGTTGCTACAGATCGGCAGCCGTAAACTATGCTAAAGCGATTTGGCTTGATCCTATAAAATACTGCTTCCTTCTTTCTTTAGTATTTTTGCCGATTTGGGCAATATGGTTTCTTTATTCGATAGTAAACGCCGTAATAAAGTTCAAGAAGGAAAGAAATAAAATGCAATACCTACTGGGCATAGTAAAGAATATGCCGTTGTACGTATTTGGTGTGGTAATAGGCATAGTAATAGGTATAGCGGTGGTGTCAGCAATCGTCCAAATCACCGATTATCACGATTATTCCGTTCTCGTAGCATTGGGTGCATTAATAGGCGCAGTGGTAATATGCGGTCCCGTACATGAGTTAGGCCATTTTCTTGCCGCCAAGTGCTGCAAGATGCGGGTTGATGTTTTTGCCGTAGGCTTGGATAAAACGCTCTTAAAATGGAAGCACAGCGGAACCGAGTATCGCGTGAATGCCGTCCCCTTCTGGGGTTACGTTAAAATGGCGGGGAACGAATACGTTTCCAAACCGATATGGCAACGCGCCGTCGTCGCGCTCGCCGGGCCTACGGCTAACGTTATCGTTGCGTTCTTGGCATTTTGGACGTTGTGCCTCTGCGGCCTAGATCGTCCTTTATATCTCGACAGCGCTCTGCGGATTGGCTCGATAGAGTGGAATTCTCCCGCCGATTCAGCCGGTTTTTTGGTCGGCGACAGCATCGTTTCCATAAACGGCTCGCCGGTCGCCACTTGGGATCAGATGTGGAATCAGATAGATACGATTTTGTGCAAGCAAAAGCGTAACGATTATAAGATCGTCGTATTGCGCGATGGAAAACCAGTCGAGTTTGAAATACACGTAAAGCGGACAGGGAAACGTCTATCTGATGTACCGACAGACGGGTTGTCTCCGGCGAGCGTCCCGGCGATAGTGGGAAAGGTGGAGCCGAAGAGCGGCGCAGACGGGGTTCTTAAGGTTGGGGACACGATCCTCGCTTTTAAAGGCGTCCCCGTCTCGCATATTGAAGAAGTTTATGACTTGATGTATAGCCGGTACAACCCGAGAGGCGATTCGAAAGCGGTTGCCTTTGATATCAAGCGCGGCGAAGAGTTGATGCGCCTCGCCGTCGTTCCGAAATACGTATCTACAGACGGATACAGCTACTACTCGCTTGGCATAGAGTCGGTGCCTGAACCGACGCGACTCGAACACTACGGGACAATAGGGGCGCTACGCCAAGCCTTATGTAAAGTTTGGGGGTGCCCGACGCTGTTGTGTATTATGAAGAGCAAGGAGGTGCGGAAGTCAGCCCCTTCCATGATAGGTGACCCGACGGGTTGGGAACTAAGGGATATATTGTATATAATTGGAGTCGTCGGCATAAATATAGCGATGGTGAGCCTTGTAATCGACGGTCTTTTGCTGATATACTTGCTAATAGAGGCCGTTCGCGGCAAGCCGCTGTCAAAGGAGAAGGAACGGAATACGATTTGGTAGAATGCGGTCTAACCTAAAGAAAGGAGCATAAAATGCAATACATACGCTTTTCATTGGCCATAGTAATCTGTGCGATCTTCGTCTGCGGTGCGGAGCGTCCTGAAAACACCGACAGCACGAGGGTCGACACGATATTGAGCGATGCGGAGAAATATGTCGCTCTTGGCGATACGTGTTCAAAGAAGGGCGAATATGATTCGGCCATTGCGAACTATACTAAGGCGATACGGCTTGATTCCGGTAATGCGGTTGCTTATAATAGACGCGGCAATGCGTACTCGGATAAATGCGACTATAATTCGGCCATAGCCGACTTTACCAAGGCAATCAAGTTTGATTCTAATTATGCGGCCCCGTACTATAATCGCGGCAATGCGTATGGCGACAAGGGCGACTATGATTTGGCCATAGCCGATTTTACCAAGGCGATTAGGCTTGATTCTAGTGATGTGGATGCGTATCGCAATCGTGGCCGCGCCTATAGAGAGAAGGGTGACTATGATTTGGCCATAGCGAACTATAACGAGGCGATTAAGCTTGCTCCTAACGATACGTTGTCTTATTACTATCGTGGTCTTACGTATTCGTCTAATAAAGGCGACTATGATTCGGCCATAGCGGACTATAACGATGCAATTAAGCTTGATTCTAATTATGCAGATGCCTATTACAGTCGTGGTTGCGTCTATCATGAAAAAGGCAACTATAATTTGGCCATAGCCGATTTCACCACCGCGATTAAGCTTGATTCTAATGCCGCGGACGCGTATAACAATCGCGGTTACAGTTATTCGGAAAAGGGCGAGTATGATTCGGCCATAGCCGATTATACAGAGTCTGTTAGGCTTGCCCCTACTGATGCGAATACGTATTACAATCGCGGCTATGCGTATGTAAAAAAAGGCTATTACGGTTTGGCCGCTTTGAACTATGTCAAGGCAGTTAGGTTTGACGATATAAGTTTTTGGCCTATGTTTTGTTTGGGATTTGCGCTAGTATTGACAGTTTTTTTGATAGTTTTGATAGTAAAGTTTGCAAAAAAATCAAAAAAAAGGAGAGAGTTATTGTGGGTGATCGGCTTAGTTCTTTCGGGTTTTAATATCAAACCGTTTGCCGTTAAAGTGACATTAATGTGGATACTTGCACTGTCAATATGTACGGCAGGATATTTCATCAGTAAGTTTATCGTGAGTCTGTATAGGGGTACTAATGATAAGATGGTGAAATTATCAAAATGTACTACTAAAATCGTTAAAGAGTCATTCTGGATATTTATTCTTGTCTTTTCCGGAGTGTTTATCGGGGCCTGGTTTCTTCCTTTACCGGAGGGAGTTGTATTTACATGGAAAGATTATATCTCTTTTCCTATTGTGATATTTCTATTGTCTATCACAATAGTTATAACTAAAATTGTTTTTATCATTAAACGTAAAAAGGAGGCAGTAAAATGACGACAAGACCTAATCTTTCTCGCAAAGACCAAGACGGAAACGACGTATGCGGTGTCTCGCGCTCGGATGATAGGAAGATGTGTTGTAACTATATCGAGCGAGTTGATGATAAGACCGCCGCGTGCAACAACTTGATGCTGGGGCGTTTTTGCCGCGCCGCGCCGAAAGTGGCGGCGAAATGGGCAGAGGCGGCAAACGCGGTTATGCAGACGTTTCAAGATGCCGTCGCTAAAAGCCGGGAGAATAAAGAAAAAATGGAACGGACGGGAGGTAAAAAATAAAAAAATTATACTGATTTTGAGGGTGGCGGATAGTATTTTATCATAAGTCTATAACAAGGAGATCCATTATGGCTGAAGTTTCGAAAGAACACGATACTGGTGTTGAGAACTTGAGCCGCGCGGAAGAATACGTTGACTGCGGTTTCGCGTATGGAGAAAAGGGCTATGAATCGGTCATAGTGGACATTACCGAGATAATTAGGTTTAACCATAATTACGAGGAAGCGTATTACGATCGCGGCATCGTTTATTACGACATCCGGCTTGATCCGGACGACGCGGAAGCGTATTTCGAGCGTGGCTACGCCTATGGAGAAAAAGGTGACGTTGATTTGGCTATTGCGGATTATACCGAGGCTATTAAGCTTGACCCTGACGCTGTGGCGGCGTATTATAATCGTGGCAATGCGTATGACCGCAAGGGCGACTATGATTTGGCCATTGCCGACTATACCGAGGTTATTAGGCTTGACCCTAATTTTGCGGATACGTATTGCAATCGTGGCAACGCCTATCACCACATGGGCGACTACGATTTGGCCATTGCGGACCATACAGAGGCGATTAGGCTTGCCCCAAATGATGCGGCGATGTATTACAATCGTGGTATTTCATATCATCACAAGGGCTACTACGATTTGGCCATTGCGGAGTATACCGAGGCAATCAGGCTTGAGCCGAATTATGCGGCGACGTATTACAATCGCGGTAGCGCCTATTACAGAAAGGGCAACTATGATTTAGCTATTGCGGAGTATACCGAGGCGATTAGGCTTGATCCTAATCACACATCGGCGTATTACAAACGTGGCCACACCTATTACGATAATGGCAACTACGATTTAGCCATTCTGGACTATACCGAGGCAATCAGGTTTGACCCGAATGATGCGGCGGTGTATTATTTGCGCGGCGACACCTATGACAAGATAGGCGACTATAGTTTGGCCATTGCAGACTATGCCGAGGCGATTAGGCTTGACCCGAATTATGCGGATGCCTATGACGGCCGTGGCGTCGCGTATGTAAGAATGGGTATCTATGATTTGGCCATAGTGGACTTTACCGAAGCGATCAGGCTTAACCCAAATTATGCAACGGCGTACCGCAATCGCGGTATCGCGTATGAAGAAAATGACGACTATGATCTAGCCTTGGCGGACTATATCGAGGCGGCGAGGCTTGACCCTAATTCGGTTGAGGTGTATTTCGTGGCGACACCAATAACAACAAGCACGGCTACGATCTGGCCGTTTCAGATTGTACCGAGACTGTCGGCTTGACCATATTAACGTAGGGACGCGATTTATCGCGCCCAGACATAGTTGTAGAACTCGGTAGAAAACATAAACCTATTGTAGTACGGTATTAAATTAAGAGGCTATTATGATAGAGATTGATTATGGCAAGGACGTTTCAGGCGACGATATCTTGACTATAGCGGATTATACCACGGCGATTGCGGTTGCCTATAAAAACCGCGGTAACGCGTATTACGATATGGGCGAGTTTGATTTGGCCATTGCGGACTACAGCGAAGCCATCTGGTTTGACCCTAATTTGACCGCCGCGTATATTGGTCGCGGCCGCGCGTATTACGGAAAGGGCGAAATAGATTTGGCCATTGCTGACTACAACATAGCCATAGAATTCGACCCTAAGTTGGCGGAAGCGTATCTAGGCCGTAGCTTTGCGTATTCAGACAAAAGCAAAGGCGACACGGATAAGGCGATTGCGGATTATACCGAAGCCATCCGGCTCGACCCGAATTTGGCTATGGCGTGCCTAAACAACGGCACAGCGTATTCAAACAATGGCTACCAAAGTATCGCCATCGCGAATTATAGCGAGGCAATTAGACGTAATCCGAACAACGCTGAAGCATATTTTCTGCGTGGTTGTGTGTATGAGAAAAAAGGCGACATGGATTCGGCTATTGCGGATCTGACGGAAGCGCTAAGGCTTGACCCTGATAATACACTTACAAAAGATTGCCTTGGCACGATTGAGAAAAAAATACGTAGATATGTTACGGACTAATAGAACATCCAGTTTCAAAAAGTTCTTCCCGGCACGGTGTCGGAAAGAACATTCACAATAGATTTCATTGAAAGGAGATTGATTATGGCTAAATCAAAATTGAACAACGCGATGAGCTATGTTAACCGCGGAGAATTCTATAAAAACAATGGCGATGCGGACAAAGCACTAACCGATTTTAACGGGGCGATTGAACTTGACCCTAACTGCGTGGAAGCATATATCAACCGTGCCCAATTATATTCGGAAAAGGGCGACATAGATCCGGCCATCGCCGACTATACCGAGGCGATTAGGATTGATTCCAAAGACGCGAACACGTATGTTTTACGAGGCCTTAATTATGAAGAAAAAAAGGGTGACTTGGATAAGGCCATAGCGGACTATACCGAGGCAATTCGGCTTGATCCTAATGATTCGTGTGTGTATCATTACCGTGGCGGCGCCTATGAAAAAAAGGGCGATCATGATTTGGCCAAAGCTGACTTTGACGAAGCGGACCGGCTTGATTCTGTTATGGATAAAGAGGCTGATGAGTTGTGTGTAACAACGGCTTCTTTGTATGATGACGATCGTCCCAGCATAGCAGTATATACAGAGAAGATTCGGCGTAATCCGAGCGGCGATCCGCTTTTGTATTATGTCCGCGGCAGTATGTATTTCACCGATGGCGATCTTGATTCGGCCATTGCGGATCTTAACGAGGCGATCCGACTCGACCCGGATTGCAGGGATGCGTATACCGAACGCGGCTATGTCTATAAGTCTAAAGGCGATATTGATTTAGCTATTGCGAATTTTACCGAGGCAATCCGGGTCAACCGTAATGCCCCGTATTTGTATGACGATCGCGGTAGCGCGTATTACGAAAAGGGAGACTTTGATTCGGCCATTATGGATTTTACCGAAGCAATCCGGCTCGACCGCAGAAACGCGGATAGGTATCTTAACCGCGGCAATGCCTATAAAAACAAAGGCGATCCGGATTTGGCCATTGCAGACTTTACCGAGGCGATTAGGCTTGACCCTAATTGTGCGAATGTATATTACAATCGCGGTCACGCCTATTACGATAACGGCAACTACGATTTAGCCATTGCGGATTATACCGAGGCAATTAAGCTTGACCCTAATTGTGCGGCAGCGTATTTCAATCGTGCCTGTGCGTATGGCGATAATGGTGACTTTGATTTGGCCATTGCGGACATTACCGAGGTGATACGGATCGCCCCTAATGATGAAACCGCGAAAGAGGTACTATCGAAGCTCAACGCGGACAAGTTGAGCAACGCTGAGGAAAACGTTCGCGTAGTAATCAACCCTAGCCACGCACAATCGTACTTTGACTACATCCGTAGATGTGTGGGTTACGATGATCCGACCATTACGGATTTTGACGAGACGATGCGGAATGATACTAGTTCGGCGGCGGCGCATTACAATAGCGGCTGTGCGCATGATGCCGAGGATGATCACGATTCGGCCATTGCGGAGTTTACCGAGGCAATTAAACTTGACCCTAATTTAGCGGTGGCGTATTACAAGCGCGGCCTCGCCTATGAAAACAAAGGCGATCAAGATAAGGCTATTGCCGACTATACTGATGCGATTAGGGTTAACCCTGATTTGATGGCGCCGTATTACAATCGCGGCTGTGCGTACAACGAAAGGGC
>Ga0268262_10005296_pt1 | contig 12857 bp, 11 predicted proteins | sample TergutNc150P3_FD_190354 | JGI IMG/M metagenome (GOLD analysis project Ga0268262, IMG submission 190354) | Nasutitermes corniger P3 segment gut microbial community from laboratory colony in Florida, USA - Nc150 P3 (SPAdes) (version 2) | ecosystem: Host-associated > Arthropoda: Insects >... | reverse complement strand
CCCAAGCTCTTTAGCTTTCGCATCCCAGCCTTCCGGCAACATGTTAAGCAATTGCTCAAACCTGTCTTTTCCCCTTCCCATACTGCCATTATAGCATATTTTTTACATTAAGTTAACGCATATGGTGAATCCACCCCCTTTTTATTTGCTCTTCATTGCAATTTGTTTAAAGTCCCAGCAAATACTGATTCAGAACGCTTTCCAGGTATTCCTGCTTGCCGCTTGTGATGCCGGTCTTTCCGTAGCCGGCTTTTGTGCCAAGCGCGGCGAGCTGTTCAAAGGTTATCTGGCCCTTGTCAAATTTCGCGCCGTCTCCCGAGTTGAACGAGGCGTAGCGCTTTTTGATGAACGCGGGAATTTTGCCGTCGTCGATTATCTTCTGCGCAACGATGAGGCCGACGGCAAAGGCGTCCATGCCGCCGATGTGAGCGATGAAGAGGTCTTCGGGATCTACCGAGTTGCGGCGGATCTTGGCGTCAAAATTTAGGCCCCCGGTGGTAAAGCCCCCGGCTTTCAGAATCGCGAACATGGCTTTTGCCGTTTCGGCGTAATCCATCGGGAACTGATCCGTATCCCAGCCGTTGCGGGTGTCGCCGCGGTTGGCGTCTACCGAGCCGAAAAGCCCCGCCGCCGCCGCTGTTTCAAGCTCGTGGACAAAGTCGTGCCCCGCCAGTTCGGCGTGGTTTGCCTCGATGTTCAGGCGGAAATCTTTATCCAGTCCGTAGTGCCTTAAAAAGCCGATTACCGTTTCGGTGTCAAAGTCGTACTGGTGTTTGGTGGGCTCCATCGGCTTGGGCTCAATGTAGAATGAGCCCTTAAAGCCCTGTTTGCGCCCGTAATCCCTGGCAAGCGTAAGGAATTGGGCCAGGTGGTCTTTTTCTTTTTTGAGGTCGGTATTTATCAGGCTCATGTAGCCTTCCCTGCCGCCCCAAAAAGTGTAGCCCTGGCCTCCTAGCTCAATGGTGGCGTCAATCGCGGCTTTTACCTGGGCCGCCGCAAGGGCGACTACACCGAACTCGGGGTTTGTGGCCGCGCCGTTCATGAAACGGGGATGGCTAAAGAGGTTCGCCGTTCCCCATAATAGTTTTACGCCGGTGGATTTTTGAAGTTTTTTTGCCTTTGCCACCAGGGCAAACAGGTTCTTTTCGCTTTCCGCCGGGTTTGCGCCTTCGGGGGCCATGTCGCGATCATGAAAGCAGTATAAGTCGGCGCCCAGTTTTGTGAAAAACTCAAAGGCCGCGTCCATTTTGTGTTCCGCCGCTTCCATGGGAGTTTTCGCGTCGGCAGCCCAAGGATGCACATGTGTAGCCGCGCCGAAAGGATCGGTTCCGTCGGCGCAAAAACTGTGCCAGTACGCGACGGCAAAGCGCAGGTGATCCTTCATCTTTTTCTTGCCGATCTTTTTCTCCGGATCGTAGTACTTAAACGCCAGGGGATTATCGCTTTTGCTCCCCTCGAATTTAATTTTTTTTATTTTTGGAAAATACTCTTTTCCTCCGGTGTAATACTCAGCCATCTTGGCCTCCTTATTGGGGCCTTTCCAAAACATCAGTTTTGGAAAAGCATCCTTAGATATTAAGAAAAACCGGCCTACTGGCCGGTTTTTCAAAGCCATTTTCAAAACCGCGAACCTTTGGTTCGATTTTGTTTTGAAAATGGCTCATTTATATAACGGGCTTAATGCCCCAAGATACCGTGAATAAGCGGCATAAGCTTTATCATAGGCCGCTACGTCCTTTTTTTCAGGCTTTATAACTTTTCCGCCCTCAAGAACAACATGCTCGTCCGCCAAAGCCTCTATCGTAGTGCTTTTTGCGCCTTTTGCCGATGATTTATCATCCAATGATTTATCATTAGATGATTTATCATCAGAATTTTTGAGCAGGCACCAAAGGGCCTGAATTGCCCCTCCCATTGCGGCGGCCTCGCCGCTTGACGGGACTTTTACGGGGAGGCCCGTCACGCTTGCCGCGATGCTTTGCCAAATGGGGCTTTTTGAGCCGCCGCCTGTAAGCCGGATTTCTTTCGCCTTGAAACCCAGCGTGTTAAAGCCTTCAAGGCCGATTCTCATGCCGAAGATGGCGGATTCCAGCGCGGCGCGGGCAAGGTTTTCCCGCTTGAAGTTGGCGGCGGTGATGCCGTTTATTCCGGCCCTGCCGTTGGGCAGGTTGGGCGTGCGCTCGCCGTTGAAGAAGGGCAGGACAACTATGCCGTCCGCGCCTATGGGAGCCTTTTCGGCTTCCGCGTCAAAGGTTTTTACGTCCATATCAAAGAGCTTGCGGAATTCCTCGCTTGCGACGGTACAGTTCATTGTGCAGAGCAGCGGCAGCCAGCCCCCCGAGGAAGAGCAAAACGCGGCCAAATTTCCCGTCGGGTCGATAACCGGGGTTTTTGAAAACCCGAAAAGGGTGCCGGAAGTCCCCAGACTCATGGTGAGGAAGCCGTCCCTTACCGTGCCTGTGCCTATCGCGCTCATCATGTTGTCGCCGCCGCCTGACGCGACAAGCGCGCCTTCGGGAATGTCGTAAAGGGCGGCGGCCTGCCTGCTCACCCTGCCGGCCATGTCCCCGGAAGCAATCAGGGGCGGGAGCCATTTTTCCAGATCCGGCGATATATATTTGCATACAGCCTGCGACCATTTGCGTTCCCTTACATCAAAAAGCGCCATGCCGGAGGCGTCGCCGAATTCGGCGCTGTATACGCCGGTTAACAGAAAGTTTATGTAGTTGTGCGGCAGGATCACATGCCTGAGGCTGGCGAAAGCTTTGGGTTTGTGGTTTTTCAGCCATTGAACCTTTGGGGCGGTGTAGCCCGGCCGCATAGGAAGCCCAGTTTTGGCTATTAACTTTTTTTCGCCCCCCGCCAATTTGGTAAGCTCTTCACATTCGGCGGCTGTGGAGGTATCGCACCAGAGTTTTACCCGGTAAACGGGTTTTCCCTTTTCGTCAAGCGGAACCAGGCTGTGCTGGTGGCCTGATACACCGATAGCGGCTATGGTACTCTTAACGCTTTTTTCGATTTTAGCGAAACAAGCTTTAAGGGCCTCATCGTACCACTCTGCTTCTTGCTCCCTTGTACCGTCATTTTCGGCAATTAAATCCACAGGAGTCTGCGCCTGGGCTATAATTTCCTTTTTTGTGAAATCGTAAACTACCAGTTTGCAGCTTTGGGTTCCAAGATCAATTCCGCATACGGTTTGCATACTTCCTCCGGTACTCAATTTTACGCTGTCTTATTGAAAAAGTCTATGATTTTTTTCAGGCAGTATTTTTCCCTGACAAAAAAACTCTTGCTAATCTTTTCCAAAGCTGTTATAATAATCTAATTTTAACACTTTTTAGGAGGATTTTATGAAAAGATTAGTTGCGGTTCTTTTGGCGCTGATTGTTGTCAGTTCCTTTGCCTTTGCCGGCGGCAGCAGCCAAAGCAGTTCAGGGAAAATTGACATCGGACTTGCCATGCCGGAAACCCACGTTCAGCGCTGGGTAGCAGACGGTAATAATCTTAAGGCGGAAGCCGAGAAACGCGGTTATAAAGCAGAAGTACAGTGGGGCAACGCGGATCAGGTCCAGCAGAACCAGCAGATCCAGAGCTTCCTGACCCAAGGCGCAAGGGCGCTGGTTATCGGTAACGTCAATGACGGGGTTGGTTCGGTAGTTGCCGAAGCCAAACGGGATAATGTTGTAGTTGTCGCGTATGACCGCATCATTCAGGGCACTTCAGATTACGGCTATTTCCTCACCTTTAACAACTTAAAAGTAGGGACGCTCCAGGGCACCAGCATTAAAGACGCGCTGGATCTGGATAGGGCCACCGCTGCCGCGCCCAAATACATCACCCTGTTCGCCGGTTCCCCGACAGACGCCAACGCCAACTTCTTCTTCCAGGGCGCGATGGATGTCCTGAATCCTTACATTGAGAAGGGCGTTCTACAGGTAATTGGCCCCTATCCCAAGAGTTATACGGACACCGCCAACTTCCAGCGTATCGCTACTGAAAACTGGATGCCTGCTATTGCCAAGACCCGCATGGAAAACCTGCTGAACAACGACGCGCGTAACGTTACCCTGGACGCGGTTCTGGCTCCCAATGATACCCTGGCCCGCGCCATCCTCGAAGCCTGCAAAGCCGACGCCAAATACAGGACCAAGCTGCCTGTGATTTCCGGACAGGATGCCGAATTTGATTCCCTAATGTCCATAAAGAACGGCGAGCAGACCAGCACAATTTTCAAAGATATCGGAAAGCTGTCGGAAGCCGCCATTATTTTGGTTGATCAGGTTCTCAAAGGCCAGCCTATCAGTGTTCCCGGCGCGGTTCTTGCCGCCGGTGCTACTACGGAAATTGCCAATACCGGCAAGGGCTATGTAACTACTTACCTCTTGGATCCAATTCTTGTTACCAAGGCCAACCTCGGTTCCTACGTCGATGCTATAGCAGCCGCCACTATAATTACTGCTGCCCAGGCTGCTCAGTTGAAATAGTTGGTATATTTCCTGAACTGTTCGGGTAATATTCAGGAGAAAACCGCGTAATCTGCGGTTTTCTCCTTATTTATAATTGAGGGTAGAATGAGCGGCGAATACATTCTTGAAATACAAAACATGACCAAAGAATTTCCGGGGGTCAGGGCGCTTGAAAATGTCAGCGTCAGGGTCAAAAAAGGGGAGATTCACGCGGTATGCGGCGAGAACGGCGCTGGAAAATCCACGCTGATGAGTTGCATTTCGGGGGTTTACCCCAAAGGCAGTTACGAAGGCAAGGTTTTTTTCAAAGGGCGCGAAACCAATTACCACAGCGTCAAAGACAGCGAAAAAGAAGGGCTTGCGATTATTCACCAGGAATTGGCCCTGAGCCCATACCTCTCTATTTATGAAAATATCTTTCTGGGACACATGGAAACTAAATTCGGTGTGATTAACTGGAATAAATATATAGCGGAATCAAAAAAGTACTTAAATACCGTAGGGCTGCATGAGCCGCCCGAGACCATTGTAAGCAAATTGGGGGTGGGAAAACAGCAGCTTGTGGAAATTGCCCGCGCCCTTTCTAAAAAGACCGAGTTGCTCATTCTGGACGAGCCGACATCTTCCCTAAACGATGACGAAAGCGAGAAACTCCTAAACCTTATACTTGAATTTAAACGCCAGGGTATTGCCTCGGTGATGATTTCCCATAAGTTAAATGAAGTGCTGAAAGTCGCCGACACGGTAACAATCCTGCGAGACGGAAAATCCATCAGTACTTACGATGTAAAAGCCGACAACCTGACCGAAGAAAAGATAATAAAAGACATGGTAGGCCGTGATCTTACCCACCGTTTTCCCGAACGAAAATCATCGCCTGGCGATACGGTCATGGAAGTTAAGAACTGGACAGTTTATCATCCTGATTATCATAATATCAAGATTGTGGATAACGTTTCATTCTACCTGCGCAAAGGCGAAATCCTGGCTTTCTGCGGCCCGATGGGGGCCGGACGCACGGAGCTCATGATGAGTATTTTCGGCAAGTCCTACGGCTACCGCTGCGAGGGGGAATTGCGCATTAACGGAAAAGCATATACGTTCAACAGCCCGCGCGCGGCAATAGGTTCCGGTCTGGGTTATATTTCCGAAGACCGTAAGGGCGTGGGCCTGGTTCTGATTCAGGACGTGAAAACAAATATTTCTCACGCCAGTCTGGATAAGCTTTCGCGGTTTGGGATTATGGACAACCAGAAGGAAATAAAAGAGGCGGAACGCTACCGGAAAGACCTCAAAATCAGGATGCCCTCGATAAACCAGATAGTGCGAAACCTTTCGGGCGGAAACCAGCAGAAGGTTGTAGTAAGCAAGACACTGTTGGCAAATCCTGATATTTTTATTGTCGACGAACCGACCAGGGGCATTGACGTTGGCGCGAAGACAGAAATCTACGGGATTCTGAACGATATTATCGCCGCCGGCAAAAGCGTCATCATGGTTAGCTCGGAGCTTCCTGAAGCGCTGGGCATGGCGGATCGTATCTATGTAATGAACGAAGGCAAAATAAAAGGCGTATTGGAAAAAGAAGAAGCGACTCAGGAAAAGATTATGCACCTGGCGCTGGTTGGATAGGAGAAAAAAATGAGCGATAAAGTTATTCATACTTCAGACACAAAAACATTAGTAAAGAACAACCTCAGGAATTACTCGATGTTCATCATGCTGGCGCTTATAATGCTTATATTTGCACCTTTAACCAACTGGAATAACTGGAACCCGCGTAATTTTACCAATATTTTCTTTCAGTATAGTTATGTGTTAATCCTTGCGGTCGGCATGGTACAGGTCATTATCATACTGGGCATCGATCTTTCGGTCGGCTCAGTTTGCGCTTTTGTTGGCGCGCTAAGCGCGATGATTTACAATACCGGAGCCGGGATGCCGGTTGCGCTGTTGGCTTCAATCGCGATGGGCATAGCAATCGGCGCTTTTCAGGGTGTGTGGGTGGCTTACGCCAAGATACCCGCGTTCATCGTAACTCTTGCCGGAATGTTGCTTTTCCGGGGCCTTACCTACATTGTTACAAAAGTTAACCCCGTCAGCCTCAGGGATGTAGGCTATTCCCACCTTTCCACCGGAACCCTGGACGAAACCCTGCATACCAGCAAGATTGGCCCCTACTTCCCGATGGCTTTGGTTGTAGCGGTGCTGGTACTGGTAATTTTCTATATCGCCGAAATCATGGGCCGCCGAAAAAAAATCGCCAACGAATTTGAGGTTCCTTCGTTTCCCATGTTTATTGCCAAACTGGTTATTATCAGCCTTTTAACCCTGGGCCTTGCGGATCGTTTTGCCCGCTATCGGGGGCTTCCCATTGTAGTGCTGGTTCTGGGCATTACCGTTGCCCTTTTTCACTTTATTCTGAACAATACCGTCCTGGGCCGCTATATCTACGCGGTCGGCGGTAATTCCCGCTCGGCAAAACTTTCCGGTATCAACTCGGAGCTTATCACCTTTATCGTCTTCTGCATCATGGGCGGGCTGACCGGCCTTGCCGCCGTTGTAAGTACCGGTTACATGAACAGCGCCCTGCCCCAGGCCGGTAACCTCTTTGAAATGGACGCCATTGCCGCGTGTTACATCGGCGGCGTTTCCGCTTCGGGCGGTATCGGAACGGTAATCGGGGTCATCGTCGGCGGCCTTGTTATGAGCAGCATAAACAACGGTATGTCCCTTATGAACCTGGGAACCCACTACCAATACGTCGTAAAAGCCCTGATCCTTCTCTTCGCGGTATTCTATGACGTGTATACCCGCCGCAAGGCTGGTCTTGGTTGATCTAATTAATGCTTCAATAATGTTCTCTCGAAAAGGCGCAAAGACACAAAGGAATATTCGAAAAAAAAACGCCGCCTTACTTGTGTTGTTCTTGTTTTTTCTTCCCGCGTTTTCTCTTTTCGGTCAGAATACCCGCGGTGACGCCCTTACACTGAAAATCGCGGTTGTCGGGCCGGGGGATGAGCTTTACTTTTGGTGGGGCCACATCGGCCTTGTGGTTGAAGATAAAATCTCCGGCACAAGCCGGTTTTTCGATTGGGGCGTTTTTTCTTTTGAGAATGAAAATTTCTTTTTGAATTTTGCCTATGGAAGACTTATCTATTCCTGCATGGTTTCAAATGCCGAATCCAACATAAACCGCTTTATCAGAACTAACCGGGATATAACTTTGTATACCCTGGATCTTCCGGGCGATAAAAAAGAAGCCGTTATGCGCTTTGCGGAAAATAACATGCTTCCTGAAAACCGCGATTATAACTATCACCATTTTAAAGACAACTGCGCCACTAGAATCAGGGATATTGTTGATTTGGCTTTGGACGGCAGGTTCAAAGCGGATTTTATTAACGAGAGAAGCCGCTTTACCCTAAGGCAGCACGTCAGGCGCCATACCTGGTTCAATCCGTTTTTTGACTGGCTTCTCAATTTCCTGATGGGTCAGGATATCGACGTACCCATTACGGTCTGGGATGATATGTTCCTGCCTTCGGAAATCGCCATGCGGATTAAGGATTATCATTACATGGATTCCGCGGGGAATGACAGATCTCTGGTAAGCTCTGTTGAAGTTATAAACAGAGCTGTTGGGCGGCCTATTGTGCTTGATATACCAAGGAAACAATGGCCAAGGGAGCTGTTTGCCAGCTTGGTTTTTTCAGCCCTTCTTGTGTCTGTTTATTTGTTCTGCGGCAAAAAAAAGTTCGTCAGGATTTTCCTCGGGCTTGCCCAAAGTTTATTGGGTTTGTTTTTCGGCGTAGCTGGCAGTGTGCTCTTTTTTATGACTTTCTTTACTAATCATGATTACACCTACCATAACAGCAATGTTTTTTTTGTTAATCCCCTGTTTTTCGCGGCGGTTCCTCTGGGGCTGATATTTGCTTTTACCCATAACGAAAAGAAACTCTTTGTTACCACGCGCTTGTCCAGGGCATTTTGGACTTATATTCTGCTGGGCGGGTTTCTCACAATGGTAATAAAATTATCCCCGGCTTTTTACCAGCAGAACCAGGTTACCCAGGCGTTGGTACTGCCTGTCGCTTTGGTAATGCTTGTTTTGATGGGCCTGGAGGGGAGGCTTAAAAAACAGTGACTTTGCGTAATGGTATTTTACGGCGTTTTTTTTGCCTGTTGGCCTTTTTCCTGTTAACGTTTCGAGTAACGCTTCCAGGTCAGGATCTCAACGGGGAAAAGCCTGCTGACGGCTATATTTTCCCCCTTGCGCTTGTTTTGGAATGGGCTGAATATGCCGCGGAAGGGTGGAAACCTGATTGGCCTTTGGAAATACCCCCGGACGCTTTTAAAGTGCTGTCAGGTGAAATTTCCTCCTGTGAAATTATGTGGGATGATTTTTCACTTGGTATCAAGTTTGACAGTGATGGTAAGGCGCTTGTATTCCCTTTCATGCTGAACGGTAAAATAGCCCAGGCCGCCTTGGTTTACGATGAGCTTTCGGAAATACAGGAGCTTGCTATAACTTTTCCCTCAGGCGACGATCCCTGGAAGCTGGAATTTCTTGAGTACAGGAATACCTTTCCTTACCTTGTAAGGGCCTACTGCGGCGCTACCGAAAGCGGCGATGGCGACGCCGCAGGCGTTTGGTATTTTATTTTTTATTCATGGGGGGTAAGTGAAATCCTTGAAACCTGGTACGATGAAAACGGAAAAGCCGTTGGGATCTATGGTTTTACATTGACCGAGGTGGGCAGGAAACCAAGAATAAGAACGGTAAAAGATTATTCCAATCCGGAAAACGGCACGGAATTCTTTTACGACAGCCGGGAGCTTATAACAGGGGTTTCAGAACCGGCCGGTTTTTTTAACGTTCTGTATTTTCGCGAGAATTCTCCAAGGTATTGGGAACGCCGGCCCGCAGCTGAGGATGCCGGGGAGGGCAATACGGAAATTAACACAGCTTTAGACGCGGCTTTATTCGACGGAAATTTTTCCTTCCAGTGGGATGAAGCGGGCCTTTTAAGGCGTTTAAGCCGTGAGGATGATGCCGGCGTGTTTATTGATTACCGCTACGAGTACGCTCTGGATGAGTGGGGCAACTGGATTGAGAGGCGGGAAACGAGGATGATTCGGGATTTGGGCCTTTTGGTACCTTCTTCCGGAACCACGTTCAGACGCGTTCTGGAATACAAAAAATGAGCTCTTCGGTAGAATGGAAAGAAATTAAATATACGGAAGTTTTTGAAGAAGAACTACGCGGCCTGGAGCGGCGGAGGGAATCCGATCCGCTGTGTACTGTGAAGGATATAGAGGGGTTGCTTCAGCATCTTTATATAATGGACGGCGCGGACTGGTACGGCCGGGGAGATGTCCAGGACATCATCATGGCGGCTACCATCGCCGCCCATGAGCATTTTATCGCCCAGTGGAAGGCAGATACACGGTAAAGGAGGCATATATGGAATGGCGGGCAAGCCACATTTTGGTCAAGGACAGATCCCGGGCGGAAGAACTCTTAAAACGCCTGAAGCAGGGAGCTTCTTTTGAATCTTTGGCAAGGGAACACTCAACCTGCCCCTCCAGGTCATCAGGCGGAGACCTCGGCTGGTTCGGCCCCGGGAAAATGGTGGCTCCCTTTGAAGCGGCTGTAAAACGCCTGTCGCCGGGATCTTTCGGGGATGTGGTTCAGACCCAGTTTGGCTATCATCTGATTAAGTGCACAGGCCGGAAAGATTAATCTTGCAGGCTTGTAGAAAACGGCGTTTTGGATTTTAATCTAATAATGAAAAGTCCCGGGAATGAGGGGCATAAGTAGCAGGAGCGGATATGGCCCTTAAGTTTTTTACGTCCAGAAAGCTAGATATCGAAGCAATCATTGAGATTGATTCAGAACTCAACGAAATTCAGGATCTGGACCTCCTTTTGGAGAGGATTCTTTTTGAAGCAAGAAAAGTGGTTCATGCCGACGCCGGCTCAATTTATATTAAGCAGACTGTGGAAGAAGACGGCAATAAAGTTGATAAACTGGCGATAAAATACTCGCAAAATGATACTTTACAGAAGGAGCTGCCCCCGGGGCAGAAACTTTTATATTCGGTTTTTTCATTAAATATTGACGATGAAACACTGTCGGGCTATTGCGCTCTTACAAAACAGCTTATAAATATTCAGGACGCCTACAATCTGCCCCCCGGAGTCCCTTATTCATTCGGAAAAAGTTACGATCAGATTACCGGATATAAAACGATCTCCTCACTGTCGGTTCCTTTAAAGAATGCCGACGGAATGCTTCTTGGGGTAATCCAGATTATCAATTCCAAGGATAAAAAAGGGAATAGCATATCTTTTTCAAAAGAAGATGAAGGCATTATAACCCATTTTGCCGTGAACGCTACGATGGCGCTTCAAAAAGCCCAGCTTATACGCACCATGATCCTGAGGATGATCAGAATGGCGGAGCTTCGGGACCCCAAGGAAACTGGAACCCACGTAAACCGGGTTGCCGGCTACGCTGTGGAAATTTACGATCGCTGGGCCAGCCGAAAGGGAGTGTCGGAAGATGAAAGGAACAAATTCAAGGACAGTTTCAGGATTGCTTCCATGCTGCATGACGCTGGCAAGGTTGCCATTCCGGACGTTATTTTGAAGAAGCCTGCCAGGTTTACGCCCGAAGAGTACCTGATTATGCAGAACCACACGGTTTACGGCTCCGCGCTTTTTGACGATCCTCAGTCTCCGCTCGATGTTTTGGCGCGTGATATAGCGTTTACCCATCACGAAAACTGGGACGGTACCGGTTACCCCGGCTGGGTTGATCCGCAAACGGGAGCGCCTGTAAAAACAGGGGAAGACGGCAAGCCCGTCGGAAAAAAGGGTGAAGAGATTCCACTTTCGGGGCGGATCGTGAGCCTTGCCGACGTTTTTGACGCCCTTTGTTCCAAAAGGGTTTATAAAGAACCCTGGACGGAAGAAGATGTGCTTCTTGAAATAAGGAAACTGTCAGGGACCAAATTCGACCCTGACCTTGTTGATATTTTCTTTGAGATACTTCCCAACATCAAGCAGATCCAGCAGCTATACCCCGACGGCAACTCTGCTTAATCTGGACAGTTCCCTGTCCAGGCTGTTGGCAAGCGAAGACAGTTCTTTCTTCCCGTAGGACGGGGTTCTGTCAAAATCCAGGCCATTATCGGCCAGACCGACTGTAAAGTCCCTTATTGAGCGCATTTCCCGAATATTCTCTTTTGTAAAAGTTCTGCCCCTGTCGTCCAAAACCATTACGCCCGCGTCGACAAGCTGCTCCGCCAGGGGCAGATCGCGCGTGATGGCCAAATCCCCCTTTTTGGCCAGTTCCAGAATTCGCCTGTCCGCCGCACCTTCACCGGGCGGGCAAAGCTCGAAAATCGCGGATTCAAGCGCTTCCTGCTTTTGGTTGTCATCCGGCTTCGGAAGCCCGGGAATGGGATGGTTCGCGGCGAAGACGCTCTTGATTCCCAGCCTGGTTGAAAAGCGCAGTATCATTTCCCTGGCCGCGCGCGGGCATGAATCCGCGTCTACAAGAATTTGCATGGTTAATTAACTTTTACTGAAGCTGAATAAGCGGTAAAGGTTCCTGAAAGCTCCAGGTTTTTATGCGGGGGAATAAAAGCCGATTCACCGGTATCCAGAGTAATAGTCTGGTTTATAATCATACACCCGGAGCTTACTATCAATATTGACGGGCCTGCTTCGGTGTAAACGGCCATATCTCCCGAGCCATGCATTACGGAGAGGGAAAAATCCCCGACTGGAGCGGGGTACCTGAAACAGAAGGGAGCCGGGCTGGGAATCTTCATGACCTCAGGCTTGAATTTGGAAAAATTCAGTATGCCCAATAGTTCAGGTTTGTCTATGTGTTTGGAGCTAAGCCCCCCGCGGAGTACATTGTCGGAATCGGTCATAAGTTCTATCCCCAGGCCTTTGATGTAACTGTGAAGTATGCCTGCCGGGACGTACATTGCCGAGCCCGGGTCCAATTCAACAATGTTCAGGTAAAGAGGAGCCAATATGCCGTGATCTTTGGGAAAGAAGGCGGCCAAATAAACGCAAAGAGCCCATTCGCTTTTATATTCCTGAAAGTCCTCTTCAAACTTTTCCTGTTGTTCTTTCATGAAAGGGCAGAGCAATTCCAGCCATTCGCTGTTCATGCTGAAAAGGGCTGAGAGAAAATTCTTTAAAGGGTTCCCGTCCTGCCGCTTTAGGGCAAGGATCAGTTTTTCAAAGCCTTGCTTTAATATCCCCTCGCTTTCCGTCGACAGAATTTCAAACAAAAAACATATCTCCCGCGCGTCCCTGAACCCGCAGAGAGCGCGGAAATCGCTTAGGGCGCAAATGATCTCCGGC
>Ga0268262_10005295_pt1 | contig 12859 bp, 12 predicted proteins | sample TergutNc150P3_FD_190354 | JGI IMG/M metagenome (GOLD analysis project Ga0268262, IMG submission 190354) | Nasutitermes corniger P3 segment gut microbial community from laboratory colony in Florida, USA - Nc150 P3 (SPAdes) (version 2) | ecosystem: Host-associated > Arthropoda: Insects >... | reverse complement strand
TTAAATATATGTCTGTTTAAGTTTACAAACAAGCAACTGTATTTGACAATACTGCTCTTTTATGCTACTTATCGTGGCATTTCCTACATTTTATTATAATTATTGTATTTATGTCAATTCATTTTTTATTTTATATATTTACAATAATTTCAGCCCAAATGTTGCATAACGTGTTGTATATGAACCTTTAGTTTGCATACATCTCAAATCTGTATTATATATATGAACATTACATTTCTTAGTAACAGTGTCAACAACATATAGAGAATATATTCCAAAAATAAATACTGAAAATAATCCTCCACTAGGTAACAGACGGAATACGCAAAACTCTGCCGGGGGCGCACGGTGTGGAGTGCAATAATGCCACGCCAGAGCGTGCTGCAATGCTAAAGCATTGCGAGATTAATGCCACAGCCGTCTAGCCCCCGAAAGGGCTTTGCGTATTCCGGCTGTTGTGTAAATGGAAAATTATTTTTTATTATTTCTTTAACGCCGCCGTCTTAGCATCCAACGAATTAAGTATCGCCTGAAGTCTATCTTTTTCAATTAAATCAATAAGACGCGCTTCCGTGTATCTTTTGGCCTCTTCCGAAAACTGCCCGACAGTGATACAAACTCCCTTGCCTGCTTTTACTTCTTTTAAATGAGAATTAAAATCTCTGACAATGAGTTCTCCAATGGAGCCCTGGGTTCTGATAAAACGGAACATTATAACATCCGACCATTTGGGCGTGTCAATTTCGGCAAGAATATCAGCCCATTCGGTTTTGTTTACCGCAATATTTAATATTTTAACTTTCGCTTTGTTGTAATAGGTCATAACAATTCTTCTGCAAAGGGCGATAAAGTCCGCCGATGAACCCATTAGGAATTCCTGTAAATTGCGGTTTGCGTTCAGTTCGATATATTTGCCTAACAGGTTTGTAACATCCTTGTATGAAGGATTATCGCGTTGTATTTGTTTTAGGTACGGAATCGCCTTGCCGATATCATTCATCTTAATCAGCGTTGTGGCAAGCCTGTAACGCAGTTCAACCAGAATATCAGGTTTGATATTGGTATGCCTTAAACCAATTTCAAAATCCTGAATTGCCAATTCGTACTGTCTTGTATCCAAATGGATGTTTCCCGCGGCGAGACAGCAGGTCGGCCCCATATTGGGGTCGGCGCGCAGGTGGTTATAAATGCGCAGGGCTTGTTCTATCTGATTGGCTTCATGATAACATTCAGCCAGAGTATAAAGCGATTCCTTGTCATCCGGGGCAAGATCTATTGCCTTGCGTATAAAGTTCATCGCTTCTTTAGGTTTTTTTAGCCTGAAAAGAGAATGCCCCAGATTACGCAAAACGGCGGGGTTATCGGGATCCTGTATACGCGCCTGCTGTAAAAGCTGAATGGCTTTTTCATAATTTTTTCTTTCAAACTCAAGGGAACCTAATTCAAAATTGACTTCAAAATTATCCATCCTGTAGGTTCTTGCGGTAGAAAAGCCCTTGTAGGCCTGTTCCAGCATATTGAGTTTTCGCGCACAAAGACCATATCTCAGAAAAACTTCAAAATTATCGATGCCCTTTATATTTTTATTTATAGCTATTTGTTCCGTCAGGTTCTCATATACCGGCATTGCTTTTTCCCAGTTTTGCTCGTCAAAATAAGCTGTGGCTAACATAAATAGGGCTTCCGGGTCATTCGGGTTCTGCGTAAGCCGTCTGTTTGCTTCCTTGATCATGGCCTCACGGTCTTTGGCTGATTTTCCTCCTCCAAATGAAAGACCGCTGGCGCCGTTCTTTATAATTAAAAAGATGGCAGCAACTAAAACGAGAGCAATTACCCCTATAAAAATAGGATTCATATTACATATTATCGGATATTTTTATCTTTTTTGATACAGTTTTTACCGATAAATAAATTAATGATAATAAAAAATAGCCTAATTATAGGGCAAATTTGTAGTATGTTGGCATATAAAGGAAAAATCCCCCTTGACAGAGGGCAAATTTCGCATATAAACTTAAAAAAGAACTGTTTTAAGGTTCTGGAGAGGAGCTGATCCAATGGCATCAAATATCGGCATTAAGATCGCTAACGGAGAATTTTACCCCATAATGGAGGAGAATTCTTCAATAAAAAAAAGGATAATACTTACCACAGTTCACGACAATCAGCCAAGCGTACAGATTGACCTTTACAGGAGTCCGGCAAGCACAATGCCTGACGCCCAGTATATTGGCAGTCTGGTTGTTGAAAATATTAACCCAAAACCCAAAGGTGAGCCTTCCATCGAAATGGTTATTTCCTCCGATGTCAACGGGGAAATTGCCGCCGAAGCCGTTGATCTTGATACCGGCTCAAACGGCGAGCATTATATGTTGAATGTTTCCCTAAAATCTATGGATGCTTCCTCCCACGACATTGGCGTTCCGGATTTTGAACTTGAATCAAATGAAGAACCCCCTTCAAGCCTGTATCAGCATGCTAAAAAAATAAGGGAAAAAAGTTCCTCCAATAAGTCATGGATTTTAATCTTACTTATTATATTGGTTGTTTTGGGGCTTCTTGCCGGATGGCTGTTCTACTATGGCGGTCTGGACGTTGTCCGTCCATTGTTTGACAAGACGGTTGCGGGTGTCAGCAGGACTGTTACCGAATTATTTGCCAAGCGGGAGCCTGTTAAAACGCCGGAACCGACGGTAAATAAACCTGAACCGGAACCTGTTAAACAAACGGAGCCTGTCAAGCAGACGGAACCTGTTCAGCAAAAAATTGAACCTGCGCCTGTGATTCAGGCGCCTGTTACCCCGCCTGAGCCTAAACAGCGGCAGCAGACCGGAAGGTCAAGTAATGCGCCGGTCGCGTCATACAATGTTCCGACAACTATCCCAAGAGAGGGCGTTAATTATAGGATTCGCTGGGGTGATACATTATGGGATATTGCGGAAGCTTTTTACCGTAACCCATGGCTTTATCCAAGAATTGCGAAATATAATAACATTAGGAATCCTAATTTAATTATATCCGGAAGAACAATCCGCATCCCGCCCAGGAATTAATGTTGTTTCGCTTGGTTAAATTTTCTGCGTTTTTCTTAATTTCTCTTTTGTTTTTATCCTGCGTGTCACAGGTACAGGTTCTGGTTCAGCCAAGTGATTTTTATTATGGTTTATTAAATGATTCGATTGCCGAAAAAATCAAACTGTTTGAAAGATCTCTTGCCAGTCCGAATGAATATGTAAGGCATGCCGCGGCTGAGAAGCTTGCGGTTTTAATGGCCGGCGGTACGGAAATTTCCCATAAAACGATGGAAATCGTCAAGGGCGAAGTACGCGGTTTTTGGGCGGAAGCTTTTAATATCACATCCGCGCCGGACAAAGATAAGGCGCTTTCGTTCTTTTTCAACCACGAGCAAAATTCGGCGTCTTTTGCCGAGGCCATGCAATTTATCATAACTGAATGCGCGAAAAAACAAATAAATTTTTCGGAACAGGAAATAGCCGCCATTGAGGGGCATTATTCCGTTTCATGCCTGCGATACAATGAAGCGCTGGATTATTTCCGTTTTTTTCAATCGGAAGGCAATTGGCCGGAACAGATACCTGACATTTTTATTAAGTATCCCATACTGGTAAATGATTTGGGTAAAACTTTTCAATACACCAAATCAAGCGCGGAAGGGCTTACCCTTTTTTTACAATGGCTGACAAACAAGGACTTGTCTTCTGATTTACAATACAGGTTGAATTTTTACGCCGGGCGAATTGCCCGCCGCGTAGGAGGGAAAAACGCTCAGGGAATTTCACTGTTTGAACGGGCGTTAACCCTTGCCCCTAACGCCGAGCAATCGGACGCCTGTATCTGGTATATTCTGGATTTAACAATAACAGGGCCGACTAAAACTTTTATTGATAAGCTGACGAAATATATTCCCGCCTGGCGCAAGAGCGGTGATTATAACGATCTTTTAGAGAGATTTTTACATAAACTTACGGCTGTGCGCGACTGGAATAAAGTAATAAAAACCTATGATCTGATTAAGAATACGGGCGCGGATAATTCTAAAATAGGTTATGCGTGGGTAATAGCCCGCTTAATAGATAATAAATATCTTACCGCTGCGGATATGCGTCTTGCCGCCCAGGTTATCGGCGCTAAATCGGCGGATGCGTCCGCTTTTTACCGTATTGCCTATGATATCGGCGTTGTTAATTATTTACCCGCTCTTTTATACCGTTCACAGTGCGCTGACGTTTTGAAAGAGCCGTTTCTTGAATTAACCGAAGCGACAGCGGAACCGGAAGATAAGGAGTATTCACAAGCCCTGCAATTTATTCTTGATTTCTTTAATTATGAAGTGGTTGATTTTTCGCATCCGTATGTCAAAGAGCTGGAAAAAGAGCTGACCGCCGATGAATTGCGCCTTGTAGCGCAGGCTTATGATAAAGAGGGCATGCATTGGGAGTCCATACATCTTGTCTCTCTGTATTTTTACCAGAACGGTTACAGCAAGGACAGGCGCGATTGGGAATTAATGTTTCCGCGTCCGTATCTTGATTTGGTGGAAAAATATTCGCAGGAATACAGTATTGCGCCTTCGCTCATTTACGGGCTTATGCGCACGGAGAGCGCTTTCAGGGAAGCGGTAGTTTCGCGCGCGGGAGCGGTAGGACTGATGCAATTAATGCCGAAGACGGCGAAGGCTGAGGCGGAGCGTCTTAAGCGCGCCGGAGGGCCAAATTATATCGGCGAAGACGGCGTTGTTGATTCTACAAATCCTTCGCTGAATGTTCACATTGGCGTTTATTACTTTAAGTACTTACAGGATTATTTTAAAGATACAATCCTCGCGTTATTGGCCTATAACGGCGGGCAAAACAGGGTGCGCAGATTACGCGCCGCCAGCAAACTGCCTGTTGATCTGTTTGTGGAAACTATTACGAATCTTGAGAACAGGGATTATGGCAAGAGGGTTCCGGCTGCTGTGAGGGTTTATCAGGAGTTGTATTACAAGGATCCCCTGTAGTTTTAGCTTTTATGCCTTCGGCGCCGTTTTTTAACACGATGTGTTCTTCATCGTCATACCAATGCTCGTAAGTGTACTGACCAAATTTTTTTTCGCCGGATAACCAAGCCATAATTTTAATATATCACTGAAATAGGGCGTTTTCAAGTTGTTGGCGGGGATCGCCTTTTTTTGTTATTTTTTTTGCGGCGGAAATAAAGGCGGGAAGGTTCCGTCCCGAACGCTCATACAGTTCCCCATAAAAATTGTCTTTTGTGTGGTATAACCTGTAAAGGTCAAGATACGCGTTATTTATAGGTAATTCCGAAAAACCCCTGTAATTATCGCCGGAAAAACGATTGTCATACTCCGCGTTAAACCGCTCTTTCGCGGCGTTAATTATCCGCTCTTTTTCCGCCAATTTTTCTTCCCTGCCAATTTCACTGTTATAAAGAACGTCAAATTCCGCGATCAATTCCTGAATAAACTCAACATAATTTTGGCTGTCTTTGTCTGATGTAAATATTTGCCGGTATTCGTCTGAATCTTCCCCGAAACGCGCTATTATAAAAAGCCTTGCCCCTTCGCTGCCTATAAATTCCGCCAGTTCTTCGTTAAAGTTGACCTGCCCTTTAATGAATACCGTAGCGTGGACAAGTTCGTGGATTATTAAATCCGCCAGACTTGCAGGAGAATAATCCGCCATATAGGAATAAAGAGGGTCCCTGAACCAGCCCAGTGTGCTAAAAGCGCTTACCCCCCGAATCCACACATCAAGGTCTTTTTTTTCCAGTTTTGCCCGTTCCTTACGCGCGTCTTCAACATTAAAAAAACCCTTGTAGGGCATCCGTCCTACAACTGGATAATTCCACTCATGGGGTGTGAACGAATCTTTAGCCGAGGCGGAAACGACCGCGGCAAGGTAGTCTCTGTCAAGCTTTACAAAACGCGTGTAATTACGGCTTTCTTTTAGCCCCAATGCATCCATTGCAAAGGCGCGGATTTCCTTTACAAGACGTATAAAGTCTTTGTTATCAATCTGTTCCAGCGGTACTGCGCTGTTCAGGTATCCCAGCAGGGTTACGCCCTGTTTTAATGTGTAGCAGCCTGATAATAATCCGCAACTTAGAATAAGGAGTAAACAGGCTGATATTACCGGCAAAAAAGGGAGCAAATATCGGCAGTTTTCAATTTTCATAGTCAATTCTCTTGAAATTTATTTATTATTATTCTATTATAGCCAAATAGCTTTAGTCAAAGGTATAAATGGTTAGGAGGATATAAATGTCAAGACCTGTAACGTTATTTTCAGGACAGTGGGTTGATCTGCCCTTTGAAAAATTTTGTGAAAAAGCAAAATCCTTTGGTTATGAAGGGGTTGAAATTGCCTGTTGGGGCGATCATCTGGAGTTAAAAAAAGCCGCGACAGATCTTAAATATGTGGAGGAAAAGAAAAATATACTGAAAAATTACGGCCTTAAAGTGCTGGCAATTGGAACCCATTTAATCGGACAGTGTGTAGGTGATAACCATGATACGCGGCTAAACGCCTTTGCGCCTTCAAATCTCGCCGGAAAAGGCGAAGAAATCCGCAAATGGGCTGTTCAGGAGATGAAATATGCCGCCGTCGCCGCGAAAAATTTGGGCGTAAAAATAGTCACCGGCTTTATGGGCAGCCCAATTTGGGCTTACTGGTACTCTTTTCCGCCAACCACGGAACAGATGATCAATGAGGCGTATACGGGGGTAATCAAGCATTGGTCGCCTATTTTTGACGATTTTGACAAGAACGGGGTTAAGTTCGCGCTGGAAGTTCATCCGGCGGAGATAGCGTTTGATTATTATACCGCCGAGCGCCTGCTAAAAGAATTTAAGAACCGTAAGACTCTGGGCTTTAATTTTAACCCGTCCCACCTTGTCTGGCAGGGCGTTTCCCCGCATCTTTTTATCAGGGATTTCCACAAACAAATTTTACACGTCCAGATACAAGACGCGGCTGTAACATTGGACGGCAGGGCGGGGCTACTCGGTTCCTGCCTTAACTTTGGCGATATCAAACGCGGCTGGAATTTCCGTTCTCCCGGGCATGGAGACGTTGACTTTGAAAGCATTATCCGCGAACTAAACGCGATTAATTACAAAGGGCCGCTTTCCGTTGAATGGGAAGACAGCGGAATGAACAGGGAAACAGGCGCGAAAGAAGCGTGCGAATTTGTAAAGAACATCAATTTCTCCCCTTCTGACGCCGCTCTTGATGACGCGCAAAAAACGGAGTGATGAGTTGTTTGAAGAATTTTACCGCGAACCACACGAACACCACGAACTTTTAGTTCATATCTTGTTGTTGTTCGTGCAAGTACCGAAGGTACTAGTTCGTAGGGGTTCGTGGTTAAAATAAAGAAAGAAGGATAACAAGGTTAAATTGTGGGCGATTAACTCAGTGGCGAGAGTACTACCTTCACACGGTAGGAGTCACTGGTTCGAATCCAGTATCGCCCACAATTTAACGGTTGTTTTATCCGTGTATGTCTATTAATGAAGCTTTGTTTAAATTGCTGTAGGCGTTTTTGCCGCTTGCGGCGTATGGGTTGTTTCGCAGGGATTTAATTTCCTGGCGGAGTTCCAGCATGCGTTTGGAGAGCAGTTCCTTGTTCTTTGTCGATCTGATAACGGCTTCGCTTTTTAATGTTTCAAGCGACGCTTTAATGCTTGGCACTTCTTCCTGGGCGTTTGAGCTTTCGGCGTTAAGATGGGATTTTGCGGAGTTTTTGTCAAAAACTACGGCGTTGTACATTTCTTCAAGCGGATCAATTACTTTCTGGATGGAGAAGATGTCGGCGACGATTTTTTCTTCGAGTTCAACATAGGTTAAAAGGTCTTCCGCGCTGCCCGATTCTATTACATTCTGCTGTTTGTCAAGCAAATTAAGATATGAGCGGAAACGTTCCCTCTGCTGTGATAACAGCGTTTTAAAACGTTTTAAAATTGCCACCCTTTGGGCAAGTTCCGCAGAGCTGATTGCCGTGACTGCTTCATCCGCTATAATCGCCATAGTCCCTCCATAATACGGTTAACCGGCAATGTTAAGGCCTACCGCTTCGCGGTTTGGTTTTTCGGTTATTTTTTGGTTTGCGACCGCGCTCCATGTATTGCGAAGATCAGAAAGCATATCCCTTACGGTTATTATTCTGTTTATATCACTTTTGATATTCGCCTCGACAAGCTCCCTGTTAAACCATGTGTACAACGCAAACAGATTTTTGGAAATTTCTTCGCCTTGTTCAAAATCCAGGGAAACTGTTAATTCGGTAATAATTTCTTCCGTTTTCATTACAGCCTTGGATATCTGTTCAATTCTGCCGGGATCTTTTTTTTCTTTGCTGTTCAACTGAAGGAGTTCTATCGCTTTGGTCAGTTGTTTTACCGCTTCATCGTACAGCATGACGATGAGCTGTCCCGGACCGGCGGTTTTTACTTTAGCTTCTTTATAAGAAGATGAAACGTCTTTATATGCCATTATTCCTCTCTGCCAATTATCGGCAGTTTTACGGGTAAAAAATAACTTTTTTCCCTAATAATAGCAGACTAATTTTGGGGTTTTATTACTAAAAGATGGCGTTCTTCATCAAGAAACGGCGTTACGTACTGAATCGCTTCCCAATTTCCGCAAATTTTTTGTAATGACGCCATTTCAGCTTCTATTTTTTCGCGCTTTCCCTTGTAAGCGGCTATAACACCGTCCTGAGCGCATTTTTTTATCAGGGTCTTAACTAATTTCTGATCCATGGATTTTAAGGCGCGAAAGGTAACAAGGTTAAAGGTTCCGCTTCCCGCTTTTTCCAATTCGCCTTCCTCCACATTTACATTGGAGAGGGATAATACCGCTTTTGTGTTAAGCAAGAATCCCGCCCTGCGCTCCATGCGCTCAATGAGCGTAAAACCGTGCTGAGGCAAAACAATCGCAAGCGGAATGCCCGGCAGTCCCGCGCCCGATCCGACATCCGCTATTTGCGCCGTCTTTCCGGCGCAGGCTTCTTTAAGAAGTTTGGTAATTATTCCAAGGGGCGCAAGAGAGTCAAGTATGTGTTTTATTATCAATTCGTTTGTGTCGTTTGTTCCCACAAGGCCGTATGCGGAATTAAAGAGTTCAATTTCTTTTACGTAGCGTTTAAGGTGAAAAATAAATTCGTCTTTGCGCGGGGTGATAATTCTGTCGATTTCTTTGTCGCCGCCGCGTAAAATCGCTATTCCTTCAGTTAGAAGGGTTCCCCAGTCTTTCATTTAGATAAAATGCACCAGATTTTTTTCTTCTATAAAGCCGTTGGTACGCGCTATTATATAGGCGCCAAAAGCGTTGAACATTACGTCAATAAAAGCGCCGACGGCTACAAGATAGAAGGCCATTGGTTTTAGAATCAGATAACCTGCGCGGTAAGCTTCGTCGCCGTAGGTAAGGCAAAGGGCGGCTAACGCGATGAACGCCCCATCGCCGGGATGGCGCGCAAGAACGAATGATATTAAAAAGGCGTATAAGCCGATAGTGAATAATTTTAGGGTGCTGATTGTTATATACGAATATGATTTCATAATAACTATGAATGCCGCAGCCGCCACCATCGCGCTTCCGCATCTGCAGAAAGTTGCGAATAACGACAGGGAAACGGCGCTCGACCGCCGCCTTATGCCGAAATTTTCTTTTGAATGACGCTGGAGTATCGGGATTGTAAAATTTATGTCTCCTGAAAAAAACGCCGCGATTGCCGGCCCCAGGAAACCGTAAAGGACGCGCCAGGGATTTGTTTTTGGTTTTAATATATACAGAAACAGCGGCATTATGACAAAACACAAAACTATGCTGAATACCCCTAAAAGAATAATTAAATCCTTATAGCCTTTTACTTGTAATATGCCGTTAAAGCGGACCGCCCAAAACGCGGCAAGCGCGATTAATATGAATCCCAGTATTTCAGAGAAGAATGAAGCGATATGATAAAAAATACGCGAAAGAGAATCCAGAAGCGATATAACGGGCTTTGAATAGTTACGGTCGTAATTTAAGCCCATGCCGAGAAAGAACGCGAATATACACGCCGGAAAAAGGTATATTCCGCCCGTCGAAATTACGCTGAGCATATTGGACGGGAATATATCCAGCAGGTTGTCACCGATATTCAGGCCCAATGTTTCGGTTGATACTATTTGATCAAAGGGGATTCTGCTGTGCGACGGCCAAAAAATCATTGTCGCCGCAATGCCTGTAAAAATCACAAAAACAGCCGACGCGATAATAAAAAGAACATTTTTTAATATTATCGGCCAAAATTGATCGTCCATACGCAGTTCATAAACCGCGATTGTCAAAGAAAACACCAAAACCGGGATAACTGTATAGCGTCCTATGCCGATAGCCAATTTTTCAAACCATGAAAGCGCCGAAAAAACACTCTCATTGTCAGGCAAAAGGAAGCCGATTATCATGCCCAAAACCGAACCAATTAGGAATTTTACCCATACTTTCATGATTGTAGATTAGCGTATTTTGATAATTTTTCATAGTACCGGGTTATAGGCAAATAACAAAGGAAGAGGGCGAGATTAGCGATTCTGCGGTGACTGACGCCAGGGTATGTCCAACTGCGCGGCCATTATCTGCTTGACGGAAAATACTATTTATGGTAATTTTAATGAGTAAAAGGGGGGATGATTATGAAAATTGAAGATATTAAAATTGAAGATGCGGCTGATGCCAATTATGTTATTAAGAAGTTTTTTAATAATGACCTTAGCAAAATAACAATGGCCCAGTTGGAACAACTCGTACTGACTGTTTATTCTATGGGAAAACAAAATGGCGCACCGGCTGATTCTGCGCCTGATGAAGGTAAACCGGAATCTGCCGATAAAGTTCCTGTAAAAACAAACCCTTTTAGGATGGGTGACAATGCAAGAGTCCTTGAAGAGTTTGAAATAGGCCATAGCGGAGAATTTATTAAGACGGATGACGTAGGCAGGGTAACTCTTGTCAAAGGAGATAACATAACCGTTTTATATGAAGCGGGTGAAGAAGGGGAAATGATAGAGATCACCGTCCCGTATGATAAATTAGAAAAATTGGAATAAAAAAAAGTGTCAATCACCGGTATACCGGGGAGCGACACTTTTGTGTGCCTTAATTACCCTGTAAAATAAAAAAAAGCGCCAGACACGAGCTAAAGCATTTGTTCCAGCGGCATCCCTGCCGTTGTTCATCCGGCGCTTAATGGCTACACTACCTCACGGGCAATTGCATTTTTTGCTGCTGTCAAATGCTACGGCACAAACACCGGTAATACCGTTAGCTTCACCGCATCTAGAATCAGTCGAACATTTCTTATCATTCGGGCATTTCTCTCCACAGCTTGCCAGCGCGAGTCCGCCGACCAACATCAGGGCTATCAAGCCCAAAATCAATAATTTGCTTTTCTTCATGGAAAAGCCTCCTTCTCATTTATTTGGCTCTCATACGAAAGCCATGTGAAAATTTTTCCACTAAAGAAAAGAAAAAAACAGAGTGTTTTTTACGAAAATTTCGTGCGTAGAAACCGTGCGTTATCAATTGCTTGTTCTTTTCCTCTCATTTTGATAAAACAACTATATGGCAAACAGATTGGCGCAGATTCAAAAACGGATATATGTTATTCGTGGGAAAAGAGTAATGCTGGACAGTGATTTAGCTCTTCTTTATGAGGTTGAGGCTAAACGCTTAAATCAAGCCGTTAAAAGAAACATTAAACGGTTTCCCAGTGATTTTATGTTCCGATTAACAAAAGAGGTGGTCACAATTTGTGACCACCTCCAAAGCCTTCTTGCATATCATTTGCCCTACATTTTTTCCAGTTCCCGTCGGTCTTTTGCGCCGGTTTTGTCGTAGATAATGCTTAAATTGTTTTCGATGGTGCGGATTGAAACACCCAGGGCGGCGGCGATTTCTTTGTTATTTTTGCCGCGCTGAACCATGGAAAAAACTTCCTGTTCCCGCTTGCTCAAGCCCAGTATCTTGTCAGACGTTATTGCCATCCGCTGAAGCAGGGTGGGCTGAAAACTGGTTTTCCCGGAAGAAACGTCTTCCATCGCTTCCAGCAGTTCCGCCGCGCTTTGGGATTTGCAGACGTAACCCCTTGCGCCCGAGCGTATTGCTGCATTTACATGGGCATAGTCGTCGTAAACAGAATAAACCAGTACCGGGGGAAATTTACCGTTACCCAAAGATTTATCACCGATAATATCAAGCCCCCATTCTTTTCCCAATTCTATGTCCAGGAGAATAAGATCGGGCGTGTTATCAAGGCTTTTAAAAAGTTTTTTCGCCTCTTCAAGAGAAGCGGCAGATCCCGCAATTTGCCAATGATTCTCCAGCCGGGCGGCAAGCCCCGAGCGCATCATTTCATGATCATCAATGATGACAACGGTTTTCATACAAAGAGAATAGCAGATCAATGAGCAATTAACAATGAGAAATGAGCAATGAGCGAAGTAACCAATCTGAGTGTGGAGCTACACGATTAGATTACAAACAACACTATTACTAATTGATAATTGCTCATTGCTAATTGTTGTTGTATACTTCCGTCATGGCAACGCAAAAATTTTCTTACACTTGGCTAAAAGTTATTCTTATGGGCATTGTTGCCGCTATTGCCAACAATGCAATTATTCTGCCGTCTGTCAAATATATCAGCGGTCTTTATCTGGATACGATTTTTACGGTAGCGGCGGCTTTTGCGGGCGGGCTTGTTCCCGGGCTTATCAGCGCAGTCTTAACTACGGTGATTTACGGAATGTTGTATTTTATAGAAAACGGAACGCCCTATTTTGGGGCTA
>Ga0268262_10005293_pt1 | contig 12864 bp, 11 predicted proteins | sample TergutNc150P3_FD_190354 | JGI IMG/M metagenome (GOLD analysis project Ga0268262, IMG submission 190354) | Nasutitermes corniger P3 segment gut microbial community from laboratory colony in Florida, USA - Nc150 P3 (SPAdes) (version 2) | ecosystem: Host-associated > Arthropoda: Insects >... | reverse complement strand
TGCAGTATGTTGATCACCGCCGCATATTACGCAATAATGCAAAGATGAAAGTAATTCTAACCGGCTACGGAAAAATGGGACGCCTGCTTGAAACCAAACTCAGCGAGAGGGGACATAAAGTTCTGGCAGTGGTGGATCCCTATTACGCCGCCAACGGCGCTCCCTCTTCTTTGCCCATAGAGTCATACCCCTCCCTAAGAAACGCCCTGGACGGGAAACCGGGGAAGAGCCTAAAAGACGCCGATGTGGTCATAGAATTCACCCTGCCCGCTGTAGCGCCTGTTAACCTTCTTTTCCTCGCCAATGAAAAGATTCCCGTGGTGACAGGCACCACCGGCTGGTACGAAAAGCTGCCCGAAATCGGCAAGGCAGTGCTGTCTTCCGGTTCTTCCCTGCTCTGGTCGTCCAATTATTCACTTGGAGTCAATCTTTTTTACCGCATTGCCTCTTACGCCGCTAAATTGATAGATCCCTTTAAGGAATACGACGTGGCAGGTTTTGAAATCCACCACAACAACAAGGCGGACAGCCCTTCTGGCACCGCAAAGACCCTGGTTGAAAAGGTACTTGGCCAGATGACCAGAAAAAAGAAAGCCGTGTACCAGACACTGGAAAGAAAACCGGATGCCGACGAGATCCACTATGCCAGTCTCCGTGTCGGCTCAGCGCCGGGAACGCACAGCCTTGTCTTTGATTCAAACGCCGATGCCATCGAGATGATCCACACAGCCAGAAACCGCGAAGGCTTTGCATCAGGCGCTGTTTTGGCGGCGGAATGGCTTACCGCAGAAAAAAGAACCGGAATTTTTACAATGGACGATGTACTAAAGGAAATATTGAAATGAGAAATTTATCCGGCGCGTTTACCGCCCTTGTTACCCCGATGAAAGAAAACGGAGACGTGGACTACGACGGCTTCAAAAAACTGGTTAATTTCCAGCTGGAACAGGGAATAGACGGTCTTGTTCCACTTGGCACCACCGGGGAAACCCCAACATTGGATGAAGACGAAGAAGAAAAGCTGCTCCGTATCATCGTAGACGAAGTTAAGGGCGCTGTCCCGATCATTGCCGGCACAGGATCGAACGACACAAAACACATGGTTTTATACACCAAAAGAGCCAAAGACCTGGGGGCCGATGCTGCCCTGGTGGTAACTCCTTATTATAACAAGCCCAATGACGACGGTCTTTACAGGCATTTCCAGGCCGCCGCCGCTGTGGGTATTCCCATAGTGGTTTACAACATTGCCTCGCGGACGGGGCGGAACATCCCCACCCCTCTAATGGAAAAAATCGCTGGCATAAGCGGCATTGTGGGTGTCAAGGAAGCGTCCGGCGACTTGAACCAGATGGGGGATGTTCTGCAAAACATAGCCTTGCCGCGAAAAGGCGGGGCTAACCCATTCTACGTTATCTCAGGAGACGACAGCTTTACCCTGCCGCTTGTTTCTCTGGGCGGCGACGGCGTCATCTCGGTTATTTCAAACCTTGTGCCTGCAAGGGTTAAAGCCCTGGTAAAAGCCTGCCTTTCAGGCGATTTTAAGGAAGGGCGAAGAATTCACTTTGAACTGCTTCCGCTGATGAAAACGGCGTTCATCGAAACAAACCCGGTTCCCATTAAAGCGGCCATGTCCTGGGCAGGACTTCCGGCGGGTCCCGCGAGACTTCCCCTGGGAAAACTGGACACCAAAAACGAGGCGATTCTAAAAATGACTATTGAAAAACAGGGTATAAAAACTGCTTAATGCCCAAAAATTTTTATCAACCATTTCCCAGGAGTTTCTCTATTCGATTGAGAAGATCCTCCGGGTTATAGGGTTTTGTGATAAAATCAGCCGCGCCTATTTCATGGGCATGCTGCACCTCAGCTGATTCAGCTATAGAGGTTAAAAAAACTATCGGGACATCTTGTAGAAAACTTATCGCTCTTAATCTGTTAAATGTTTCCCAGCCATCCAGGTCAGGCATTAATATATCCAGCAAAATTAAATTCGGAACAACTCCTTTAAGGAAGTACCCCAGCGCTTCTTTACCGGATTTTGTGGTAATAACATCATACTTATCTTTTAGCATATTTTCGAGCATTGTAAGATAAATCTCGTCATCGTCTACCACAAAGATTTTTTTCGTCTTGTCCATGTTTCTACCGCCCTATACTATTGAATAGTATATCAAAATGATAAATAATTCAATATCTCTACAACTTGTAACAGGAGCAGATAATGTCCAAGATTCCGGTAGGGGTGTTGGGCGCTACCGGCATGGTAGGCCAGCAGTACATCACTTTGCTTAAAAATCACCCCTGGTTTGAGGTACGCTTTGTGGCGGCGTCTCCCAGAAGCGCCGGGAAAAAATACAAGGACGCCGCAGCGGGCCGCATACATTTCACGGGCGTTGCCGAGTCTGTCGGGGAGCTTATAGTCGCGGATGCCAACGATGTCTCCCGCGCTGCCAGTGCGGTAAAAGCCGGCGATTGCGCCTTTGTGTTTTCCGCCCTTGAAATGGGCAAGGACGAAATCCGCGCCCTGGAAGATTCCTACGCGGCCGCAGGACTGCCGGTTATTTCCAACGCTTCGGCACATCGCTGGACTGACGACGTGCCGGTACTCGTTGCCGAAGTAAACCACCACCACGCGGACATTATCCCTGCCCAGCGGAAAAAGCGCGGATGGAACAAGGGCTTTATAGCGGTTAAACCCAACTGCTCAATTCAGAGCTACACCACGGCGCTTTACGCGCTTATAAGGGCGGGCTACGAAATCAGGCGGCTTATCGTTACCACCCTTCAGGCAGTGTCCGGAGCGGGCTACCCCGGCGTTCCAAGCCTCGACATGATCGACAACATCGTTCCCTACATAGGCGGGGAGGAAGAAAAGTCAGAACTTGAGCCGCTGAAGATCCTGGGCTCAATTGACGGAGGCGTCTTTAAAAACGCAGAACTGCCGAAAATCTCTGCCCACTGTAACCGCGTTCCCGTAACCGACGGGCACACAGCCTGTGTAAGCCTGGAATTTGGCGATAACAAGCCATCGGTGGACGAGGTAAAAAAAATCTGGGCCGAATTCACAAGCCTCCCGCAAGAACTGAACCTGCCGATGGCACCTCAGCATCCTATCATTGTCCGCGAAGAAAATGACCGGCCTCAGCCGCGTAAGGACAGGGACGCTGACAAAGCCATGGCGGTAACTATAGGGCGTGTAAGGCCCTGCAATGTCTTTGACCTCCGCTTTGTGGGCCTATCCCACAACACCGCCCGGGGCGCGGCAGGGGGAGGCATACTGAACGCGGAATTATTAAAACATAAAGGATATTTGGATTAATGAACGGTCTGTTTATATTGGTTATTTCCGTTGTGGTACTCGGTCTGGCATATCTGTTGTACGGCCGTTTCCTTGCGCGGCGCTGGGGGATCGATCCCGCAAGAAAGACCCCGGCGCACGAGCTTGAAGACGGCAAGGAATATGTCCCAACTTCTCCGGCGGTAGTCTTTGGCTACGAATTTTCTTCGATTGCCGGCGCCGGCCCGATTAACGGGCCGATCATAGCGGCAATGTTCGGCTGGCTGCCGGTTATGCTGTGGCTGCTTTTGGGGTCGGCGTTTTTTGGCGCTGTGCATGATTTTGCGGCGCTGTACACATCGGTAAAAAACAAAGGCAAATCCATCGGCTATATAATTGAACTTTACGTAGGAAAAACAGGCAAACGCCTGTTTTTAATTTTCGTCTGGCTTTTTTCCATCCTGATTGCCGGCGCCTTTGCCGACATTGTGGCCGGTACCTTTGCCGGCTTTGACAGCGCAGGCAACGGAATTCAAACCAATGCGTCCGTGGCTTCAACTTCCTGCCTTTTCATTGCGGCGGCCATAGGCCTTGGCTTTCTTATCCGCAAACGAAAGGCCTCCGATCTGGCCAGCGGAATTATCGCGATTGACTTATTGATAATCTGCATTGTTTTGGGGATCTTTTACCCTCTTTTTCTGCCAAAATCCATCTGGCTCCTGTTGATTTTTGGCTACATTTTTACCGCTTCGGTGCTTCCCATCTGGGTATTGGGCCAGCCCAGAAATTACCTTAACTCGTTCCTTCTGATCGCGATGATCATTGCGGCTTTTGCGGGTGTGGTCTTTACAAACCCAAAGATTGAAATTCCCGCTTTTACCTCCTTCAATGTTAACGGCAATTGGCTTTTCCCAAGTCTTTTTATCACCATAGCCTGCGGGGCCATATCGGGTTTTCATTCACTGGTTGCTACGGGGACTGTATCCAAACAGATAAGCAGTGAAAATTACATGCTTCCTATTTCCTACGGGGCAATGCTGGTTGAAACGCTGGTGGCTATTCTTGCGCTCATCTCCGTCGGTTCCCTTGCGAAAGGGGGAGTGCTGCCAAGCGGGACTCCTACGGTAATTTTTGCGACAGCGGTTTCGGGCTTTCTTTTTCAACTGGGTTTGCCTTCACAGGTTTCTTTTACAATTGTTTCCCTGGCGGTATCTTCTTTTGTGCTTACCACGCTTGATACAGTAGCCCGGTTGGGCCGTCTTTCGTTTCAGGAACTGTTTACCATTGAGGACGGAGCCAAAGGAGCCGATAATTTATTAATTCGCGCGTTAAAAAGCAAAAGCGCGGCTTCAGTTTTTACCCTGGTGCCTGCTTTCTTGCTGGCAATCATGGGCTACCAGACCATTTGGGCGCTTTTTGGCGCGGCAAACCAGCTTTTGGCCGCGTTGACCCTTATTGCCTGCATGATGTTCCTAAAAATGACAGGAAGGAACAAGGCCATGCTGCTCATCCCTACTATCATAATGCTGGCTGTTACATTTACTTCCCTTGTCCTGTCGATTAAAGACCGGGTAGTTTTGCTTCTGCGCGGCAGTCAAAACGCCTCGGCACCGGGCATGCAAATAATCATTGCCGCGCTGCTTTTAGTCTTGGGAGTTCTTGTGGCAATTTCCTGCGCGAAAAAACTACTGGAAAAAACCCCAGAAATTTAGACCAATGAGTATGAAACTGGATTTTGTAATTTCTTTCCTTTCCAGCGGAAAGTACAGCGGAATAAAAGATGAAAAGGACATGGATGCCATCATCCGTCTTATTGTCCTTAATATTACCTATTCCATTTCATCAGTTATTATTATCTTCATTGGCATTAATGACATGCGAAGCGGCATCATCGATCAGGGGCTGCTAGAGCTGATACTAGGGTTTCTTATTTTTTTAAATCTGATGCTGCTTCGTACCGAGCTCCCCTTTATTGTGGGCGGCTTTATTCTTACTGTCGTATTCGGATTATTTTGCGGATTTTCGATTTTTATACATACCGAAGCTCTGGGCTTTCCAAGCCTGTGGATTTATTCCTATCCTTTAATATCCATATTTACTCTGGGAATGCCTTTCGGGCTTTTTCCCGCATTGATTTTATTTTTTGTAGCAATAATTGGTTCTTTTTCGCCAAGCCTTACTAATGTCAACTATAATCTGGGCGAAGCCTTTTTGATATGCGGAGTTTACTTTTTTGTTCTTACCTTAACCGCAGTTTATGAATACGTCCGTTCCATAAAGGATCGTTGGCTATCCCGGCAAGACAGCTACATGAACATGGTCTTCGAGAACAGCCCGGACATAATACTGCTTTTGGACAATAACGGCGACCTGGTGTATTGTGCCGAAGAGTTTTTAAAGAGAGCCCATATCCGTCATTTTGCCAATATACGCAAAATCCATTACGCTAAAATATTTTCCCGTTTTTGCGATAAAGCTGAGCTTAATGAAATAGAAAATATTTTTAGTATAGCAAGGGAAGAAAAAAACCCTGTCGTCATGGAGAGGGTGATGGACATCGGCAAAGACGGGAATAAGCGGCACTACGAGATTCACTTTACACCGATGTACAGCAAAGAAGGGGCTTTCCAGGGCGCGTTTGTTCTTTTCCATGACGTGACAGAATTAATGCTGGCCAAAATTCGCACAGAGCAGGCAAGCATAGCGAAATCAAATTTCCTTGCCAGCATGAGCCACGAGATCCGTACTCCCCTAAACGCCATTATAGGCATGACAACCATTGCCTCCACTTCGCCTGAACCGGAGCGTAAAGATTACTGTCTTGCCAAGATCTCAAGCGCTTCCACCCATCTTCTTGGTATTATCAACGATATCCTTGATATGTCAAAAATTGAGGAAGGAAAATTCGAACTTTTTTGCACGGAATTTAATTATTCATCCATGCTGCATCAAGTACTGAGTATTTTTGAATTCCGAATAAAAGAGAAAAAACAGCAATTAACCGTGAATACGGATCCGCTTATACCTGACATTATCATCACCGATGAACAAAGGCTCGCCCAGATAATCGCTAACCTTATCAGCAATGCTTTAAAATTTACGCCTGACGGAGGCAGGATAAGCCTTAATTCAAAATTGCTGGATTTAAGCGAAAACACCTGCATAATTGAGATAAGGGTTAGCGATACCGGCATAGGTATTGCAAAAGAAGAACAGGGCAAGCTGTTTCATTCTTTCGTCCAGGTTGACTCAAGCACTTCGCGCAAATACGGCGGTACAGGGCTGGGCCTGGCAATCACAAAAAAAATAACGGAAATGATGCATGGCGATATTGGCATTGAATCGGAATTGGGCAAGGGCGCCACATTTATCGTTACAATCAAAGCAGAGCTTAAAAAGCATGATGCGGTATCGAATCAATCAAATTCGACCGAGACATCAGCGGCATCAACAGAAGAATTCAAGGGGAAACACATACTACTGGTAGAGGATGTAGAAATTAACCGGGAAATTGTCGTTGCTTTACTTGAAGATTTTGGAATTGAAATTACCGAGGCGGAAGACGGGCAGCAGGCGCTTGACAAATTTGTCGCAGCTCCCGAAAAATTTGATTTGATTTTTATGGATATCCACATGCCCGGCCTGAACGGTTATGAATCAACCAGGCTTATTCGCGCTCTTGATAATCCTAAGGCAAAAAGTATTCCTATAATAGCCATGACAGCCAACGTGTTCAAGGAAGACGTTGAACACTGCCTGGAGGCTGGAATGAACGACCATTTGGGAAAACCACTGGATTTTAACGATGTGGTAAAAGTTTTAAGTAAATATCTGGGGAAAAGCTGATGAGCATCAAAACCTTTCCGTTATCAAAACCACAACTCGAAGAATTGGCAGGGCAATACAACACTCCATTCTACCTTTATGACGAGGAAGCCATTCGCAAAAACGTCCGCCGCCTGACAGCGGCCTTTTCGATCTTCCCGCGCTACAAAGAGCATTTTGCAGTTAAGGCAATGCCCAATCCCTATATGCTGAAAATTCTCGCGGAAGAAGGCCTTGGGGCGGACTGTTCCAGCCTTCCGGAGCTGCTCATGGCCGATATGGCGGGCATGAAGGGCGAAGAGCTCATGTTTACCTCAAACGAGACTCCGGCCAGCGAATACGTAAAGGCCAGGGAGCTGGGGGCAATCATTAACCTGGACGATTTTTCCCATATCGTGTTTTTGGAAAAGTCATTCGGTAAAAGAAGCTCTTCGGAGAAGAGCCGTTTGCCTGAGCTGGTTTCCTGCCGCTACAATCCCGGCCCGCTCAAAGAGGGGAACGCCATAATCGGCAAGCCGGAAGAAGCAAAATACGGTTTTACAAGGGCGCAGCTTTTTGAGGGGTACAGCCTGCTAAAAGCAAAAGGCGTAAGGCGTTTCGGGCTTCACACCATGGTAGCTTCAAACGAACTAAGCCTGGACTATCACCTGGAAACAGGCCGGCTCCTTTTTGAGCTTGCCGCCGAGATAAAAGCAAAATGCGGTGTTGTCCTGGAATTTGTCAATCTGGGCGGAGGGCTTGGAATCCCATATAAGCCGGAAGAGGAAGCTGTCAGTTGGGAAGCTTTGGCAGCGGGACTTAAAAAACTCTACGACGAAATAATTGTAAAAGCCGGTCTGGGCAGCCTTGCCATCCACACCGAATACGGCCGTCCCATCACCGGCCCCTACGGCTGGCTTGTCTCGCGGGCTGTCCACAAAAAAGAAATCTACCGCAACTACATCGGTCTGGATACCTGCATGGCCGATCTTATGCGCCCTGCCCTTTACGGCGCTTATCACCACATCACTGTCCTGGGAAAAGAGAACGCCCCCCATGACAAAACTTACGACATCGTTGGCAGCCTTTGCGAAAACAACGACAAATTCGCCAGACAGCGCAAGCTGCCCGAAATAGCCGTGGCCGCCGAAGGTGTCGGAGACTTAGTGATAATCCACGATGCCGGCGCGCACGGGCGGGCCATGGGTTTCAACTACAACGGCAAGCTCCGCTGTGGGGAGCTTTTACTGCGGCCCGATGGTTCAATCAAGCAGATTCGCAGGGCCGAGACCGTGGAAGATTATTTCGCTACACTAGATTTAAATGCCCTGAGAGATTTTAATTAAGAAGTACTCACACATCGAACCTTCGGTTCGCGGACACCAAGGTACCAAGTAGGAGATAAATATGTTGAGTCGAAACCCTTGCCTTGCCAACTTAAAAGCCGGATATTTGTTCCCCGAAATCGCCAAGCGCCGCAGGGAATACGCGGCGGCGCACGCGGAAGCGAAAATCATCAGCCTGGGCGTCGGGAACACCACAGAGCCCGTTTTGCCCCACATTGACGCGGGTCTTGTTGAAGGTGCAAAGCAGCTTGGAACGGTGAAAGGTTACTCGGGCTATCAGGACGAGGGGCTTCTGTCGCTTAGGGAAAAAATATCCAGGGTGTTCTACGGCGGACAATTCGGCGCTGATGAAATATTTATCTCCGATGGGGCCAAATGCGACATAGGCCGACTCCAGCTTCTTTTTGGCGCAGGAACTCCCGTTGCCGTTCAAGATCCCTCCTATCCGGTTTACGTGGACGGCTCCGTGCTTATTGGCTCGGCAGGCGGCTGGGAAGGCTCCGGTTACAAGGGTATCACCTACCTGCCCTGTACTGCGGAGAACAGCTATTTCCCGGATCTTTCCAGGCTTCCGCCTAACTGCCTAATTTACTTTTGTTCCCCCAATAACCCCACAGGCGCGGTGGCTGACAAAAAACAGCTTATGGCGCTTGTCGAGGCCGCAAAAAAGAACGGTTCTATCATTGTCTTTGACGCTGCTTACTCAACCTACATCCGTGACAGCGCCCTGCCCAAAACCATTTTTGAAATTGAGGGCTCAAAAACCTGCGCAATAGAAGTCAACTCTTTTAGCAAGTCCGCTGGTTTTACCGGAGTCCGCCTTGGATGGACGGCGGTTCCAAAAGAACTAAAGTACTCAAACGGCGAAAGCGTAAGGGCGGACTGGGCCAGAATTTCCGGCACAGTATTTAACGGCGCTTCCAACATTGCCCAAGCCGGCGGTATGGCTGCGCTCGACGATGAAGGCCTAAAGGAAATAAAAGCCCTTTGCGATTTCTACATGGGAAACGCAAGGCTCATCAGGGACGCATTACAAAAGCTTGGAATCACCTGTGTTGGCGGAGATAACTCCCCTTATATTTGGGCTCATTTCCCCGGAAGGGACAGTTGGGAAGTTTTTTCAGAACTTCTGGAAAAATGCCAGCTGGTCACAACCCCCGGCTCAGGCTTCGGCCCGGCAGGACAGTCCTTCATTCGCTTTTCCGCCTTCGGGCATCGCGCGGATGTGGAAGAAGCATGCGCCAGACTGGAACGACTGTAATATTAGTTTCACACCCAATTCTCAATTTTTAGATATGGTATCCGTCTAAATTCTTTGACATTATTTGTAGCCAAAGTCATATCTAATGATTTTGCGTGTGCGGCTATCAGCATATCTAGTGGCCCTATTAAATAATTTCTGTCTTTCAAATCCTTTTTTAATGTTCCGTATTCTTTTGCGGCAAGTTCGTCAAAATGTTTTATACCCATTATTGTAAGGAACTCCAGCAAAGCAAGCTGATTCCTTTCTTTGTATAAACTATCTGCGTTTGCGTTTCCAAATTCTAATTCAGCTAAAGTAATTGTTGATATGAACAACCCCTTTTCCCAATTCTGCTTTAATTTGCCTAATACATTTTCTGTTTTCTTTTTTATGATATATATACATATATTGGTATCCAGCATGTACATTACAATCCATCCCTTTTCTGATCCATTCCCTGCAATCTTCCCTCAGACATAAAATCATCCGAGAAACTATTTAATCCGTGCATAAAAACTTCCCATTCTTTATCAAGGGGAACCAAAATAACGGCCTCTCCAACTTTTTGAATATATACGCTTTCCCCGCGAAATTTACATTCTTTGGGAAGCCTTACGGCTTGGCTTCTTCCATTAACAAATAAACGTGCAGTTTGCATTCATTGCCTCCAGTTAAGAATATATATCATGGTATATATTTTGTCAAGCAAAACGTATTGCCTTGTGAATTCATCAGTATAGTTGTAATATTATCTATATTGGTTTTTATCCTATAGGAGGGATTGCTACATGAATAAAAAAAGAGTTATTTGGTTAGTACCGGTTTTGGTAATGGCGTTTGCCATGTCTGCTTGTAATAGCAATGATGACGGAGGCGGCAGCAAGCCTCTTAGTTTAACAGGCGATGTATTCAACAGGGACGGGTCGGTTTATACTGGCACCAAAGATACCTTAACAAGCAGCGCGGGAGGGTCCGGCACAATAAAAGGCGGCAAATTGTCCTTTAGCATACCTACCCCCAACAACCAGAAATCTATGGCTACGCTTCTTTCCGATTTGGATGCGCGGTTTGGATTTAACGTTTTTTCATACGCAGGATGGGCTCCAACCGATACCCGGGCAATGGATTTGGTATTTTCAAACCTTACCAAGAAAATGGAAGTAACGACTGGGGCTTCCAAAACCAGGGAAGAAGTTAACTATATTTACGTTGACAGGGATTGTACTGTAACAGCAGATGGAGGAAATACTGCTACATATGCCGGCGTTACAGCAACCGTCTCGAAATTCACCTTAGACTTCAAGCGAGGATGGAACGCTTTTTCTATGCTTTTATTGGCTAACGGCACACTGGTTATAGGAACCGGCGACTCATCAAACTGCAAGTGGATACTTGAGTAATATTTTTTATAAAACCGCCGCCATGGGAACGCGTTTTTCAGGCGGCGCTTCAATTTACAAGGAGGAACTTAAAATGAAAAGAACAATTGCGTTATTAATTGTACTGATTTTCGGCATCACATTGCTCGCCAGTTGCGGCGGAGGAACGGCACCTAAGGGGAAATATGTTCTAACGGCCATGGTAGATGGAGGCATAGTGTATGGCAAAGAAATTCTTCTTTCGATAGGTTTTACGGATGATAACGCTTACATTGAATTTAAAGGCGGCGGTAAATGTAAAATGGTATTTGCGGGAGAAGGAATAGAAACCTCGTATACAGTGTCCGAGAAAACAATTACGATCAACTTTGTAGATGATGATAATCTAACGGGAGAGATTGACGGAAACAAGATTAATTTTGGTTATATGATATTCGAAAAGAAATAAAACGGATATAATTAATTCCGCCTTGTATATGACCTTTCTTTTATATAGAATTAATTGTAAGAACAAATAAAGGAGTTCACATGAAAGTTGATGATCTAAAACACTCTGCATTAAAAAAATGGGTAGAAGACGCGGCTGCCCTTATGAAACCCGATTCGGTAGAAGTCTGCGATGGCACTCAAGCGGAATACGACAGAATGATTAAAATCACGGTGGATGGAGGGCTTGGGACGCCGCTCAAGGCAAAACCAAACAGCTATCTTTTCCGTTCTGATCCTTCGGATGTGGCGCGTGTTGAAAACCGCACCTACATCGCAAGCAAGACCAAGGACGATGCCGGCCCCACCAACAACTGGATTGACCCTGTAGAACTTAAAAAAACCATGAGCGGCCTGTACTCCGGATGCATGAAGGGCCGGACTATGTATGTGATTCCATTCTCCATGGGGCCGGTTGGCTCCAACATCGCCAAGATCGGCGTTCAAATTACTGACTCTCCATATGTCGTGGTGAATATGCACATAATGACCCGCGTGGGAACAAAGATTTTGGACATACTTGGCAGCGACGGCTTTTATGTGCCCTGCTTCCATTCGGTGGGCAAACCCCTCGCCGCCGGGGAAGCCGACAACGGCAAATGGCCCTGCGCCCCCCTGGATTCCAAATACATCAGTCATTTCCCCGACACCTACGAGATTTGGTCTTACGGCTCAGGCTACGGCGGAAACGCGCTGCTGGGCAAAAAGTGCCTGGCACTGCGCATCGCTTCGGTGCTGGCAAGAGACGAAGGCTGGCTTGCCGAGCACATGCTCATACTCAAACTGACCAATCCCAAGGGCGAAGTTAAATACATCACCGGCGCATTGCCCTCAATGTGCGGCAAGACCAACCTGGCCATGTTAATCCCCACCCTGCCGGGCTGGAAAGTACAGACTATAGGCGACGACATCGCCTGGATGAAATTCGGCGCGGATGGACGGCTTTACGCGATTAACCCCGAGGCGGGTTTCTTCGGCGTTGCCCCCGGTACAAACAACGAGTCCAACTTTAACGCTATGGAATCAATGAAGAAAAACACGATCTTTACCAACTGCGGCCTGACCGAAGACGGCGACGTCTGGTGGGAGCAGATTGGCCACGGCGCACCTGGCAAGGAGATCATCGACTGGAAGGGCCAGAAGAAACCCGCCCCACAGACCGACAAAAGCCCCAAGGGCGAGGAAATCGCACACCCGAACGCCCGCTTCACCGCGCCGGCAAGGCAGTGCCCGGTTATCGCGCCGGAGTGGGAAGACCCCAAAGGCGTGCCCATCAGCGCGTTCCTTTTCGGTGGGCGCAGGCCCAAAACCATCCCCCTGGTAAAC
>Ga0268262_10005292_pt1 | contig 12866 bp, 8 predicted proteins | sample TergutNc150P3_FD_190354 | JGI IMG/M metagenome (GOLD analysis project Ga0268262, IMG submission 190354) | Nasutitermes corniger P3 segment gut microbial community from laboratory colony in Florida, USA - Nc150 P3 (SPAdes) (version 2) | ecosystem: Host-associated > Arthropoda: Insects > Digestive... | reverse complement strand
CTTTTGTCTTGGCAAGACGCCAATGTTGAGCCTCCACCCTCATCTCTTGTATATTGTTGGACATCTCCACAAAAACGCCCAAAGGGACAGCTCCTGTGTCGTACATTATGTCTGTTGCATCCGAAACAGTTTTTAAGCTGTTGATGGCACGTATTCCCATAAATGCCGTTAAAGCGGCTAAGAATACGAAAGCCGATATTAATTTTGCGCCGATTTTGATGTTGCTCATACACTACCTCTTGTTTGAAACGTTAAACTCTGAACTGACTCACTACACTTTTCAACTTGCTCGCCACCTTTGCCAATTCGTTCGCGCTTTGATTCACTTGGGTTGCCCCTTGCGCGCTCTCCTTAGCCGCTAAATTCATATTAGATACATTCTGACTCACTTCGCTCGCGCCCTTGGCTGCCTCGCCCGCGCTACGCGCAATATCTTTGCTTCCACTTGCCACATCTCCTATAGCCTTAGACACGTGCTTAACATTTGTATTCGCTATGGCGGCATTTTGAGCTATATCTTTGCTACCGTTTGCCATCTCGTTTATGGAAGTGGATACGTGCATGGCGCTTGAATTTGCCTGCCCAGCATTCTGCGCTATGTTTTGGCTGCTTTTAGCAACCTCTTCCACCGCTTCTGCAACTCTTTTGGAGCTTACATTTGCTTGAGACACGTGTTCTGCAATTTCGTGGCTCGTTTTTGTTTGCTGCCCCACGTGTGTAGAGATGGACTCCACTCCTTTGTTGATTTTCGTTATTATCTGCGAAATATCCTCTATAGCGACAATAGCCTCGCCCGTGCTTGTTTGTATGCCCTCTATGCGCAGAGTTATATCGTCTGCGTTTTTTGCGCTTTGGTTCGCAAGCTCTTTTATCTCATTTGCAACAACGGCAAAACCTTTGCCAGCCTCTCCAGCAGAGGATGCCTCTATGGTGGCATTGAGCGCAAGTAAATTTGTTTTCTCGGAAATCCTTTTTATGACATCTGTAACAGTTCCAATCTCTTTTGCCGCGATACCCAGCTTGTTCATTGTCTCCGTTGCCTCTCCGGACTTGACGGTTGCCTCTCCCGCTATGCTGCGTGTATCGTAGGCGTGTGTGGAAATTTCGCTTATGCTCGCGCTCATGCCTTTTATGGCATTGGCGATGTTGTTCATATTCGCAGACATTTTCTCTGCCGCGCCTGCCACCTCTCCCGCATTGGAAGATGCCTGTTCTGCCGCGCTCGCTATCGCGTTTATGTTGCCTGCCACCTGCTCAACCGAGTTCACAACCGAGTTAACGCTGGATGAAGCTTCTTCTGCTGTGTTTGCCATTGAGTTTATGCTCCCAGCCATTTGCTCCACCGCCTCTGCAACCTCGCTCGCATTCACCGAAGATGCGTTTGCCGTGCTCGCTATGGAGCTTATGTTGTGCGAAACCTCCTCGGTTGCGCCAGTGACCACAATAGCCTTGGAAGCAACCTCGTCTGCGCTGCTCGCAAGCTGCCTGCTTATGTTGGAGAGTTCTTCGGCAGAACCAGCTAGGCTCTCCGAATCCACATACAGATCCTTCATAATGGTTTGGAGCCTGGAGGCGAGGGAATCTATGGACTTGGAGAGCATTCCGAACTCGTCGCCGCGTTCAAGACCGGAGCGAGCTGTCATATCGCCTTTCTCGATTTTGGCAACCGTGCCCACCACGTTCTTCAGAACGCCCGTTATGGAAAGCGTCAGATAAACTCCCACGACAATTGAAAATATCAGAACCACAGCCAAAAGGGCAAAAGCGACGCTTTTTGTGTGCTGTGCAGTTTTATCCCCGTTTTCCCAAGACTCTTTCACCGCTCCTATCCTCACCTCAGAGGCTTTCTTGGTCAAATCCAGAATCTCGTTGCCGATAGCCACCACCTCAGGAGGAGTGCCTTTAGTGTAAGCTCCGGTAGCAGGGTCAAACTCCGTGGCTGTATTTGAGAATTTGCGCGCCGCCGCCGCATACCTGTTGCAGGCATCTATCAAAGAGTGCAAAGTGGCTTTGGACTCCTCTTTGATGGCGAGATCTAGCTGTTTGTTGAAAGCATCTATGGCGGCATCGCGCGCATCGTCTATTTTTTTGAGAATCTCGTTCCTCTGCTCCCTGTTCTTGGCAGAAATCCAGTTGCGTATCTGCACCCTCATCTCTTGGGTTTGCTTTAGAGCCTCGGTCAGAAGCCCTAGGGGCACGGCTCCCTTCTTGTACATAAAATCAGATTGGTCGTTGAGAAAGTCCAAGCCACGCATCATATATATTCCCATAGCTGCCGAAAGCAGAGCAACTAGCAGAAAAGATGCAATTAGCTTAACGCCAATTTTGATGTTGTTCATAAATTAACCGGTTACCTCTTATAACACGTTTCTTTCTGGGGGTAATATAGTAATTATTTTTACTATATTCCTAAATATGAATAAAATTTATACCCTAGCACTAGCAGCATTGCTGATAATCTCCTGCTCCACAACGCAGGTAGGCGTAAAAGAGAACTGGATAGACGAGCGAGACGTTATAGCCTTGGCAAGCGGCTCTGTTAGCGAATGGATGCTCAAAGCGGGCAGACCTACCCTCGTAGAGATAAACGGCGACACCAGCATATACTACTACAACTACAGACCCACCATGTACGCAACCTCCATTTACGACAGCACCAAGGTCATAAAAACCTGGGGAACCGCGAAAGAGGTAAAGCCCGGGGCAGATAACGCAACCGAGCTTTGGGGTAGCAGAAAGAACACCATGCAGATAAAAGTGGTGAAAGACGCAGCCGTTTCCGCAGTCATCACCGCCGGTCCAGACAGAAAAACCCTTATCCGCGACCTCAACGGAGACCTGATTTTAGACCCAGCCTCTGGCTACAACTCCAACATCTCCGAGGAGATGAAAATAGACAAAAACTCCGACCAATTCAAAAGTGCCTACTCCAAACTATACGGCAAAGAAGCCCTTGCCCCGCAGCCTGCCGTGGAAGGCACCAACAAGAGCCCTTGGGAATACTATCACCACAAGCAGCAGTTAGAAGCGGCCTCGCATCCAGCCGCCGCCGCGCAACCAGCAGCCGCGCAGCCCGTCAATCCAGCCGCCGCCCAGCCCGTAGCGACCGAGCAACCAGCAGCCTCGCACCCCGCAGCAGCCCAGCCCGCCGCGCCCGCCGAAGTCCAGCCGCTCCCCTTAGAAGAAACTCCGGTAGCTACCGAGCCTCCACCTCCGCCTCCAGACTGGCATTAGCCTGCCCCTGTATGGGCAACTCCCCGTGGTTGCCCAAGATACCTTTCCATATTTTTTCGCGTTCTCCGCACCAGTCGGGCACGTGGCTGCCCCTTACCTCCGCGCTCACCCTCTCAATAGCAACGGAGGGCTGCACAATGCGGATCACCTCCGCAGCCGCCTTGCAATAATCCTCAAACCCCAAAAGCCCTATCTCGCCGCGCGCGTAATCCTCCGCGAACTTCGTTCCCCTAACGATATGCAAAGGGTGAATCTTAACCGCGGAAAATCCGCACTCAACGATTAACTTTGCCGTATTCACAAAATCGCTCATCTCCTCATTTGGCAGCCCGATTATTATATGCGACGTTATCAAAAGCCCCGCATTTTTACAGCGCGCCGCCGCATCGCGTACTTGCGCTACGGTGTGGTTCCTATTTATGTTTTGAAGCGTTTTATCGTTTGCACTTTGTACGCCTATCTCCACAATCACTTTTTTTATTTTATTAAAATAAGCAAGCAAACTTACAACTTCGGGGCTCAGACAATCTGGACGTGTTCCCACCGAAATCCCCGCAACCCTGCTGTGCATAATCACGGGCGTGAAAACCTCGCGGAGTTTCTCCACGGGTGCGTGCGTATTCGTGTAGCTCTGGAAATAAGCGAGAATCTCGCATTTCTTGTTTTTTTTAATCCCCTCTTCCAGCTGCTCCATCACCGAGAGCTTGGAATCAGCCACCGCGCTGAACGACTTGTTGTCGCAATACGCGCAGCCCCATTCTCCCACCGTCCCGTCCAGATTCGGGCAGCTGAACCCCGCATTAAGCGAAACCTTCCGTATTTTTTCGCCCTGTACGGGCAGCTCCCCGTGGCTGCCCCCTTTAGGAAAAACCTCTTTTAAAAAATCTTTATATAATTTAATACTACCTTGTTCCATATCCTATTTTGCACCCAAATCCGAAATTCTGTTAATTCTTTAATTCTGTAAATTCTGGTTCAGACAATTTTAGTCATTCCGCCTGCCGCCTATCAAACCGGCTCTATACGCCCAGTACAAAAGCATCATAATGGAATTGATAGCAGCCGCCACATAAGTTAAACCAGCGGCGGTTAGAACAGAAGAAACGGTATTTGCCTCCGGTCCGGGCTTCACTATGCTCAAACTCTCCAACTGCCTTTTAGCCCGAGCGGAGGCGTCAAACTCGACGGGAACCGTCACCAGAGTAAACGCGGTAGCCATAGCGAACAGCGCAACTCCCAGCGCCGCCACAAAATGCCCGATGCCCGAGTTCATCTCCGCGCCTGCCCCCAGCACAATGCCTATCATAATTATCAGAGGACCCAGATTGCTCCCGATATTTGCCACCGGAACGATGGTGGAGCGAATCCACATAGGAAAATAATTCTGCGAGTGCTGAATGGCGTGCCCAACTTCGTGCGCCGCCACCCCAGCCGAAGCCGCCGAGCGCCCGTTGTAAACCTCGGGGCTGAGATTGAGCGTTTTGTTCAGAGGATTGTAGTGATCGGATAGAAATCCTTTATGCTCGTGGACGCTCACATCGTTGATTCCGCAGCTCTGCAAAATAGCCTTCGCCACCTGCGCCCCCGTATATCCGCTGGAGATAGCCACCTTTTCCCCACTCTTGAACTTCATTTTCACCAAAAACGCCGCCCCGCCGGACAGCACCAGCCCCGCAACAATAAGAATCATGTAAGTAGCATCAAAATACATCAAAACCTCCGTACATACGGGCAACTCCCCGTGGTTGCCCCGTATGGGCAGACCTACGTGTCTGCCCTTTGCCAATAAATTAAAATTTCCCCCCCAAAAAAAACTAAAATTTAGAAAAAAAGAGGGATATATTGCATATTTTGTGGTTTAAACGCATATTTCTATATTACATATATGCCCACATTATCTGTGCGACAGCCAAAAATAAAATTAGTTGAGCCTATTGAGCCTTTTAGCCTGTTTCTTGAATACGAAACCAGTGAAAAAAAACTTTTTGATGTTTCTCCATATATAAAAGGCAGTTGGTACGGAGAACTAAAAGACAGAGATTATTTTAAAAATGTGCGTATAACAAATAATGGCTATGGAATAGAATGGGTTAACGGTCAAGACATTGCCCCCCACGAACTCTATGAGAACAGCGTTCCGTACGACCAGCTCCCCGTGGCTGCCCCCTTATAACATGCCCTTCACCCTCCTAAAAACCTCACCTCACTCAGCGGCACGGATCGGGCTGCTGAAAACAGCGCACGGCGACGTGCCAACTCCCATCTTCATGCCCGTAGGCACCACCGCCAGCGTCAAAGCCGTCTCGCCGCGCGACCTGCAAGAGATGGACGCGAAAATAATCCTCGCCAACACCTACCACCTGCACCTGCGCCCTGGCACCCCCCTCATCGCAAAAATGGGCGGCATCCACAAATTCTGCAGCTGGAGCGGCCCCGTTCTCACCGACAGCGGCGGCTTCCAGGTCTGGAGCCTCAAAGAACTCCGCAAAATAAAGGAGAACGGCGTGGAGTTCCGCAGCCACCTGGACGGCAGCAAACACTTCTTCTCACCCGAAAGCGTTATGCAAGCCCAAAGAGAAATAGGCGCAGACATAATAATGGCATTCGACGAATGCACCCCCTACCCCAGCACCCAAGCGGAAGCCCAGAAATCCCTCGACTACACAAAACGCTGGACAAGGGCGGCAAAAGAGTGGCTTGCCGCGAACCCTCCCCTCCACGGCTACGAGCAAAAATTCTTCGGCATAATCCAGGGCGGAACGCACGAGGAGCTGCGCCTGCAGTCCATAGACGAGCTGAAGCAGGTGGAGCCAGACGGCTACGCCATAGGCGGTCTCTCCGTTGGCGAGCCGGAGGAGAAAATGTACGAGATGGCAGCATTCTGCACGGCGCGCATACCAGAGACCCACCCGCGCTACATAATGGGGGTGGGCACCCCCTGGAACCTCTTGGAGCTGATTTTGCGCGGAGTGGACATGTTCGACTGCGTGATGCCCACCCGCAACGCCCGCAACGGAATGCTCTTCACCAGCAAAGGCGTTCTCCACTACAAATCCGCCACCCACAAAGAAGAAGCAGCCCCCATAGACGATGCCTGCACCTGCTACACTTGCCAGAGCTTCTCCCGTGCCTACCTCCGCCACCTTATCCACGCGAACGAGCTTCTGGTGCTCCAGCTCGCCAGCATCCACAACCTGCATTTCTATCTGAATTTAATGCAGCAATCTCGCCAGAAAATCGCCGCCGGCAATTTCGAAAAATGGGCAGCGGAACAAATTTCCATATTACGCACCCCAATCCCCTAATTTGTAATTTTATTGAAAACATCAATGACTATATCTGGGTTTTCAAGCAATCTGCTCAGAAAGAAACCTATAATAGCACCTATAACTGTGGTAAACATTAATGAAAATCCTGCTATTAAATAATATTTCATATTGATGAACATTATATTTTCAAGATTATTTTCTTGATATTCATTCCATTCTTTATGTTTGAGAAATGCTAAAAGGAATTTATCTAAAATATCTATATTGACACTTTCATCAATTAAGACTTCTTTCTCTTTAGCTTCGCGAATTAGTCCCTCAGCACAGACTTGTAATTTTGTATAAGTTTTTATGTATTCTCCGTTTGATATGAGTCCAAAAGCTTTTTTCGGTATCCATCTATGTTTCTTCTCACAATATTCTTTTAACCAATAGCAACCTAGCTTAATAATATCTAGATTTGCACGAAGCAAATGAGCAAGAGCCTTTTTTTCATGCCCTTCATTATTCATTTCTATACGACGCATATAATGGTCAAAAGCCATACGATATTCATTGTAAATTTGCACGGGAGCAACATCAATTCTTGCTTCATAGTACGCTAATATATGTCTTAGCATAAAGTGATAATAAGCTAACTCCTTATATTGTTCATTGTCAGAAATAAGATTTTGTGCTTTGTACTCTTTAAAGCTTATCTTAAAGCTTTCAAGGGATTTCAAATCAGATTGTACTGCTTCAATAACATCTCTACCGCTTAAAACAAGATTTAACTTTTCTACTCTTGATTTTAGCTTATCTATTTTTTTCAGTGAATAATTTTTTAATCCCCTTATTATAAACAAGGGAAGTTTTTTTGCGAAAAACATAAATATTACCTATATGGATACGAAGCTTTGCTCAAAATTTTTTCCATATCATTAGTACGGTTTAACAAGGGATTACCTTGGGGCAACGCAACCATTGTTATCGGCGCAAGTCTACTTGGGCGTATTTGGTTCGTTATTTCCTCAATTTCAAAAGACATAAATGATCTTTTCATTATATACATAATATAGTTTATTTTTTTCAAAATGTCAAGTATTTTTTAATTTTTATGCATTTTCAGCCAAAAACACCATATATACAGTAGGGGGCAGACCTGTGTGTCTGCCCTATCATGAACCCGTGTCTGCCCACATACCATATATACAGTACAGTCCCCAAAAAACAAAAAAATCCCCTTCCCCCTTGACAAAATCCCAACTTTTTTCTATATTTATGCTAGTCGGAAAAAAATAACCTTTTTTTTAGGCAAGCGAACAAGCCGAAAATCGCGCAAAAAGCAAAGAGTAGGCATAAGAAGAAGGGAGAGTTATATGAGGTTAAACAGAGTTCTTCAATTAAACAGAGTTCCTCTATTATGGGCGGCAACGATCAGCATACTGATGCTTGCTTTAGCATTCACAATTTCTTGTTCCGGCGACAATGGCCCTCGCGGCAAAGCTGGCGAAGGCGGCTGCCACGTAGAACAGAACACCAGCGGCGACTGGGATATTTTTTGCGACGATGAAGACGAACCGGTTGGCCAATTGTATAAAAACGGCAAGCCCGGCAAGCAGGGCAGCCAAGGCGCTGCCGGCGATAACTGCTGGCTCGGTCCTCTCACAGCCAATGGCTACGAAATCCTCTGCGGCACAGGCGCCGGAACCTCCAAAGGCTTCATGAGCGGCTGCACCGTTGAATTATACGAGGAGAACCCAAAGGAATCCGCAATCATCTGCGGCAAGAACAACGAAATACACTTGTGCGGCACAACGAGATTCGAACCTGCCAATTACGAATGCAACAGCGGCGGCACCTTAGACGAAGTGAACGTCGTCCCTTCTTACTGCGGCAAAGATAGAGTGCTATTGACAAAAACGCAATACTGCGGATACGCAGAAGGCGACGATGTTGACAAACCCCCAACAACCCCATACGAAATCTGCGGCGACGACATAAAACTCTACGAAGACGGCTGGGTTGACGACGTCTATTGCAGATACACAGACAAAGAGACAGCGGTTCAGTCCGGCGAAGCCAGGGAAGATTTCTGCGATGGTCAGAAAATCAACGAAAATAGCTGGAAAGGTCAGTACTGCGGATGGGCTTCCAGAGACGCCGCCAAAAAAACCTTGCTCACCGGAGCCTGCGACGAAGCAGACGACAACGACATCCAGGGACCCAACGAAGTTCAGTTCGGCATCGGCTACTGCGTTGTGGAGATAAACTCCGAAACGAACAAGCCTAAAAAGACAACCAAATACACCGAGAAGCTCTGCGGCTCCTCTGCCAACAACAAACCGAACAACGGCAAATGGAACGATGAATACTGCGGATTCGCAAGCGCAGCCTCCGCAGAGAAAGCCAAAGTGTACACTGGTCTTTGCACCGACCGCAAAGGTCCTCACGAAGAGAAATTCAACGCTGGATACTGCGCAGTTGATTACGAGCAGATAAAAGCCGGATCCACCGCCAGAAGAGACTCCACAACCCTCATAGATTTCCCCTGCGACGACAATCCAGACTTGAAACCGAACGAAGGCTCATGGAAAGGCGAGTACTGCGGATTTGACTCCACAGGCGTCAAGAAAGTGCGCACAGGCATCTGCGACGACGGCGAAGGTCCCAGCCAGGACGCATGGAACTCGAGGGAATACTGCGCCACCTCCTTCGACCAAAGAACAACCACCAGAAAAACAGACGAGTACACCTGCGACGACGGCACCAAGCCCAACGAAGGCAAGTGGAAATACGAATACTGCGGCTATGCCAGCAAAAAAGTCTCCGGGGTCAAAACCCCGACCACCAAGCGCACCAACGGCTGCGATGACGGCGATGGTCCAGACATAGACGACTTCGGCACCAAATATTGCAGAGTCCTCCACGAAAACAAAACCACCGGCTATACAGTCACCGACGACGAATTCTGCGGCAACGGCACAGGCTCCAGCAATAGGATGAACGAAGGTTCCTGGAAGAACGAGTATTGCGGATACAAAGACGCGAAGTCCGAAGACAACGACAAGATCTACAACGATATGTGCGACGATGGTCAAGGTCCCTTTGACGGCAACTTCCCAGCCGCTGGATACTGCCAGTGGTCCTCCGAGAACGCCATTGAGACAACTCTTTCCAGTGCCTACTGCCAGAACAACAAAACCCCATACAACAAAGGCGGCTGGAAAGGCGAGTACTGTTTCGCAGACGACAAGATCAAAACCTGCGTGGCTGGCACAGTCGCTGTGCGCGGCGCCAAGAGCACCGACCCGGGCAGATGCGCGAACAGGAACGTGATAGCCGCTTGCGACTCTCTGCTCCTCAAAACTGCAATCGATGGAAACACCATTTTTGGTGACGAATCCGACTTGATAGAAGCTGGCGCTGGATACAAAGCCTCCATCAGCAAGTGCGCCTACAATGTGGAAGCACCAAGCGATGATGCCGACGACTTCTCCGCTCTATGCCCACGCGGCACAGGCGCTAACAATTTCAGCAGAGATGCCGCTGTTTATGTGGAATGCGTGTTCAAATACGAACCCGGCACCACCGACACCGAAATTACCTCCACCAAGTGCAAGAACTACAAGAGGCTCAACGGCTCAGAAGGCATTCACAAGTCCAAGGCGGCCAACAGCCCTGCCTTGTGCCTCGCCAAGAACACCCTTGAGGAATGCTTGAAAACCGGAAACGCCTTCAAGCTGCCTGTCGATGACGATGACGAAATCATCGCCTCTCCCAAAAACTCCGACTTGACCACCACCACTGGTGCATGGACATTGGAAGCAGATGAACCAGGCAGGTGCGAATTCACGCCTCCTCTCCCTCTGAAATAATCGACCATTAAGCTCCCTGCCCTCCTTAGCCACCGGCTAAGGAGGCTTTTTTTTTTGGTTTTTTTTCCTTTACCCTTGACAAATCCCCAACATTTTTCTATATTTATGCTAGTCGGAAAAAAATAACCTTTTTTTTATGCAAAGGTAATAGTTCTTTCCTGCGAGCGAACAAGCCGAAAATCGCGCAAAAAGCAAAGAGTAGGCATAAGAAGAAGGGAGAGTTATATGAGGTTAAACAGAGTTCTTCAATCAAACAGATTTCCTCTATGGGCGGCAGCGATCAGCATACTGATGCTTGCCTTAGCATTCACAGTTTCGTGTTCCGGCGGCGAAGATGGTCCTCGCGGCAAAGACGGCGACCACTGCGTAGTTAACGACGATTGGGATATTATATGCAACGGCGACACAAAGAACCCTGTCGGCCATCTTGATGGCGGCGAAGGTGCCCAAGGTCCCAAAGGGCAAACCGGCAAAAAAGGCGATGGCTGCAAGCTGGGCGAGAAACTGGACAATGGCTATGAGATTCTCTGCGGTCCCGCTGGCTCCGAAGAAGTGAAAGGCGTCCTTGACGGCTGCGATCTTACCCTGAAAGGCAAGTTCGATATAGACATAACCTGCGGCTCTGCCGCCCTCGGCTTATGCCAAGGCATACCCTACAACCCAATCACTCATTACTGCCTCCAAACCGCTGCCACTGGTACCGTAACCGAACTGGGCGATAGCGAGTTCGAATGGTGCGGCAACGAGCAGATCAACACCACCAGGCAATACTGCGGCTTCTCAAAAACGGACGATCCCGAGGGAGAGGCTAAAACAATTTACAACATCTGCGGATTCACCTCAGGCTCAGTGGCGCTAACGCCTAACAAAGATGCTTTCAACAACGAATACTGCCAGTACGTAGACGAGAAATTCGCTATATTGGCAGGCTCCTCGGATGGCGATGGCTACTGCGCCGGCGATTTGGTTAACGGCGCTATCAACAAAGACAGCTGGAAGGGCGAATACTGCGGCTACAAAGACAGCAAGGCGACCAAGAAAACCGTGATCGACAAAGGCATTTGCTCCAAACCCGGCAATGCCGTGACCGGATACGACCCGACTTTTGATAATGGGGATGGAACAGGAAGATACACACTTCAAGAAAACGTTCGCGGTCCGAACGAAGTAGTGTTCGGTCAGGGCTACTGCGAAGTGAAATGGGAAGACCGCAAAACCGGCAAAACAACCTACTCCGAGAACCTGTGCGGCGCTGCTGGCAAGCTCAACGAGAACAAGTGGAACTGGCAATACTGCGGCTACGACAAAGCAAGCGACCTCATTCCCACCAAGGTATGGAGTGACATGTGCGATGACGGCACCCGTCCCAACGGCAAAACAGACGTATACGAAGGACTCGCCAACAAAGCCTACGACTTCCAGGGCGGAGACGTAAATCCCAGCTTCAACGAGGAACAGAAGAGATTTTTCTGCGGCATCCAGAACAAGAAATGGTCCACTCGCCGCCCCGGCATAGTCGGAACAACCCTGATGCAGTTCTGCCCCGTCAGAACCTCCGCCACCTCCACCACCTACAAGAAATACAATGAGAAGAAATGGGAAGCCTCCTACTGCGGCTTCAGGAAAGGCGTAGGCTCAACCAACGCAAGCACAGCACCCGCTGGCGGCAACATATACGTAGACAGAACCAAGGGACCAGCGGGCAACTCAATCAGCACAACCCAAGACACCCTCTATGTGGGCGGTCTCTGCGACGACGGCTTGGGCGGCTTCTTCTCCCAATACGATGCCTCAACCAACAACGGCACAGGAAACAATATCACTAACAACGGCTACTGGAACGGCTACTGCGCCACCGTCTACGATAGAGACGACCCTGCCTTCGGCACCACCAAAATATCCACAAATTTCTGCAACAGCGGTCTGCAACTTGCAGTGCCCAAAGGCGGCTATTGCGGCAGAACCAAAACAAGCGCCGTTGATTCCATATTCACCAGCGCCTGCGGCGATGGCGATGGTCCAAATACGACTGAATTCGACTCTAGGTTCTGCGGCTACGCAAGCAAGGAAGACGCTGCCAAAAAGATAACCTCCACCTTCACTTATTGCAAAAACGGCACCACCAAAGCCAAGTACAATGCAACCAACTGGCTCAACCAATACTGTGGCTTTGAGAAAGGCACCACAAACAACACCGCCTACAAAGTGTTCAACAACACCTGCGAAAACGGCGACAAGCCAAACGAAACAAAGGCTAAGGCAAATGCAGGCTATTACTGCACTGTGTTGTCTCCAGGCGGGCAATCCTCCGAAACCAACGAGTACTGCGCCCTCTCCTCAACAAATTTAGTCAAGATCAACGAGAACAGCTGGAGAGGGGAGTACTGCGTGGGCAGCAACAGCACCTCCTGGGCTAAGATCAAATGCACTGGCGGCCAGGTCCCCATCGACGAAACCGACCCGAAATCCAAATGCAAGCTCCCCGAGGGCAACAATCCTGGCGGCG
>Ga0268262_10005291_pt1 | contig 12868 bp, 11 predicted proteins | sample TergutNc150P3_FD_190354 | JGI IMG/M metagenome (GOLD analysis project Ga0268262, IMG submission 190354) | Nasutitermes corniger P3 segment gut microbial community from laboratory colony in Florida, USA - Nc150 P3 (SPAdes) (version 2) | ecosystem: Host-associated > Arthropoda: Insects >... | reverse complement strand
TGTACACTTCGTTTTTCGGTTTTAAAATTCCCTTAACATCATTAAAAGAAAGCAATTTATCTCTGTCAGTATTTAAAAAATTCTGTATCTGAGATAACATCGCCTTTCCCCTGGCGCGGGAAAAATCAGCGTAAGCCTGCTGTGTGATTGCGTCAACTGCCATTTTTATCTCCCAAATCTATAATATAGTGGCTGAAAGCATTAACAACTGTTGTGTTATTCCATTTCGTACTGCGAATATCGTTTAAATCATATAGATGAATATGACCGTGAACAAGGTATTTAGGTTTAAATACTTTCATGAACCATAAAAAAGACTTAAAACCGTTATGGCACTTGTCGTTTTTATCGTGAATACCTTTGGGCGGAGCGTGGGTCAAAAGCACGTCAAGAAAGCGCCCGTGTACAAGACGGTTCCAAAGAAGCCTTGGAATAATTTTGAAAATTTCCATGTACATTTCAAAGTTGGTATATTGATTGGGACCGTTATTGTAACGCATAGACCCGCCGAAACCCGCCACGATAAAATCGCCGTCTTTTTTTACTTTGGTTCCCAGATAAATAGCGCCGCAGCCTAAATATTCCTTAATTCCCTGATACAGCGGCGTATCCCATCGTTTTTTGTAATTGTTCAATTCTTCGGTATGATGGTTGCCAAAAACGAAAAATAACGGCTTATTCAGGTTAGAAATGATAAAATCAAGGTAATCCAGGGGCAAATCGCCGGCTGAAAGGATAAAATCCACGTCCTTAAAACGCTCTTTTATGCGGGGAGAGTAGACTTGGGTGTCAACTTGGTCGGAAATGCACAGTATTTTCAATACAAAATCCTTTTTTACCGATAATATATTATATATTATCACATTTTAATGTATTATATTGATTATAGGAAGGTAAAATGACAAAAAAAATTACATTGATTTGGGTGTTATTATTTTTTGCCGGTCTTTGCTATGGGCAGTCTAGCTTTGCAAAAGGCGAAGATCTGTTGATGCAGAATAAACCCGCTCAGGCAGAGGATTATCTCATGCAGGCTATTTCTTATGATCCAGCCAATCCTATAACATATCTTTACTTGGGTATTGTGTATGAACAGCTTGGAAGGTCTGAAGAAGCCATTACCGTTTACAGACGAGTTTTACCAATGGCGGGCAAACTTTCCGCAAATGTTGCAAATAACCTGGGAAATGTGTATTTTCAAACGGGAAATACAGAGACAGCGGAGCAGTACTATACTCAGGCGATTAGTTTTGATATGGGATATTCCAGCGCGTATCTTGGCAGAGCAAACACCCGCATTAAAATGGGGAATTTGCAAAATGCTATTTCAGATTATGAACAGTATTTACGATTGGAACCGCGTTCTCCTCAGCGCGTAAAAATTGAGCAGTTGGTAAATTTAATCCGCATGGAAGCCGCAAAGGCGGAGATGAAAAGGCTTCTGGCGGAAGAAGAAGCGCGCCGTCTTGCCGAAGAAAGGCAAAAACTTTTGGATTCGGTTTCCGCTTCTCTGCAATCGGGCGCTTCTTCCGGTACGGGGCTTTCTTCCGGTACGGAAAGCGTTGAAATATATGATGGTGAATTTGAGCTTGATTAGCAAAATATAAAAATTGGGAGGAAATATATATGTCGCAAAAACAAAAAGTAATTTTAATATCGGGCGGAGTTTTACTTGTTCTGCTCGTCGCCGGTTTAATATTTTTCCTGACGCGAGGGCGCAGCGGCGATAAAGAACTGTCCGGCGCTGTAAAAACCAGCGCTGTGGAAAAAAGAAGAATTAACACGATAAAACTTGCGTCTAATTACGCTCAAAACGGGGAATATGAAAGGGCGTTAAATCTTCTTGACGGTCTTTTAATCGATGATCCTGACGATAATGAAGCCCTTGCGCTTCAAAGCGCCATACTTAGTATGGAGCATAGTAACAGTAATGGAACGGAAGCCTTAATCGAAGCCCAGCGCAGATTCCTCGAAGAACAGCAGCGGCAAAATGCAGCAATGGTTTCCAATATGCAAAGAGTAAGCGTAAATACCGATTCGTCCGCAAATTCAAAATCAGCGGCGGAAGCGGAAGCCGCAGCGGAACGCAGAGCCGCCGCTGAAGCGGAAGCTGCGCGGAAGAAAGCGCAAGAAGAAGAACTTGCAAAGGCAAGCCGTGAAATGCAGGAGCTTATGCGCAAGGTAAATAATCTTGTCGCGGACGGTAAGGCAAAGCTTGCTTCCGGTGACTATTCAGGAGCGGAGCAATTATTTAACGAAGCAAGGAAAGCATTCCCATCCGGCGAACCGCGTTTTGACGTGCAAAAGTTATCTGAAATGTCCGACGCTTATTATAATTACGGTTCAAAAAATTCAAACACCCCGGCGGGAAAGGAAGCGATTAACAAAGCGCTGCAACTGGCAAACGAAGCTATAGCGACAGACCCGTCTCAAGCCCTGCCGCATTATGTTGTCGGACGTATTTCGCGCGACTCAGGACAGAATGATAAGGCAATAACCGAATTCAGGGAGGCGTCGCGTCTTGATTCCTCAAACGCCATGTACTTTCATGATTTGGGAAGAGTGTTGTTTATTGGGAAGCGTTATGCGGAAGCCAGAGACAGTTTTCAGGCGGCGACAAAAATAAATCCGGACTATGAACCTTCATGGTACAATCTCGGCGGAGCTTTGCGCGCGTTAAACCGCGCCGACGACGCGCTTGCCGCATACAGGCAGGCTGTCGCGGTAAAAAAAGATTATTCAGCCGCGCACCGTGAGATTGGCAGGCTTCTTTTGGCAAAGGGAGACACGCAGGGCGCAATTCAGTCATTAACAAGCGCGCTTCAATACAATCAAGATGATTTTAGTATAATGTGTGAATTAGCCGCCGCTTACAGTCAGGCAAAAAATTACACGGAAGCGGAAAATATTTTTTCCAAGGCTATAAAATTAAACAATTCTGATCCGCAGACAAATTACAATATGGCGGTAGTTAAACTGGAGCTTAAAAAAAATAACGAAGCGCTTAGTTATGCGAAAATGGCTGTAGACGCAAATCCCAACAACGCCGTTTATGTGTATACTTTGGGAGTTGCGTGCGAAGCGATGAACGCGTCTGAGCAGGCTATTGCGGCGTACAAAAAAGCCGCATCTTTGGACGCAAAATATGTGCGTCCCAGAATTAACCTTGGCAGTATTTTTCTTGCCAAAGGGAATATTTCCGAAGCTGTTTTATATCTTAACGAAGCATATTCAGCCGACCCGTCTAATTTTGAAGTTAATAACAATTTAGGCGCGGTATACGCGAAGCAGGAAAATTGGTTTTCCAGCATTAATCATTATGAACGCGCTTTGAATGTAAAGCAGAATGATCCTGTAGTGCGTTTTAATCTTGCGCGCGCTTACACAGGAGCGGGTGATCTTCAAAAAGCGCAGAATTCTTATCAAGCTGTATTGCGTTTAGCGCCGGATAACTGGGACGCTATGTATGAACTTGGAATGACCTGCGTATCGCTTGGACAGCACGCCGACGCGAAACGGTATTTACAGGAATTGGTAAGCCGTAACCCGAATTATTCATGTAAAGCGGAAGCGGAAAGGATATTAAGAAGTTTATGAACGCGATAATTACAGTTGTAGGAACCGACAAAGTTGGAATAATAGCGAAAGTATCCGCGTTTTTAGCGGAACGCAGTATAAATATTGAAGACATATCGCAGACAGTTTTAAGCGGCAACTTTGTAATGATGATGATGGTAAGCCTTGGCTCCTGCTCAAAAGCACTTGAAGAAATAAAAAAAGAACTTGCCGTGTTAGGGGATACACTGAACGTAAGCATCAGCCTGATGCACGAAAAAGTTTTTTCTACCATGCACAGGATTTGAAATGTTATTTACACCGTTTGAAATTAAAGAAACCGTAGATATGTTTATGCGCTACAAGCTGGACATACGCGCGATAACGCTCGGCGTCTCTCTCCTTGATTGCATATGCTCTACGGGAGATGCGACGCGGAATAAAATACGCGAAAAACTTTTACGTACTGCCGGTTCGCTTGTAAAAACAGGCTGTGATATTGAAACAGAATACGGTATTCCAATCATTAACAAGCGCATATCCGTTACCCCGATAGCCATTGTCGCCGCCTCTTGCGAAGATAAGGACTATACGCCATTTGCCAAAACTTTGGATTCTGTAGCGAAAGAACTGGGCGTTGATTTTATCGGCGGCTTTTCCGCTCTTGTTCAAAAGGGAATTTCTTCAGGCGATGAAAAACTTATCCGCTCCCTGCCGGACGCTCTTTCGCAAACCGCTCAAGTCTGCGCTTCTGTCAATGTAGCGGCGACAAAGAGCGGCATTAACATGGACGCCGTGCGCCTAATGGGTGAAATAATTAAAAAAACAGCGGAAGCCACCGCGGATAAAGACGGTATCGGATGCGCGAAGCTGGTTGTCTTCTGCAACGCGCCGGAAGACAATCCTTTTATGGCAGGCGCGTTTCACGGAGTAGGAGAGGCGGAGAGCGTTCTTAATGTTGGAGTATCGGGACCCGGCGTAATAAAAGCCGCCATTGAAAACTGCCGCGAAATGACTTTCGACGCGTTAGCCGACACTATCAAAAAAACAGCTTTCAAGATAACCCGCATGGGTCAGCTTGTAGGCATGGAAGCCGCTAACCGCATAGGAGTCCCCTTCGGCATTTTAGACCTCTCACTTGCGCCGACTCCGGCGGTAGGCGACTCTGTAGCGCGGATACTTGAAGAAATGGGTCTTGAAGCCGCCGGAACACACGGCACTACAGCGGCGCTTGCGATGTTAACCGACATGGTAAAAAAAGGCGGCGTAATGGCGTCAACCCATGTAGGCGGCTTTTCCGGCGCATTTATACCCGTCTCCGAAGACGAAGGCATGGTGGCGGCGGTAAAAAACGGCGCTATCTCTCTTGATAAACTTGAAGCGATGACCTGCGTCTGCTCCGTAGGGCTGGACATGATCCCCCTTCCCGGCGACACAACGCCTGCGACAATCGCCGCAATTATCGCCGATGAAATGGCAATCGGCATGGTGAACAACAAAACAACCGCCGTGCGTGTAATTCCCGTCCCCGGCAAAAAAGCCGGACAGTGGGCGGAATTCGGCGGCTTACTGGGCGGCTCTCCCATAATTGCAGTTAACGGCGCAAAGAGCGACGCGTTTATCAACCGCGGCGGGCGTATTCCCGCGCCGATTCACAGTTTCAGAAATTGAATACGATATCTTGTAAAAGATATATACTTATTTTTTTGTAGTTTTTTCCATTCCGCACTGACATTTCTCTCAAAAAAAATCGTTTTTCCTTGACGTTCTTTTTGGAATATTAATATATTTACAATGTATGTAAGAATATTTACGGCATATGGAATATCAGCCAAACTGCGTAGCAGATGAAGTTCTCTTGTTTTCAAGCCGCTATTGTTAAGTGAAGGAGCAATGAATATGAGTCTGAAAGTCAAATTAACCACGATTATCCTGGTGATGATCCTGGTATCCGTCGCGATTTTATCCGTGTTCAACCTTACACGGTCTTCATCTTTGCAGTTGGATACAACCCACACTTATGCCCAGACGTTGGCAAAACTCAACGCAAAAGAAGTCCAGCGGCAAATGGAAGTCTTCACGGATTACGGAAACGTACTTGTACAGATATTCAACAGCTATGAAGATACGGAAATGAGCGGACGGCGGCAAATGTATGACGATGTTATGCACAGTCTTATCTCAACAGTAGACTCTATTGCCGGTATTTGGACAGCATGGTTTCCTAACACCATAGACAATCAGGACGCCAAACTGGGGCAGTATCAAACGTATTTTCATAGAATGAACGGTCATGTGGTTAGAGAACCAGCCGGTTTTGAAGGCTGGCAGGGACATCTGGCGAGAGTAACTAAAGACGGACTTACTTCTACTACAGGAAGAGAACCTGCTTTTCAGGAGCTTGCGGACGTCTTTTGGGCGGATGTAACCGGCAAGGGGAACGTTCCCATCGTTTCTGTTATTTATACTTTTACAAATAATGCAGGCAAAATTGTGGGGCTGGTTGGAGTCAATTTTATCAGCACAGTTCAGCAAATAGTAGATGATTTGATAAAAGAAGTGTACAACGGCGCGGGAATAGCCGCGATATACAGCGATAACGCTACGGCTATAGCTCATTGGGACAAGGAAAGGATCAAGGAAAATATGAAAACCAACGCCAAAGAAAAGGCGCTTTTTGGAAACGATATTGACCGTTTAGCCGAAACGATCTTACAGGGCAAGGTCTCTATACTGGAAAAGTATTCCCAAGTCATGAAAACGGAAGTATATTATATTTTCCAGCCTATTCTCGTTTCGGGTTTTGAAACAACTCCCTGGTCTTTGGAATTAGGCATCCCTGTATCTGAAATAAAGAAGCCGATTCATGCCCTTATATCTTTTTCCGTAATATTCGCCGTTATTCTTCTGGTATTGGCGGCGGTTATTACATTGTTTGTAGCCGCCAGCATTGTTAAACCGATTATTGGCGTAACCGCTACTTTAAAGGACATATCCGAAGGCGAAGGCGATCTGACGCGGACTGTCGTCATAACTTCAAAAGACGAGGTAGGCGACCTTGCCATGTACTTTAACAAGACGCTTGAAAAAATTAAGGGTCTGGTTCTTCTCATTAAAAAACAGACAGGCGTGTTATCTGAAATCGGAACTGACTTGTCCAGCAACATGACCGAAACGGCGGCGACAGTCAACGAAATTACATCCAACATTCAGGGTATCAAAAGCCGCATAATAAATCAGAGCGCCAGCGTAACAGAAACTAATGCGACTATGGAACAGGTTATCGCCAATATCAACAAACTTAACACTCATGTAGAAAACCAGACACGCAATGTTTCTCAGGCGTCGTCCGCCGTTGAGGAAATGGTTGCTAATATCAATTCAGTTACCAACACGCTTGTCAACAACGCCGAGAATGTTAAGACATTACAGGAAGCCTCTGAAGTAGGACGGACAGGATTGCAGGATGTGGCTCAGGATATTCAGGAAATTTCCCGCGAGTCCGAAGGGCTTTTGGAAATCAACTCGGTAATGGAAAACATAGCAAGCCAGACCAACCTGCTTTCGATGAACGCGGCGATAGAAGCAGCGCACGCCGGAGAGGCGGGCAAGGGCTTCGCCGTAGTAGCCGATGAAATCCGTAAATTGGCGGAAAGTTCCAGCGAGCAGTCCAAAACAATTGGTACGGTGCTTAAAAAGATAGCGGAATCAATCAAAAAGATTACAAGTTCCACCGAGAACGTACTAAACAAATTCGAGGCGATTGACTCAGGAGTCAAAATCGTTTCACAGCAGGAAGAAAATATCCGCAACGCGATGGAAGAGCAAAGCGAAGGAAGTAAACAACTTCTGCAAAGCTCAAGCAGTTTGAATGAAATTACCCAACAGGTAAAAAGCGGCTCCGATGAAATGCTTGAGGGCAGCAAGGAAGTTGTGAATGAAAGCCGGAATCTTGAAAGGGTAACTCAGGAAATAACCGGAGGCATGAACGAGATGGCAAGCGGGGCGGAGCAGATGAACGTCGCAGTACACCACGTCAGCGAGATAAGCGTAAAAAACAGCGAAGCCATTGAAACTTTGTTAAAAGAAGTTTCGCGTTTCAAAGTGGAGTAATGTAACAGGCTTTCATTGGTTATACTCCGGCTTCGTCGTTGTCTATTTAGCAAAATACCGATCTTTTCCGCTACTTGACACCTGTCGATAAGAGGTTTATTCTTAAAGTACCGGAGGAAAAATGACCGATAAATTAACCGCAAATGAAGCCTGGCTTAGTATGTTGAGTCATAATATTCTTATTGTCTGGGACAAGTCATTCGATTTGGGAATACCTGTTGTTGATGAGCAGCACCGCGGGATTGTTTCCACTATCAATTCCCTTTGTTATGCAATACAGAACAAACATGGTAATGAAATGCTTAGACCTGTGATCGGTATGGTTAACGAATATACTCGCATTCATTTCGAGATTGAAGAGGATTTTCTTAGGAAATGCGGCTATCCCGATTTGGAAAAGCATCGTAAATTACACGAAGAATTGACGCAATCGCTGTCCCATACCAGTAAAGATAGCATTTGGAATAAAGACCCTCAGGAATTTCTGGATTTTCTAAAAAAATGGTGGATCAATCATATCTGCAAAGAAGATAGAGTATTCAGCCAGTATCTGAATAAAAATAGAAAATAAAACTATTTACAGCAGCCATTCTCCATAACAGCCATTCTGTCGCAAAGGTACTCCACAGCGTCTTTGTTATGCGAAATAAAAAGAATAGTCAGCTCCATGCTTTTGTGTAATTCCCTGAAAAGGTTGAGTATCTGCGCGCCCGCCGATACGTCAAGAGAACTGATCGCTTCGTCGGCGATTAGGAGGCGCGGCGAAAGAATCAGGGCGCGGGCGATGCAGACGCGCTGTTTTTGTCCGCCGCTCAACTCGTGAACACGGCGCGTTTTGTAGGACGGATCGAGTCCCACGCGCAATAACATTCTGTCAATTTTGTGTTTGCGTTCTTCTTTGTTCCCTATTTTGTGAATAATAAGCGGCTCTTCCATAAGCCAGCCGATATTTTTGCAGGGGTTCAGCGACGCGCCCGTCTCCTGAAAAACCATCTGAATCGGAGGCGGTTTTTCCTGTCTTTGTCCGTCAAGCAGAATTTCTCCCTCGTAATCAATAAGCCCCAAAATGCAGCGGGCTAGAGTTGTTTTGCCGCAGCCGGATTTACCCGTAAGCCCGAAAATTTCGCCTGAGTGCAATTCAAGATTTATGTTGTTAAGAACGGGTTTTATTTCTTTCTTTCCAAAAAGACCGAACCTGCGGCTGGTATAGGAGCTTGAAACATTACGGATTGAAAGCAGAGGAGTATCAGTCATTAGAGTCTCCTGCAGACGGAAAATAGCAGTGTACTTTCGCGCCGTTAATTTCTTTTTCGGGCGGAAAACTTTGCGTGCAAATACTTTGGGCTTTCACGCAGCGGGGAGCGAAAGGACAGCCTAAAAATTTATCATGTATCGACGGAACTTTGCCGTGAATACTGTCTAATTTTTTCCCGCGTTTTTCTTTTTCGGGAATTGTTTTTATAAGAGCGTTTGTATATGGGTGAAGGGGAGAGAAGATCGTTCCGGCTTGCCCTTCCTCAATTATTCTTCCGGCGTACATTACAAGAAAACGGCTGCAAAATCGCCGTATTATCGAAAGATCGTGCGATATAATCAAAACGGAAGTCTTATATTTTCGGTTCATTTCGGTTAACAGGGAAAGAATATGCCGCTGGCTTTCCATGTCAAGCGCGCTGGACGGTTCGTCAGCTAACAGGAGACGGGGGCGGCGGATTACCGCTATTGCCGTCATTACGCGCTGGCACATTCCGCCTGAAAGCTGGTGCGGAAAAGCGTCGAATATTTTTTCCGGTTCTTCAAAGCCCAGAGAGGCAAGCGTTTCCAGCGCTTGAGATTTGTTCGCCTCTTTGTCGGTACTGTCGGCAAGTTCCAGCATTTCCGTAATTTGTCCGCCAACCCTCATCAGCGGATTAAGAGCCTGCCTTATATCCTGAAAAATTACCGATATTTCCTTTCCTCTTATGTAACTCAATTCTTTTTCGTTCATGGAAGTAATCGGTATGTTATTTAAAATTATTTCGCCGCCGAGTATTTTTATACCTTGAGGCAGAAGGTTTGGAATTGAAAGGGCAGTCATACTTTTTCCGCATCCAGATTCTCCGGCAAGCCCGATAATTTCACCTTCGTCAATTGAAAAACTGACGCCGTTTAGTATCCGGTATATTTTGCCGTCCTTTTTTACTCCGGCTCTCAGATTATTCACTTCCAATAAATGCGGCATTTCAGCCTCCAAACCTTTTACGGAGTCCTTCGCCTAACAGATGAAAAGCGATAACCGTCAGCATTATGAAAATGCCGGGAGCAATGGCGCACCACGGGGCGTTGAAAAACCACGCCTGCGCCTCGAATAACATACGCCCCCATGAAGGCTCAGGCGGCTGTATGCCCATTCCAAGGTAACTCATGGCGGCTTCGGCGAGAATAGCGTTCGAAAGCCCCAGTACCGAAGCGGAAAGGAGCGATGGGGCAAGATTAGGCAGAATATGAATAAATGTTATGCGAAAAAAGCCCGCGCCAAGTATTTTTTCCGCTTGTATAAAAGAAGCGTTTTTATAACTCAGCGCTCCTGTTCGCATAACGCGGGTGTAGCTCGGCGTAAAAAGAATTAACAGCGCCAGAAACAGGCTGAATTGGCTGTTGTCCATTACTGCGACCAACAGGAGAGCGAGGACTATTCCGGGGAACGAGTTTAGCGTGTCAATAAATCGCATTATGATTTCCCCTGTAATTCCGCCGATATAGCCCGCCAAAAGACCGAGTAAACTTCCCAAAGCCGCCGCTCCCGTTACGGTGCATACCGCAAGGAGCAGAGAGTTTCTTCCGCCAGCCATGATGCGCGAGAAAATATCCCTTCCAAAATTGTCGGTTCCAAGAATATGACTTGCCGACGGAGGCATAAGGCGGTTTGAATGATCCATTTTGTTGTAATTATGCGGAACCCAGATAAGGCTTAGCAGTGACATCTTTACAATTATTATACCGATAACGGCTCCAATCTTTAAATTAGTTATTCTCATCTGATGTCCTTTGCCTCTCTGATTCTTGGGTCGATAACCATGATTGCGATATCCGCGAGAGTGTTGGCGACGATGATAATAAAAGCGATATAAACCATAAGCGATTGAATTAACGGGTAATCTCTGGAATTTATTGCGGAGATTAAAAGTCTGCCTATTCCGGGAATTGTAAAGACTTGTTCAATGACGATACTGCCCGAAAAAACTTCGGCGATTATCATAGCGAATATGGTAACCGCGGGCAGCAGCGCGTTTTTTAAAACGTGTTTACGCAGAATATAAAGTCTATCCGCGCCCTTGCTCCTTGCCGTTGTCACATAATCGCTTCGCAATTCCGCAAAGAGCGAGCCTCTTAAAAATTTAACAAGAATCGCGGCGTTTGGAATTGAAATTGCGAGGGCGGGAAAACAAAGACAGCGGATAAAGCCGAAAAAGTTTTCACTGTAATCGATATATTCGCCGGGAATAAAAAGTTTTAAGCCGAAACCGAATATAAAAATAAAAAGAAGTCCCATAAAAAAGCCGGGCGCGCTTAATCCGGCGGCGGTGAAAAAATTTACAACGCCGTCAAGTACGCCCCCTTCGCGGTTTACAGTCAACAGCGAAACAGGTACGGAAATTAGCAGAATAAAAAAAAGCGAAAGCAGGGATAGAGTTATTGTAACAGGAAGACGCTTGGCAATCAGCGCGGAAATTGCCTCTCCACGAAAACTTAACGAGACGCCCGCCCTGCCTGAAATAAAACCTGACAGCCAGTCAAGATAGCGCGTAATGACATTTTTATTAAGCCCCATTTCTTCGCGTAACGCTGATAATTGCTCCTGTGAGGCGTTAATTCCCGCAAGATAACTTGCCGGGTCTCCGCGAATTACGCTGAAGGCAAGAAAACACAAAATCGAAACAAGAAAAACCGTAATTAAAGCGATAACGATTCTTCTCAGTATAAAATTCAATTTTGCTGTACCTTGTAAATAGAAGAAAAATCCATAATTAACAGAGGATAATTCTTCGCTCCGGCAAAAGCGCCCGCGCGGAAAACTTTATAATAAAGAATATCTTGTATATAAACGCTTGCCGCGTCTGAGGTAATTATGCGCTGCGCGTCTTTGTAAAGCTGTTTTCTTCTCGCTTCGTTTATTTCCGTAAAGAGCGCGTCATAAGTTCTGTCAAATTCCTTGTTTGAAAAATTTAAAAAATTACTGCTGTTATCTGATCTGTAACGGGCAAGGAAATTACGCGCGGAAACAACCGGGCTGTCCAAAGAAATAACGGTCGCCTGATAATTGCGTCCTCTGTAAACATCGGAAAGCCATGTATTCCAGTCGACAAGTTTAACGGACGCGTTAATCCCTATTTGTTCAAGCTGATTTACAATTACCTGCGCTGTATCAACATGCATGGAGTATTCGGAAGGCACTGTAATTTCAAGCGAAAGTTTATGCGCGTCGTCAAAACCGGCTTCGGTAAGAAGCTCGCGCGCTTTTTGCAGATCATGCGGATAACTTAAAGAGCCGTCATAATATGCGGACAATCCCGGAATTACAGGACTGCCGGAAGGAGAACCCTTCCCAAAAAAAGCACCGTCAATTATCCCTTGAATATCAACGCCGTAATTTATAGCTTTGCGTACGCGAATATCGTTAAGGGGAGGAGCGGCGTTATTGAGCGCCAAAAGATGAACCGCCGCTGAATAACTGTCAATAATATCAAAATTTTTGTGGTTAATCTGGGCGGCGAAAGAGCCGACCAATTGAGCGCCGTCAATGTTACCGCTTCGCAAAGCAATCATCAACGCTTCAACATTTGCGAAGAAAACGATGGTTACCTTTTCCAAATGCGGTATGTCCTGCGGCTGGGCGAGTTTTCTCTGCCAATAATCGTTAAATTTTCTTAACACAAGCTCTCTCTGCGGGGTAAAACTTTCGATAAAAAAAGGACCTGTCCCGATAACATTTTTTTCCCTGTCTTTATTATCCGCTTTAACTATTCCAATCGTTATATATGGAAGAAACTCCGGGTCAGGCGATTTAAGAGTTATCCTTACGCGGTTGTCTGATGTAATCGCTACATTGTCTATCCTGTTCAATCCGTTGAAACCTGCGGCAATCGCCGTATCAATACTGAACTTGACATCGTTTGCGGTTACAGTTGAGCCGTCATGGAAACGCACGTCTTTTCTGATA
>Ga0268262_10005290_pt1 | contig 12869 bp, 16 predicted proteins | sample TergutNc150P3_FD_190354 | JGI IMG/M metagenome (GOLD analysis project Ga0268262, IMG submission 190354) | Nasutitermes corniger P3 segment gut microbial community from laboratory colony in Florida, USA - Nc150 P3 (SPAdes) (version 2) | ecosystem: Host-associated > Arthropoda: Insects >... | reverse complement strand
CGGCAAGGGTTGCCTTATAGCGGCAAAGGCTGGGGTTACAAAGAGCGTTAAGCCGGGTACAAAAGTTGCGGGTTTTCCTGCTGTGCCTATTGAGGAGTGGAGGCGAAAGTTTGCTGTCGGTTTACTATATTACTAATATGCGGTTTATATTCTTAATAATAGCGTTTTTTTTGAGCTTTGCCCAAGCGAGCAAGGAAAGCAAAAATATAGCCGCAGATACAAGCTCTGCTAATAAAGCCGTATTTGCAGATGTAAATATATTTTCGCAAATGCCGCTGGGCAGCATATATATTTTGTGGTCTAATTTAGAGATAGAAGCAGATATAAAAAGGCAAATCACAAGCCGTAATTTTTTGCTTGAACCTTATTTTATGCAAAATATAGATAGGGAACAATTTGAGGAAAATCAAATTCTGCACTTATTTGAAGAGCAAAAAAAGGTATTTTTCAAATTATTTCCAGAAGATGAAGATGAATAGAAGCGGTTAAATACCGTACATTTTATTTGTGTTTTCCCTGCAAATTTTAAACAAGTCATCTAAGCTTATTTCCTTTATGTTTGCAAGTACTTGGGCAATATTCGGAATCATTGCAGGGGTACAGGTTTTGCCTCTGAAAGGCACAGGGGCAAGGTAAGGGGCATCGGTTTCTAATAGAATTCTATTTGCGGGAATGGCTTTTGCTGCTTCTCTTATGGTTATGGTTTTATCAAAAGTTACCGCGCCGGTAAAGCCAAAAAAATAGGTTCCTTTTAAGGATAAAACCTTTTTTGCAAATTCCGCTGTGCCTGTGTAGCAGTGAATATGAGCCTTGATATTTTCACCATCTATTTTTTGCAAAATTTCAAAGGCATCATCTTCTGCCTCTCTTAGGTGAAATACAAAATTGCTTTTCAGTTCCAAACCTATTTCCAATTGTCTTAAAAAAACTTTTTTTTGCAAATCGGCATTGTACTTTTCATAATGATAATCCAGCCCAATTTCGCCAAGTGCAAGCGCATTTGGCAGCTTTAATCCCTCTAAAATGCCTTCTTCTGCCTTTGGGCTGAATTTTTCTGCCTCCAGTGGGTGCACACCAAAGGCACCGTAAATTTTAATTCCGTTTAATGCTTTTTTTAGCAATAATTCCTTGCCCCAACTAAAATCATCAGGGTGACAGGCTATATGAACAAGAGCCTCTGGAGCAGGGTTCATTTGCTCAAATAAAACCTCTGCCGTTTCACCGGTTCTTTCTAAAATAGTATCTATATGGCAATGAGTATCTATAAAACTCATATATTTAGGCGGAAATATCCACCGTAGCACCTATTCCGCTTGCGGAGGGTGCTTGAGGAAGGGTTTGTAAAAGAGCTAGTGCTGCGCCTTCGGTTGCTTGTTGGGCCTTTTTTAATACTGCAATTCCCACTGCCGAGCCTGTTTCTGCCGCTTTTTGTGCTGTTCCGAGTTCTGCTATAGACATTTCCATAAAGCCTCCTTATAATACTGGTATATTAATTATCGGCAACAATGTATAAAAACTTTAATAAAAACTTAATTTTAACTTAATTCCCCAAGCCATTTAAAGAATCCTTCGTCTCTGGGGTGAAAATTCATATAATCGTCAAAGATTTTTTGCCCTCTAATTTCATCCCTTTTTAAGTTTTCCTCAATACGGGAGATTATAGAAGGCCTAAGTTTCTTGTTTTTTTGGTAAAAATTGTAGTCTTCAATGTAAATTTCATAGGCTTCTATTATTTTTTCAATATTTTCGGCTTTAATGTAGTTGCTGCCTATTCCAGAAAGCTCTTCTTCGATTATCACTAAGGGCAATTCGCTTTTGTCAATAAAAAACGCTTTTAAGGTATTGCAGGCATTTGCAACTGAATCGGTTATGGATTTTGAAAAAAACAGATTGAGATTATTTTTTGTCTCACTTCTTTTGTCCCATTTATAAATATTCCTTAAAACCCCGTAAATATTTTTGCTATAAACCCAGCCCGGAATAATCTCGTTTTTTACACCTTCAAGCTCTCCTTTTTTTATAAGGCTAAAGGGGAATTTCAGTCTTTGCGGTTCACAAACAACCCCTGTTGCAATCATGGTAAAGGGGGCTTCTGTGAAATTCGCTGGGAATTTTATGCTACATCCAAGCCCAAAAAACTGTCCCAACCCCGGCATAATTTCTTGGTCTGGCATTCTTCCAGTGTGATTGCTCCCAACATTTGCGCCATAACCCACATTGCCTCTACCTTCTGCCCATAGAGCGGAAATTAGCAAACTGTGGTGGTGAACTTGCATCAAAGGCCCAAGCAACGAATTACTTATTTCTGCTTCGCCAATATGTGAAAAAGCACCAATAAAAGATGATTTCACAATGGCATTATCTGTCACAACACTATTATTTTCAATTATGGAATCTTGCACAATTGCGCCGTTTTCAACACAAGCAAAATCGCCCAAATGCAAATTTTCAATAGTATTCAAATTGCAAACTTTTGCGCTCCTGCCTATAACAGTTCGCTCTTGCTCGCTGAACATCCTTTTCAAAACCCTATGCCCGCTTTCTGTTCCAACATTTATTTGAGACATTTCTTTATCGCATATAATTGAACCAACATTGAAAATCAAAGAGTCTTCACATGCAACCGAATTGGAAAAGAGTTTAACATCATAAATACAGGCATCTTCTATAACGCTTTCGTTTATCCAAGAATTGAATATTCCCGTGGTGAATTCAACGCCTTTGTAAGAACAGGCTTTGCCAGAAAATCCGTGCAATTTTATTTTGCCTGTGAACTTTGAATTTTTAATGTTTTGAGGTACAAAATCTTGCAAAACTCTTATATTGTTCCAGTTGTCGCAGGTATTTCCTGCGGCTATGAGTTCGTCAATTTCTTTTTGCATAAGCGGGCGTTTAGTCATAAAAATTTATCCAGTTCTTCTTTGGTTGTTATTTTGTCGTTCCTCGCATTTCCCTCCACGATTTTTATTGGGATTCCGAATTTTTCAAGGATGGAAGCCTCATCTGTTGGGCAAAAATTTGGAAATTTTTCCATTTTTTTGTAGAGTTTTTTTAACAACTCAACAGGTGCAGCTTGAGGAGTTTGGGCAAGCCAAAGGCTTTTGCGGTCAAGGGTACTTTTCACATAAGAGTTTTCTGCTACTTTCACTGTGTCAAATACAGGTTTTGCAACCATGCAACAATCCTTCGCTAAGGTTTTTGCAACAGAGTTTATTATGTCTTGGCTCACAAAGGGGCGAGCAGCATCGTGTACCATCACGTGGCTTATGTTTTTTGGGAGTGCTTCAATTCCGTTTTTAACAGATTGCCAGCGTTCTTTGCCTCCAAGTGCCACAATAAGGGATAAATTTTTTGTCTCTTCAATAAAATAATTTTGCCAATTTGCTGGAACTGTTATAACAACTGCTTTTATTTTCTTGTTATTTAAAAAAGCCTCTGCGCTGTGTAGCCACATCGCTTTTCCGCGCAGCTTAACCAATTGTTTGGGAACATCGCCGCCAACTCTTTTTCCCAGCCCGCCCGCCGTTATAACCGCTCCTATTCTCAATTCAACTCCGACACAAAAATTTTATTCCTATAATACATAAGTTCCGCTATGCTTTCTCTAATATCATCTTGGGCACGGTGGTTTTCTTTTTTTTGAAATTTTGGGAGCTTTGGGTACCATCTGTAGGCTAGTTCTTTTATGGAGCTTACATCTATGCTTCTGTAGTTGAGCCAGGTTTCAATTTTTGGCATATATTTAACCAAAAAACGCCTATCTTGCCCAATGGAGTTTCCGCATATAGGGTTTTTTGCCTTTTCCGTATAGCCTTTTATAAAGCTCAGGGTTATTTCTTCTGCTGTGGTTATATTGTAGGGGGAATTTTTAACCCTTTCTATTAAACCGCTCTTGAAGTGGTGGTTTCTGTTCCATTTGTCCATTGAGTCTAAAATTTCATTGCTTTGCCTTATTGCAAGGGCAGGCCCCTCGGCTAGAATTTTGAGTTGAGGGTCTGTTATTATGGTTGCAATTTCAAGAATAACGCAAGTATCAGGGTCTAAACCTGTCATTTCTAGGTCCATCCAAACTAAATTTGGGGCTGTCTTGCTCATTTGTGTGAATTTAGAAATTTTTTTTACTATATTTTAACCCCAAAGTTTAGCTAGAGAGGTTTTATGGCAGAAAAAATAAAAAAGCAGGGGAGTCCTGGCAAAAATAAAAGCAAAAGAAAGCCAGTTGTGCCAGCCTCTCAAGGTGTTACTTTAGGTGATTTGCTCGGCAAAAAGTTAGAAAATGTTAAGCGTGAAAGCGAAGAAAAGCAAAAGAAAATGATAAAGGAGGCGAGGAATAACCCTGTGGTTTTGCGTTCTGCAGAAAAGTTTGCAAAAACAGCCACTGCAAGACCAAGGCCAAAACCAAAGGCAAAACCCTTTTCAAAATGATTTTTTGCCCCTATAGCTCAGCAGGATAGAGCCCAGGTTTCCTAAACCTGTTACCCAAGTTCGAGTCTTGGTGGGGGTAGTAAATGTCCGAATATTATTTAGAATATCCTAGAGCTTTAGATGCAGAGGTTTGGCTTTTGGGCGGTATTTTGCAAGACCCAAAAATATTGGGAGAAATTTCTCTTATTTTAAGGCACGATGCAGAATTTTATCTTGAAAAACATAAGGCTGTGTGGAATGCAATGGTAAAACTTTACAAAGAAGACAAGCCCATTGATGTATTGACCATTTCAGACATTTTGGAAAAAGATGGCAAGCTTTTGGCTGTGGGTGGAAAGGATTACATTTTCTCTCTTATGGAATCTGTGCCAAGTGCCGCAAATGCCGACTATTACGCGGGGATGATCCGAGACAAATATATTTTGCGTACATTAATTTCAAATTCAAACGAAACCATCAAGGAATCGCTTGCGCCTACCGCAATAACAGAAAATGTTTTGCAGTCAGCAGAAAAACGGATTTTTGATTTGACCACCGACCAAGTAAAAGAAAATGTTGAACACGCTGGCGATGTAGCAAAAGATGTTATGAATATGCTTGCCATGCGCAAGGATGACCAGTTTTCCGGTTGCCCAACGAATTTCACAGAGATAGACAACTTGACAAATGGGCTTCAAAAATCTAGCTTAATTATTTTAGCAGCAAGGCCGGGTATGGGAAAAACATCCTTTGCTCTTAACATAGCAACCAATGCCGCTAGGCTTGGAAAAACAGTGCTGTTCTTTAGTCTTGAAATGTCTCCTCAAGACTTGGTGATGAGAATATTAAGTTCAATGTCGGGAGTTGACCAGAGTATGTTTCGGCGAAACGTCAAGCTAACCTCGGAAGAAAACAAGGTTCTGCTTGCAAGGGCTAATGAACTCTCAACAATGCAACTCTATCTAGACGGCTCAACCGAACTTCGCGCCTTTGATTTGCTTTCAAAATGCAGAGTGTTCAAAAGAAAACACAACAATAATTTGGATTTGGTGGTGGTTGATTATTTGCAAATGATAAAGACAAGAAGTGATGTGGAAAACAGAGCGATTGGTGTTTCTGAAATTTCATATTCCTTAAAGTTGTTAGCCAAAGAACTTAAAATTCCCGTGCTTGCTCTTGCCCAGCTTAACCGAAAAGTGGATGAACGCCATACAGTTGCCGGCAAGGGCAGGCCCCAGCTTTCAGATTTGCGAGATTCTGGTTCAATAGAGCAAGATGCAGATATGGTTTGGTTTATACACCAACAAAAGGAAAAAAATAACAAAGACGATGGCTTTCAATCTACAGAAGATGATAAGCTTAGGACTTTGATTGTTGCAAAGAACAGAAATGGACCCACCGCCGATATTGGTCTTGAATTCCACAAAGAAATTACAACATTCAAAGACTACATACGTACATCATTGCCTTATACTGGTGATGGTGGTTTTAGCGAGGCTTATAATCAATGAAGATATTATTATCTCCTATTATGGGCGTAGGTATGGCGGTTGTTGAGGGTATTGCTGCCATTGGTGAGATTGTTGTTCTTTTGTTTTCCACACTTAAAAGGCTTCCATATTTGCCGCGTGTTATGAACTTAACAATAAGACAGATGGTTTCCATAGGGGTTTCAAGTTTGCCTTTGCTATTTGTCACTTCCATTTTCACAGGAATGGTTGCAACTGTGCAGGCTCAGTTTCAGTTTAGAAATCTTGTTCCAGATAAATTTGTTGGAACCGCAGCTTGCAAAATGATTTTAATTGAGCTTGGACCAATTTTAACCGCTCTTGTTTTGGCGGGCCGCGTTGGTAGTGCCCTTGCTGCAGAAATAGGCACCATGAAAGAAAAGGAAGAACTAGCGGCTTACGAGGTTTTGGGGCTAGACCCTTTGCGATATTTGGCTTTACCCAGATTTGTGGCTTTTTTTGTTATGTTGCCCGCACTCAGCATCATTTCAAATTGCCTCGCTCTTATAGGTGGCTGGTTAGTTTGCATTCTAGCATTAGACATAACAAGCTATACTTATTACACAGGAATGCAATATATGTTTGATATAAGGGATTTATTTTCTGGAGTGCTAAAATCTTTTGTGTTTGGAACTCTAATTTATCTTTTGGGCTATTACCACGGCTTGCATGCTGGTTCTGGAGCCAAGGGCGTTGGCCTTGCCACCATGAGTGTGGTGGTTAGCTCCTGTGTTTGCATTTTGATTTTTGATTTGATAGTGGCCATGCTTATTTTTAGTTGAAAAACACACAATATTGACAAAATCCTGTTAAATCCTTGACAAAACAATAAAATTTTTCTATATTTAGAGAAAATTTTGAATAGAGGATATCTGTGATAGGAGTAATAGTAAAGCCCAATGAACCTTTTGAAAAGGCTTTGAAGAGATTCACAAAATCTTGCGAGAAAAACGGAATTATTTCCGATGTCAAGCAACATCAGAGATTTGAAAAGCCCTCTGAGAAAAAGAAACGCATTCATACTTCTGCTCGTCGCAAGTTGCTAAAAGAACTTGCAGAGCAGCATAAGAGACGTTTATATTAATTGTCTGACGTTCACTTCACCTTATAAACCGGTACTTTCCCTTGCTTATTAACATGAGCACCTTTTACGTTCACAAGCAAGGTATTTTCAGTTTTGCCATTTAGATTGATGTTTTGAACTGGTTTAGGAGCCTGATAATTTACAGGTTCTACTGCCTTTTTGATGGATATTTGTTGAACAGCACTTGCGCCCAAGTTTTCTGCGGAATTCAAAACAGGCATTCCATATTGCATAATGCTAAGAAGCTGGTAGCCTTCTGCTGTTCTTTGGCTTGCCAAAAAGCGAAGCTCTTCTGCGGTTAAGCCTTGGTTTTTTCCATACCAATCTGAGATTTCCTTTGTATCCAAGCTTTGCACAGAAAAGTCCATTCTTTTTGTGGAAACAGAAAATACATCGCCGTTTCTGTTTACAATCAAGTTGATGGATGTTCCAGCCTCACCACGCAGGTGGTTAACTTGGTTTTCCGGTTCAATAGCAGAAAGCTCGGTTCCGTTTGCGGAAATTATTAAATCTCCAGCTTGCAGTCCAATGCTTTCGGCAGGGGAGTTTGGAATAACTCCGGCGATTTTCACACCAGTTTTGCCAGTCCAAACAGATATGCCAAGCCCTCCGAAATTTTCGGATTCGCTGGCGAAAACCGCAGTTGCAAGAGCGGCTGAGATGAACAGTGATTTGATGACCTTCTTCATAGTGTTCTCCTTTGGGTTAGTGTTTGTGATTCTGTTTGGCTCTTGCCAGAGCCTCAAGATTTTCTTTTAAAACTTCTTTTGTTACAGTGTGAGTTATTCGCTTTAGAGCTTGGTCCCTAAGCTGCCTAACTCTCTCGTGAGATATGTTCATGGTTTCGCCAACTTCTCTGAGCGTTTGCGGGGCATTTAAGCCAATACCGTAAATACCAGCCAAAACATTATACTCTCTTGCAGGTAAGGCTTTTAATATTATTCTAATGCCATCTTCTATGGCTTGAATTTCAGAACTGGATTCCGGGTCTGCAGCAGTGGCATCTGGCAGGGATTCTGCATAAGAGGCTTTGCTATCCACATTGAGCGGGCTATCTATGCTAACTCCTTTTTGCCCCATTTGAATTAAATCCATAACCTGTTCGCTAACTTCTTGACCTCTTGCCTGATTTTTTAACCCTTTGCGAATGCACAGTTGCTGGTTTGCTGGCAGGCGAACTAAATTTCCCTGTTCGTTTATAGCCCTTGTTATATAGGCTTTAATCCACCACACCCCGTAGCTTATGAATTTTAAGCCTCTTGTGCTGTCAAAAGATTCTATTGCCCGAATTAAGCCCATTGCGCCTTCACTAACCAAATCTGGCAGCGGAATGGGGCAGCCTCTATATTGAATTGCCACCTTTAGCACAAAGCGCATATTGGCATCCACTATCTTTTGCCTTGCTATGGGGTTGTTTTTATTTTCAAATAGCCAAGCTTCCTCTTCCCTTGACAAGGGAGAAGTTTTGCGAATATCATCCAGATATCGCTTTAATGTGGCATCGGTCGAATCTATATGCACTGCTACCCAGCAATTAAATGCAAGTAATTTAGAAAAATATATAAAAATGAAGCAAAAGGACAAAAAAAAATTTATTTTTAGCTTTAAATGAAAAAAGAACCTTCAGTTTCGGTTTGGAATAAGTTTTGGGACAAGAAGAAAGACTTGGATAAAGTATATCCATCTTCTCCTTCTGTGCTTAAAGCCATTTTAAGCCAAGGTTCGGTGAAAGGGCTTCGTATTTTGGAGGTTGGAGCTGGTACCGGTAGGGACAGCTTGGCACTCGCAAATGCTGGTGCTCAGGTTTATATTTTGGATTATTCTGAGGAATCTCTTAAAATCGCTAGCTCCCTTGTGGCTCAGGCTCAAGGAAATCTGCATTTGGTTCAGGGAAATGCCTTTAATTCGCCTTTTCCAAGTGAAACCTTTGATATTGTTTTTCACCAAGGCTTGGCAGAACATTTCAGAGACCCTTTACCCTTGCTCAAAGAAAACGCCCGTTTGCTCAAAAAAGGCGGTTTTTGCCTATGCGATGTACCTCAAACCTTTCACCTTTACACCCTATTGAAGCATATTTTAATAGCTTGCGATAAATGGTTTGCAGGGTGGGAAACAGAGTTCACCATGCCAAAACTGAAAAAACTTATGAAAAATGCAGGTTTGGAGGTGATTTATTCCTATGGCGACTGGATGAGACCCAATTTGATTTATCGTATTTTTAGGGAAATGGGCTTTAAGCTAGGGCTTGAATTGCCAAAATATCCTTTACAAGGAACAAGCTATCAAAAATGTAAAGATAGATGGCTAGATTTTATAAGTGGTTATAAAATAAGCAATTACACACAGGTGTGCATAGGGGCTATTGGGAGGAAGTCTTGAAAATATTAATTTTGAATTACCGTGATAGAACGCATCCCTTGGCTGGAGGGGCAGAGGTACATTTGCACAAGATTTTTGGCAAACTTACGGAACTAGGTCATGAAGTTTTTCTTTTTACAACTGGCTATAAAGGTGCGGCAGAAATTGAAACCATAGATGGAATTAGAGTTGTCCGCTGTGGTTCAGATGCTTTTTTTCAATTCAATGTTTTTTTAAAGGTTCCAAAACTCATAAAAGAACTAAAACCAGATATTATAGTTGAAGATTTGAACAAATTACCCTTATTCTCTCCTTATATAACAAAACTCCCTAAATTAATACAAATTCATCACTTATGGAAATCTAGTATATTCAAAGAAGCCTCTTTTCCCATTGCTTTTGCAGTGTGGTTTGGGGAGAAGCTAATTCCATCTGTTTATAAAAAATGCCATTTTGCTGCCGTTAGCCCAAGTGCAAAGAAGGAACTTTGCGAACTTGGAATAGCAAAGGAAAAAATTTCCGTTATTTACAATGGTACGGAAACAGAATATTTGGATACAGAGAAAGTTAGGGATAAGTCCTTATATTTCCTGTGGTTAGGAAGATTTAGGAAATATAAAGGAGTGTGGGTAGCCTTTAAAGCATTCAAGATTTTTTCTGAAAAGCATCCTGATGTTAAACTTTTCTTTGCTGGTTCTGGCCCCGAAGAACCAAAAATGCGAGAAAAGGCAAAGGAATGGGGTTTGGAGGGCAAGGTAGAGTTTTTGGGGACTGTGGAGGCAAAAGAAAAGATGGAGCTTATGGGCAAGGCTCTTGGGCTTTTGCAAACCAGTTATAAAGAAGGCTGGGGTTTAACCGTTATTGAGGCTGCGGCTTGTGGAACAGCGAGCATAGCGAGCAATGTATCTGGGCTTTGCGATAGTGTTAAAGATGGCGAAACGGGTTTGCTTTTTAAAGAGGGAAATGTAGTTGATTGCGCAAAAAAAATGGAAATACTGTGTGATAACGCTGTTTTAAGGAATAAATTGGAAAGCGAAGCTCGTAGTTATGCTGGATCCTTTGACTGGGGAAACTCGGCAAAAGAGACTCTGTTTTTAATGCAATCTTTACTAAATTAAAATTATTGGCTATATGAAGAATTTTGCGATATTTTTAATTAAATTGCTGGTTTCGGCAGTGCTTTGTTTTTTTGTTTGGCAAAGCATTGCTTCCACACCAGGAATAAATTCCTACAATTTTTCTTTAATAATGAGAAACATAGATTACAAATATTTGGTTTTTGCCATATTTTGCATATTTTTATCATATTTTTCCGGTTGTTTTCAATGGAAGCTGCTGCTCGCAACTCAAAATGTTAAAATGACTTATGTAAATTTGCTCAGGTTTTATTTCGTAGGTTCCTTTTTCAATAATTTTATGCCCGGCAATGTGGGTGGCGACTTAAAAAAGATTTACGATATAAATCAAAACTCAGAGGAAACGGTTGGTGCGGCAATTTCTGCCACTGTTTTGGATAGGCTTTGTGGGCTTTATATGTTATGCGCTTTTGCGCTTGCTGTGGGATTTGCGTTTTTTTGGAGGGACCCTAACCAAAAATATTTTCTTTTGCCTTCTTTGCTCATTTTTATTGGATTTTCATTTGCAATAGGTATGCTTTTTAGCCGTAGGTTTGGTAATTTGATTTTTGGGAAAGTGCTCTCTTTTTTAGGTGAGCGAGTTTTACACCTACACAGACGCTTTCAGGCTTTTAGAACAAATAAGCTTTTTTCACAGCTTTTTTTGCTCTCTACGGTTACACAGGGTTTGAGAGTTTTATCTCATTACTTTTGCGCTTTGAGCATAGGAGTTGATATTGATATTAGCTGGTATTTCTATTATATACCCCTTGTGGCTATAGTTAGTGCTTTGCCAATTTCAATAGGCGGATTTGGGCCTAGGGAATTTATGGCTCAGGCTCTTTTTGCAAGAGTTGGAGTTGGCTCTATGGAAGCGGTTTTAATGCAATTTTTGGCCTATTTGGCAAATTTAGTGGTTAGCCTTATAGGTGTGGTAGATTTTTTATTTAGACATAAGCATTAAAAACAGAGCTTCGCTCAAAATTGCTTTTTTCAAAACATCAAGGGATACACTTTCGTTTTCTCCGTGGGCATAAGTTTTGGGGTCGCTCACTCCTGTTAGCAGAATTGGCATTCCTTTAAAAGCCTTGCTTATGGCAGGAACCATTGGTATGGAGGCTCCGCAGCCTTTGAGAATTGGTTTTTTGCCATATTCCTTTTCCAGAGCTATGAGCATTTTTTTGAAAAACAAATGGTCGGTTTTTGTTTCCCAAGGCTCTGCACTACCACCTTCGGTTTTAATTGAGAGGTTTAAACCCCAAGGGCAAGAGGCTTTTATATGTTTTTTGGTTAAGTCCAAAACTTTTTTAACATTCATTCCGGGCGGAATTCTTATGCTGACCCTTGCCCAGGCGCAGTTTTGCAGAACATTGCCAGCGTTTTTCCTGTTTCCAGCTTCCATTGCGGTTACTGTTATGCTGGGCTGCCTCCATATAGATTTTAGAATATCTTTTTCTTTTACAAGCAGTTTAAGGGAATTTTGCAATGCGCATTCTTTTTTCAATTCTTTGTAACCATATAGTTTGGATGCTTCTAAAATTTCTTTAGGTAGTGGTGGCATTTTAGGGAATTTAATTTTCAAATTTCCGTTTTTACCAGTTAATGAAGCGAGTATATGGGAAAGTCCTTGGGCAGCATCAGGGATTGGCCCACTCCAAACCCCGCTGTGCAGGGGTTTTTCCATGGATTTTACATTTATCTCCAAGGCTATCATTCCCCTTAGCGAGGTTTCTATGGAGGGAATGGTTTCACTCCAATTTGAGGAATCGCAGATAATGGCAACAGAGCTTTTTAAGTCTTTGCACTCTTTTATCAAGTTCCCTAAATTTGGGCTACCACATTCTTCTTCACCTTCAATTAAGAATTTCAAAGTGGGGCAGTTTTTGCCCAGAATTTGTTTTGCCATCAATGCAGCTGCCCAATGAACCACGATTCCCGCTTTGTCGTCTGCTGTGCCTCTGCCATATAATCGACCTTCTCTAATTTGCGGTTCAAAAGGAGGGGAGAGCCAAAGGTTTTCACGCATTGGCGGTTGAACATCGTAATGGGCATAAAGCAGGGCAGAAGGCAAATTTGGGTTCCCCTTTACTTCCGCAAAAATAGCGGGGTGCTCTGTTTTTTCACCTAAAAAACGAACCGTGTCAAAATTGCTATTTTTGAACAAGTCAAAAACAGCATCGGCACATTTTTTAATTTGGCTTTTATCAAAACCTTCAAAACTTATTGAAGGTATTTTCACCAAATCCATCAGGGTTTCTATGTGCTTTTCCATGCTTTTCCTCTCTTTGGAATATAGTAAACGTTGTTTAAGTAGCAAGGCTAATAGCTAGTTAGGGCAAAATGCATCTAAATTTTTTTGTTGCTAAAGAATTGAAATGGTGAAAATTCCCCTCTTTTAGA
>Ga0268262_10005289_pt1 | contig 12870 bp, 9 predicted proteins | sample TergutNc150P3_FD_190354 | JGI IMG/M metagenome (GOLD analysis project Ga0268262, IMG submission 190354) | Nasutitermes corniger P3 segment gut microbial community from laboratory colony in Florida, USA - Nc150 P3 (SPAdes) (version 2) | ecosystem: Host-associated > Arthropoda: Insects > Digestive... | reverse complement strand
TCGGAAGCGCCCGCGTCAATGGCGTTGTCAAGAAATTCACGGATCAGCGCGGCGGGGCGGTCAATGACTTCCCCGGCGGCGATGCGGCGGGCTTCTTCCGGCGGCAGTACCTGTATTACGGCGGCGTCAGCGGCGGCTTTGTGCATTGCGGCTAACCTTCCGATTCAAATAATTCCAGTTCCGGTGAATCTTCACCGGGCGCTTCGGCGCTGTTCATCAACAGTTCAATGCGGCTGTCAATTTTTTCCAAATCTTTTTCCAGAGTCCGCGCCAGTTTGATTCCCTCTTCAAACGCTTTGAGCGCCTGCTCCAGAGGAATATCGGTTTTGCGAATCTGCTCGCCGAGAACTTCCAGCCGCTCCAGCCGTTCTTCAAAATTTTTCATAGCGGCGGCTTTATTTCCGGCAGCAGTTTTACTGCCTGTGGCAGCCTTGCCGCCGCTTTTACTGCCCGTTTTAGCCATAACATTCCTCCGTAATCGCGGTAATTGTCCCCTTAAGCGGACGTATCTCCAGACGGTCGCCGGGGCGGGCGTCGCCTGAATGTTTGACCATTTTGCCGGTTCGCGTGTTGGTCACCACGGCAAAACCCCGTTCCATAACGGAAAGGGGGCTGCCCGCCTCAAGAACGGCAAGCGCCAGTTCCAGCCGCTTGCGCCGTCCGGCGACCTGAGCGGACAGGTTGTCGATTAACGCTTCCTTGGCGTCGTCAAGGCGTATCAGGCGGGGCTGCAGAATGGCGCGGAAACGGTATTCCAAATCCGCCGCCCCGAAAGGACGCAGGAGGAGGCGGGCTTTTTCAATGCGGTTACGCATAACAGCGGCAAAGTCTTCCGCCATGCCGCGGATCATTTCCAGAATAACCGCCCTCTCCCCGCTTGCCAGTTCCGCCGCCGCCGATGGAGTGGGCGCGCGCACATCCGCGGCAAAGTCGCATAACGCCCAGTCTATCTCATGGCCCACGGCGCTGACTACCGGAATTGCCGAGGCGGCAACCGCCTGCACCACTATTTCTTCGGAAAAAGGCAGTAAATCTTCCAGAGACCCCCCTCCCCTCCCCACGATTAACACGTCGGCAAGTTTCCACTGATTGGCCTGTTCTATGCGCCGCGCGATAACCGGCGCCGCCCCGGTCCCCTGCACCGGCGCGGGCAGAATGATTACCCGCACGCCGGCGGCGCGTCGTTCCAGCACGTTGAGTATATCCCGCACCGCCGCGCCGGTCGGCGAACTGACCACCCCGATGGTTGAAGGAAAACGGGGCAGCGGTTTTTTTCGGCTTTCGTCAAACAACCCCTGCGCGGCAAGCCGCCGTTTGCGCTCTTCCAACATGGCGAGTATGTCACCGCTGCCGGCAATTTCCATTTCCTCACAGACAATCGAATAACTGCCCCGCGGCGCGTACACCGAGAGGCTTCCCCGCACCCGCAGTAACATTCCGTCTTTAGGCTCAAAGGTCAGCGAACGCAGGCGGTTTTTAAACATTACCGCGTCAATTTTCGCCCCGGCGTCTTTCAGTGAAAAGTACAGATGCCCCGATGACGCGGGCCGGCAATTTGACAATTCGCCTTCCACCGCTACGGCGGCAAAGTCCTCCTCAAGGCGGCTGCGGATAAGTTCGGTCAGCTGCGATACGGTGAATGGGGAGGAACGGTTTTCCATTACTGCTTCTAGCGGCGGGATTTTTCAAGCAGGTTTTGAATCAGCTTGTCGGTGATGTCCACCGTGGGGCTGTACCAGAGAATGCCGGTGCTTTCTTTGAGGTTAAGCACCATGCTGTAGCCCTCGCTTTCGGCGATGGAGCGTATCTCGCCGTATACCTGCTCCAGAAAAGTGCCGGACTGGGAAAGTTTTTTCCGCTGGTCCTCCAGCTCGGCAGTCTTAACGGTATAATATTCCTTCAGAAATTCCGATTTACGGTAAGCTTCATTTTCCAGTTTCAGGGCCTGAGCCTGATCGCCCTTCAAAATCATGTCCGCCTGTTTTGATTTTAAGTCCTGTATCTCTCTGGTCATCCGGTCAATCTCGGATTGAACCCTGGCGCTGCGTTCCTCAAATTCACGCACGGCGCGGGAATCGCGGAAGAACGCGGCGTAAACTTTGGGAAGGTCAACTACGGCAAAACGGGTAAGCTGCTGGGCGGAAAGGGAAGCCGCGCAGCAGCAGACGGCCAATAAAATCACCAAAATAATTTTTCTCATATCCTCACCCTCAATATGCGATAGCAAATGAAATAACCGGATCAACACCGGACTTGGGATTCTCGTTTCGGAACATGGAACCCGGTATCAATTCAACTTCCCCGTCTATCACCAGGAACCGTTTTGCCAGGCTGAAGCGGAAGGGGAACTGGGGCAGGGTAAAACGCAGACCGCCGCCAAAACTGAAACGCATATTCTCCATAGTAAAGTTGCGATTTCCCTGGTTGTTTATCCCGTAATAGTAACCCTGTATCGTCTCCACACCGGCGGCGTCAAAGAAGAAGTCCCAGGCCAACAGGTTCCTCACCAGAGGTAACCTTAACTCCACCCAGTTGTCCCACAGGGTAAGTCCTTTGACGCGGTATTCGCCGCTCCAGCCCCTGGCGACAAACATTCCGTCAACAGCCAATTTGTTGCTTTCTTCCATGACCGGCGTAAAACTGTCCCTGTCCCTGCCCGGCTGTTTGAAAATAAATGAGACTCCCGTATGGAGCGCCAGAACAACCTTGAAGTTCCATTTATCCGTTACCGGAACGTCGAGCAGGGTAAAAAACTGCTCCGCTTTGGTGTCGCTGCGCAGGTAATGTTCCCGCTCAATTTCTCCCAGCAGACCGTAGATACCAAAGCGTTCATACAGGTAATAGCCTCTTGAAGGATCGTAGTATAAATCCCGTTGATCAAGGGAAAGGGTTGTCCAGAATGAATTTCTGGGTCTCCACATATTATTCCCTTCCCTGAGCGCGGGATCAAAGGGACGATAGACGCTGCCATCGTAGGTATTGAGCACATAACCGGTTCTGATGCCGCCGCCCAGGAACACATTGCCCACCGGAGTTGACCAGCGGTAACCGGTGGATAATCCCACGGAAAGATACCACTGCCGGTACTTCATGAGAAATTCCTTCGGGGGCAGTTTGCTGGCATAAACATATTCATCGTATGAGGCAAAACCATCGGGGAAAGCATAAGTCTCATCGCCGTTGAAGATGGGAGGGTTGTTGTTCATTGCCGCCAGACGCTCGTTCCACTGGGCGGTAAAATCAAATCCGCCGGTAAGCGGCGTGCCAAATATCCGGCGGTGGTTGTAATTCGTGGAAAAGCTGACTGAGTCAAACGTACCGTTGATCTCCGCCCCCAGCTGGTTGCCCGTACCGCGCAGGTTGCGGTCATTCCATTTAATCATGCCGGAAACAGGGAAAGCTTCCGGGTCGGCGCTGCCGGAAAAGGTAAGGCCAAACTGTAAATCCGTAGTGGGCTGCTCTTCAACAACAAATATCAAATCCATAAGGCCGTCGGCGCCGCCCGGCGGCGTTTCCGGAGCAACGTTGGTAAAATACTGAAGGTTCATCAGGTTGCGCCATGCTTCCATCACTTTGGTCTTGGAAAATACATCGCCCGGCTCCAGCGGTATTTCCCTGAGTATGACGTTGGTTTTTGTTTTAACATTTCCCCTGATAATAATATTTTCAATATGCGCCCTGCCCCGCTCTATGACGGGAACATGGTAGGCAACCACTCCGGCGGCGGGGTCTTTTCGTTCTTCCCTGCCTATGGTATTGAAGATGTATCCGTTTTCATAATACAGGTCCGCAATCCTCTGAAGGTCCGATTCTACCCTGCCGGCATTAATTGTGTCGCCCGGTTTTGATCGTATCAGGGCGGATAATTGTTCGGTGGAAAATATCAGGTTTCCCTCAAAGGTAATGCCTCCGAAGGTGTATATCCTTCCCTCGTAAATTTTAAATGTCAGGATAAGCCGGTTGTTTCCTTTCGCGTCCCTGGTCATCTCCCTGGTTATATCAACAACCTCGGCGTCAATGTATCCGCGATCACGGTAATACTGGGTAATGGTGGCGCGGTCGGAAATGAGTTTTGCTTCCTGAAACGCGCCGGAATTGACTATGCCTTTGGCTTTCAGGGAGAGCTGCCCCCTGAGCGTTCTGGTTGAAAAGATATTGTTGCCTTCAAAGCGGAATTCCTGAATGGCGACTCTTTCGCCTTCAGTAACGTGAAAGGTGAGGATAATGGTAGCATCGCCTGAAACCCGGGTTTCCGACCGTACCTTTATGTCCGGATACCCTTTCTCCAGGTATTTGTTGATGATAGCCTGCTCGGCAACGTGTATCTTTGCCTGATTCAGCACATCGTTTGGCTTGATCGCGACGGTATCAAGCAGTTCGCTCCTGCGCAGTCCGGAATTGCCGACAAAATTGATCCTGCTGACGGTGGGACGCTCGGTAACGGCAAAACGGATAATAATTTCAGAACGGGAAAAATCCGCGGGTATTATGCTGGGGTTGATAAGCTCAAAATATTCAAGGGCATAAAGCTTGCCCTGTATTTCCCAGAATAGCGTGTCATTAAAGGGAAGGTTCTTATAGGGTTCTATCAAACCTTCGAGTTCGGATGCTTTTACATGGCGCAGACCGGTAAAAACTATATCCCTTATTGGCTTTCCTTCATACCATACCCCCTGCTGTTGGGCAAAACCCATCACGGACACACAGAATAATGCCAATGTAAGAAACGCTGTCTTCACCAAACAAAATTGCGCACGCATCAAAACTCCTAAAATGAAAATGACTTGGTAAAGGTTATGGAATTGTCATTAACATACCAGCTTTCCGGGTGTGTTGGGGTAAAATCCCAGCGTATACCAAACAGGGGATTTTGCAGTTCAAACCCAATATCAGGCGCTAAAACGAAAGAAGCCTTAACCGCGTCATAGCGCATGGAAAGCATACCCTGAACAAACATATCCTGTCCAATGTACTTACCGCCAAAAATAGTTGTGTTATCAAAATAGTTACCTACCGCGTCTGTTCTGTCAACCGGGGACTGTAAAGCCCGGTACATGGCATTCTGGACAACCTGGGTCCTCACGCTGAACATATCAAGCCGCGTAAAGTTGCGTATCTGATGTTCAATTTGCCCTATCTGCCGCCCCATAATATAATTAGTCGCAATTTCCGATCCTGAATTGAAGAACGCTTTCTGAACGGACGCGGCGTTCTCATCCGGCTGGGCGCCGGGGACATTCTGCCCCAACAGCGCGAGTATTTCCATCTGGGAAAGCACGGGGGTCGCTTCAAAGCGGGCGGTAAAGGAAAGCAGAGGGGCGTTGTCAACTATCATGGAAATGGTTACCGGCCCGTTGTCGGTATGGTCGCGTATTTCGGCGCGGGCCGTCAGGCGGGGGGCAAAACGCAGTTCATTTTCCCGAAAGACCAGAAGGCCCGAACGGATGTAAAAATTCCGCTCAAGGTAAAAAATCTCCCCTCTGCGGATTTTTATATCGCTGACCAGGGTAAACTGCCGCGCCAGAGAATCCACCGTGATGTGTATTTTGGTTCCCATATCCGGATTTGCCCTGATAATGGGAAGCCTTGAGTTGGGATAAATGAATTCCACTACCGGACCGGTGCTGACCGCCAGATCAACTACACAGGGGATTTTTCCGCCGGAAAAGGGGTCTTTTCCCTTCTGGTTGGCCATTTCATCGTAGTTAACGCCCATCTCGGTATTGTTGGCGTACAGATCGCCGGAAACATCAAAGCGTAAATTTTCCATGGAAAAATTAAGATTGCCGGCAGCGTCGCCGCGGGCTACGAAACCGTTCATGTCAAAGGCATAGGGAACAGGAGTTTCGCGGGGAACTGTTATATCTATGCTGAAAGTATTCGGTATCCAGCGGTCAATGAGGAACCAGCCCTTCACCGTTCCCGCTCCTTTTCCCGAAGCGACGGAAACCGGGCCAAAATTGATTTCATTTCCGTCAATGGTTACGTTAAAGGGAATGGGACGTATTTCCTGGCTCATGTAGTTGGGCACTTTTATCCGCAAACTGGTGCCCCGCGCGGAACCATAAAACTCGGGGTCGGTAATCGAACCCTTAATATCCAGCGACGCGTTTACATAACCGCCGGTCATATAAAATTCATTGTTTTCCGGCAGAATATTAAACAGCTCCCCCATATCTATGTACAAGTCGTTACAGCGGGCGTTGATGTTTTTTTGCTGTATACTGCCAATGATTGTCCCGCGCACGGGGAAGGGGCTGGAAAGGCCCGTGTAAAAACTGCCCTCCTCGTCCATGCGAAAGCGAAGCATATCGCGGGGGCCGCCGATCACCGAAAGGATGCCGTCCGCGCGGGAGAAGGCTACGTCAAAAGTCTGCGCCTGCCCCGCATTGCCGTACTTTAATTTTTCAACATGGATATTTCCGGCAAACGAATCCACTATCCGGCCAATTTCAAACCATGAGCGCAGGGGCCTGAAACCGGCGGTAAACGACACGCCGCCTTCCAGCGGTTTATTTCCGGCGGAACCAATTATTTCGAATTTGGCTTCGGCTTCCCCTTTCGCGCCGTTCACGGTGAAGAGGGGTATTGTCCCCTGAACATCGGCAAAACTGAAACTCAGATCATCGACGGTCAGTTCCCCGTTGTCCAGCACGGCGTAAGCCTTTGCCCCGAATTCCTGGCCGAATAATTTGCCTTTGACCGAATAAAAATTGAGTTCACTGCGGAAGGCGTTAATGGAATCCCATGTCAGATACACATCCACGTCAGCGCGGGCCTTTGCCTTGTCAAAGGCGCGGTCAAGCTGTACGGATGATCCGGCAAAGGCAAGCTTTAAAGAGTGGTCGGCAAAAGACGCTTTTATATTATAACTTTCAGCGCCCCCTCCCATATCCAGCGTGCCGGTAAAACCGGAATAATCCGCCGGCCAGGAAATGTCCGCCTTGCCGTTGAGGGGGCCTACGACATCCCGGTAATACAGCAGGGGAAAATGCGCCCCTTTGGGATCCGCGCTGCCGGAAATTTTCAACTGCGCCAGCCCCGCCGGACTGGCAATATCGGTTACTTCAAACTGTTCCAAATTCATGGACCAGGAAGCGGCGCTGTCATAACGGAGCCGCGCCGCGCAGGAAAGAAACGCCGGATTACCCAGGAACGGCACCGGAAGTTTTTCGGCGCGTATGGAGCCGGCGTAGCTTTTGCCACCGGAGGAGGCAATATTCACATTAAGACCGTGGGAACCGTGAATGTTTATCGACTTTCCGTTCACCACCGCGCCTTCAAAAGAGTATCCGATATCCCGGTAACGGGCGTTTATCAAAATGCTGGTGTCTTTTCCGTCGGTAAAATCCGCGTTTCCCGACAATGACAGGGTATCTCCCCCCCGGATGAAACGGCCCTCGTTCAATTCAAAACGGCGCTCGGTTCCCGCCAGGGAAATATATCCGTGAAAACCCTTGTCCGATTCGCCGTTAAAGGCAAAGCGGGGGGCGTTATACGAATAATGAACAAAATCCGTATTTAAAAATACTTCGGTGGTAATTTCCGTGCTGTTCAGCAGTCCCTTGACCGGCGACAGGAGAGACGCATCCTTTACAAAAGGCATCGCGATACCGGCAAGATCGCCCGCTGAAAATTTATTCAGCTTCAAATCAAGTTCCATATACCGCCGTCTTGAATTCAGGGAGCCTTTCAGCAGCAAAGAGCTCTTTCGGTCATCAGGACGCAGGGCGGAAACCGTAAAGCCCAGATTATCATCCGAAGGCCGCAGCAGCGCGGTAAAAGCGCTGAGTTCAACCTGCCCCAGATTCAGCGTCTGGGACCATATTTTGGTTTCACCGTCACGGGTGGCTATGGTAATATCCGCGTTGAGTTTTTCCCTGCCGGAGAGTCCGAAATTAACCAGAGAGAGGCTGCCGTCGGGAGCAAAAGGCTGCAGTCCGGCGCCGCCGCTAAAACTGATCTCCCCGCAGAAGAAATCGTCCGCCCCTTCCACGCCGGGCATTGAGAAACGGAGGGTGTCAACGCGGATCCGCTGTTCATCGCCTGAGGCGCTTATCTCAAATGAGCCGCCCGCGGCCGGGGAAGAAGCAAGCGCCGCGCCGGTCAGATTCATCGCGTAATCAAGACTGCCGTCCTGCCCCCGCCCAAAAGAAGCCGCGCCGGAAGTCGCGATGTCCAGCAGCTGACGGGCGTCTTCAAGCCCGCCGGAGAAAGAAAGAAATTCACCCAGACTGAAATTCTCGCAGTCAAACTGCGCGTCTATCGTTTTGTCATTAAGCCCGTATTTAAGGGAAAGCTCACAGGGAAGCTGATCCGGCATTTTTCCCGCGCGGATCACATGATCCTCCAGAACAAGGCCAAAGGCGACAGGGCTTGCGCTCACCGCGTCTCCGGTAATGGAAGGGACGCTGCACACCGCTTCACCCTCCGTCAGGTCTGTCTTGAAGGAGCCGTTTGCCCTCACCGCCGCGTACAGGTTTACCGGGTCTCCAATCAGCCGGTCTATCGTAACGCCAAATCTCCACTTGCCGCCAAAGACCACCCGGCTGCCTTCAATCTCAACATCCAGATTTAACTCGTCAAGATCAAAGCGGTCCCCGTTTTTACGAACCAGGCATTTACCGTTGCGTATCCGCACCATAAGATTTTCAGGAAATATATCGCCGGAATTCTGCCGGGAATTATCATCACCCGCTTTGAAATTTTTAAACAGGTCAATCAGGTCCTTGTCGCGGACGGTATTAAAATCAATCAGCGGAGAATCAATCCGCACCGAGTGAATTGCCCGGTTCTTTCCCCACAACAGATCCCACAGCGAGTAAGAAACGCGGAAATGAGACATGGTAAGCACCGGACGGCCATCATAATCCGTGACGCGGACATTGCGCACGTCAAAGGCGCCAAAAATCGAAGGACTGATTGAGGTATACCGTATTTTCCGGTCTATCCGCTGTTCCAGCCGGGTGATAATATCGTCCCGGATACTGACCATCCCCCCCTGTACCGCCCGCTGTAGAGGCCATAAAATCAACACACCCAGGACAACAAGGCCGGAAAAAATGAGAATCTGAACGTATAAACGAAATGGAGGTGTTTTCTCCGGCATCTTTTTCCTTTAATCCTCTATTAATATAACACATTTAATAGGAAAAAGTATACTTGCTCATCCTCGAAATGTACGGTATTTTACATAATATATGGAAATTTTAGGCAATTTTGCCGTATTTGAAGGGGGCGACGGCAGCGGAACCAGCACCCAGCTTGCCCTGCTGAAACAGAAATTTGCCGCCGGCCGCCAGGAAAATCCTGTTTTTTTCTCCACTTCAGAGCCGGTGGAAGGCCCCATTGGCCGCATAATCCGCTCCGCGCTGAAAAATGACCCCGTTTTGCAGCCGGATACCCTCGCGCGGCTCTTTGCCGCCGACCGCGGGGAGCATTTATACGCCCCCAACGGCATCGTAGAACGCTGTAAACGCGGGGAATTGGTCGTTTGCGACCGTTATGTGCTGTCTTCACTGGTTTATCAGGGCATAGAATGCGGCGAAACGCTTCCCCGCAGCCTGAATGAGCGCTTTCCCGCCCCCGAACTGCTACTTTTTTTTGACATAGACCCCCAAATCGCCCTGGAACGCCTGCAAAGCCGCCCTTCCCTGGAAATTTACGAACACCTGGAATTTCAAAAAAAAGTCCGTGAACGCTACCATGCTCTGCTCGACTGGTACCGTAACGCCGGGGTTCGGGTAGAGGTCATTGACGCGTCGCGGAGCGTTGAAGAAGCCGCCGCGGAAGTATGGAGTCATGTGTCAAAGATGCCGATATTGAGGTATGGGAGAAGAGAAGAGGAAGAATAACCACGGAGGACACGGAGTTACACGGAGTGTTGATACGACAACGCTTTATTCCTCCGTGAAACTCCGTGTACTCCGTGGTAAATTTCTTTTGACAATTAATCAGTTCAAGATTTTTATCCTCGGCGTTGTTCTTTTTTCGGCGGTTATTCCGCTGAACGCGTATTATGTCACCTACAAGGAACAGTACTACCGCCTGTACCACCTGCACTATATCCAGTACCCCGACGACACCATGGAAAATATTTACTGGCTTGAAAAGGCGATGAACGCTGATTTTTGCAATCCCCTTTACGCCCTTGCTTTGATCGAAGATGAAACCCAGTGGGAAAAATACCGCTACCTGTTCAATATGCACATCAACCTTAAACTGATCGAGCAGTACCTCTTTTTGGGAAACAAGTGGAACAAACGTAAAGCCTATTTTTACAACGCCCCCTGGAAAGATCAAAACCTGGAGAGTCTGAAAACGGCGGAAACCTGTTACCGCACGGCGCTGTACTACTGGAAAGCCGCGTCGGAATGGGCGGGCAAGGCTCAGGAAAAACGCTTTTACTTTATCAATTTACCCAAAGTTCAATTCTGGGAAGACGAAGCCCTGCGCATGGGAACCGGCGAACTTGATTACGAAAAAATAATAAACCGCGAGTTGGACCTGCTGCAAAAAGTCCGCGAACGATTTCAGGCGATGAATAATTATTATTAATTTTACCGAGAGATTTCACACGTGAAAAAACGCTTGACAAGATAGTTAGTTTATGCTAACTTGTACAGCATATGGTTAGTTATTACTAACTAAAAACGATTATACGGAGGTATTGTGTGAAAAAGTTACTTTTTTCTCTTCTTGTTATGGTTCTGGCCGCGGGTTTCGCGGCGGCAGAGGACGAAGGTACCGGCCTTTCCGCCGGTCTGGAATTCGGCGTTGAAAATGTAAATGAAGCCAATGATGGTAAAAAGAACCCCTATCTGATGCCTATGCTTATCTACGAAAATTCTTTCTTTGACGACGCTCTGGATGTATACGCGGAACTGGACTATACCTTCGGCTTTACCAAAGAACCTGATGATGACGGGAATGAGGTTAATCCGCAGTTCATATATAATGATCTTATGATTGGTTATAACCTCAGCCTGGGGGACGCGTCCACCTTGTCCTTTATTCTGGAGAATGAATTTGATAAATTCATAATCGCTCCCCGCTATAAGGAGATGAACGCCTATACCGGAATATTTACACCGGCGGTTAAATTCAACCGGAAATTTGACTTTGGAGACCTGTTTGCCCAAACCGGCGCGCCAATCACCTATGCCCAATACTATAAAGACGCCGATACGGCAATAGGGCTTGACTATACCTTCGGCTGGAACAGTACCTTTGGGCTGAAAATTGAAGCCAAAATTTGTACGCTGCTTGCTCCCGATGACGCCGCCGGGTACACGGGTTTTGAAACAACCGTCTCATACGAGACAGGGCCTGTATACGTCGAAGTCGAAGCAATTGTCCCCAAAGAAAGAAGCGAAGAAGGCATGACCATAACCCCGGAAGTTGATTTCTCTTTCGGAAAATTCACCTTCTATGTTAAAAGCGAGTTCGCGTACGTTGGGGTGAGCGAGGGAGATATGATCATATCGCCGGCGCTGGGTGTAAAGTATAGTTTTTAAAGAGGCGCCCAAGAAGAATATAACCACGGAGGACACGGAGTTTCACATTTCGCAATACTTGTAAAAAAACAAAGGAAAAGTTACACTATAACCAATGAAACCGCGCTTCACCAGGAAAATATTTATTCTCTGCCTGACGATCTGCATTGCCTTTTTGGTCATTTCCGCCGAAACTTTGATCGCCGGTGAACATGATCATGACTGTACCGGGAAAAACTGCCCAGTCTGCGTGTACATTGAAGCCGTTCAGTGTTTTCTGAAAACATTCAGTCTGACCGGGTTTGCCGTCTTTTTTGCCACCTTTCATGTATTCTTTTCCCAGGATTCCCGCATATACAACGAATTTTCCTGTAACATCCTCAGTCCCATAAGGCTTAAAGTCCGTTTTAACTCCTGAAAATACATTTTTAAGAATTAACCACGGAGGACACGGAGTACCACGGAGTTTTGGTACGAAAATCTTTTATTCCTCCGTGAAACTCCGTGTACTCCGTGGTAAAAAATTCTTCCTGGACAGTCCGGTTTTAAATTTGGAGGTTTTATTTTATGAAAAAAATAATTTTAATTTTATTAACGCTTGCTATAGTCATGAGCGGCTGTAAAAAAAACAAAGACGCCGTTATGCGCGGCGCGGACGGCAAAATCAATGTAACGGTAACGAATTTTCCGCCCTTTGATTTTGTCCGGCATATCGCGGGGGATAAGGTAAACCTGATCATGCTGCTGCCGCCCGGCGCGGAAAGCCATTCCTTTGAGCCTACGCCGAAGGATATTATCACCATTCAGAACAGCGCTGTTTTTATTCATGTAGGCGGCGAAAGCGACGCATGGGTTAAGCGGATTCTTGAATCCGTGGATACGGACAAGATGAAAATCGTCGCCATGATTGACGCCGTTGACGCGGTTGAGGAAGAAATTGTCGAGGGCATGGAAGCGGAGGAGGAAGAAGGAGAGGAAACGGCGTATGACGAACACGTCTGGACTTCTCCCCAAAACGCGGTTTTAATTGTCAGGGCAATAACTGAATTGTTATGTGAAACCGACGCCGCCAACGCGGACTTTTACCGGCAGAACGCGCAAGCCTATATTGATCAGCTTGACGAACTGGACAAGCAGTTTCAGGCGGCAGTAAACGGGGCGCGGCGAAAAACGGTGGTCTTTGGCGACCGTTTCCCCTTCCGGTACTTTGCCGACGCTTACGGGCTGACGTATTACGCCGCCTTCCCCGGCTGTTCCACTGAAACCGAACCGAGCGCCGCCACCGTCGCCTTTTTAATCAACAAGATCAAGGCTGAAAAAATTCCGGTGGTGTTTTACATTGAGCTTTCCAATGAACGGATGGCGGATACCATCA
>Ga0268262_10005288_pt1 | contig 12870 bp, 14 predicted proteins | sample TergutNc150P3_FD_190354 | JGI IMG/M metagenome (GOLD analysis project Ga0268262, IMG submission 190354) | Nasutitermes corniger P3 segment gut microbial community from laboratory colony in Florida, USA - Nc150 P3 (SPAdes) (version 2) | ecosystem: Host-associated > Arthropoda: Insects >... | reverse complement strand
CCTCCGAAATCCTTGTCAATTGTCACCAATTTAAGGTTTACAAAGTATGTAAATTCCTTGGCGATTGCCGGATTGGAAGGGCGGTAATAATGCTTGCCGATAAGCCGTTGCGCAGCATCCGAATACAAGTATTCCAAATAAGCAATGGCTTCGGTTTTTGTGCCGCGCTTATTCACTATGCCATCAACGTAGGTAACAGAGGGTTCCGCCAGAATACTGAGGCTCGGAGTAACTATATCAAACTTGCCTTCGCCAACCTCCTTGTTCATCAAAAATGCCTCGTTCTCCCACGCCAGCAGCACATCGCCCAAGCCGCGTTGCACAAAGGTATTAGTGGAACCACGTGCTCCAGGATCCAAAACAGACACGTTGCCGTATATTTTCTTGACAAAATCGCGAGCTTTATCTTCGCTGCCGTATTTGGCACGTGCATAAGCCCACGCCGCCAAGTAATTCCAACGCGCTCCGCCGGAGGTTTTAGGGTCTGGGGTTATTATGTTAATACCAGGTTTAACAAGGTCGTCCCAGTCTTTTATGCCTTTTGGGTTGCCTTTGCGAACAAGAAAAACAATGGTAGAGGTATAAGGAGAGCTGTTTTGCTTGAAACGAGTTATCCAATTCTCGGCTATAAGGCCAGGTCGTTTCACGCCAATCTCGTCTATGTCGTAAGCCATAGCGAGGGTCACAACATCGGCTTGATTCCCCTCAATAACGCTTCTAGCCTGCCCGCCAGAACCGCCGTGAGACTGGTTCACGGTTACCTCAACTCCAGTTTTTCCCTTGTAATACTCGGTAAAAACCTTGTTGTAGTCCTGATACAGCTCCCTAGTGGGGTCGTAAGAAACATTGAGGAGCGTGACCTTTTTCTGCGCATAAGCAAAAGAAGCCAGAAAAAGTGCAAGCAACGCGGCTGTTAACTTCATTTTATCCATTTTTACCTCCATGGATTGATATGTTTAACATAAAATTAAACATATATGTTTACTATGTTATAAATATAGAAACTTTTTAAACCTTTGTCAAGGGTATTTTTGAAAAAAATTATTTTTTCATTGATTTTTCCGCACTATCCAGAGTTTTATCAATATCACCCTCAGTATGGGCGTAAGATATAAACATTGCCTCAAATTGCGAAGGCGCTAAATAAATGTTCTCGCAGAGCATTCCTCTAAAGTATTTAGCATAAAGTTCTATGTCTGCTTTTTTCACCGACTTATAATCACAAGCGTTCTCAATTCCAAAAAACAGGCAACAAAGTGAACCTATCCTATTTACGCAAGACTTTATCCCGTGATTTTGCGCTATTTCCAAAAGTCCCTTGGCTAATTTTTCGCACAATTTGTCAATATGAGCGTAAACATCTCGGTGTTCAAGGGCTTCTAATTGTGCAAGCCCCGCCGCCATCGCAATAGGGTTACCTGAAAGGGTTCCTGCTTGATAGACTGGTCCGCTCGGTGCTACAAGCTCCATAATTTCTTTTCTGCCGCCATAGGCTCCCAAGGGCATTCCGCCGCCAATGATTTTGCCGTAGGTCACTATATCTGCCAAAACGCCGTAATATTCTTGGGCACCGCCCTTGCAGAGGCGAAAACCTGTAATCACTTCGTCAAATATGAGTAATGTGCCATACGTGCCGCATAGTTCTTTTAACCCTTTTAAAAATCCTTCCTTTGGCAAAACCACGCCCATATTAGCAGCGACCGGTTCCACAATTACGCAAGCTATATCTTTTTTCTTTAATAGCTCCTCAACCGTTGCCAAATCGTTATACGAAGCGAATAGCGTATCTTTAGCGATGTTTTCCGATACGCCAGCACTAGCCTTAACGAGCATACTGTCTGCGTGTCCGTGATAGCAACCTTCAAACTTGATTATCTTTTGCCGCCCTGTGCAAGCACGGGCAAGCCGCAGGGCACTCATAACCGCTTCCGTGCCGGAGTTCACCATCCGCACCATTTCAACACCTGGTGCATAAGAGATTATTTTCTCCGCTAGTTTTACCTCCGCTTCAGTTGGCGCACCGAAACTCATTCCCTTTTGAGCGGCTCTCGTTGCCGCTTCGCGGATTGCCGCGTTGTTATGCCCCAAGATAATCGGTCCCCACGAACAAACATAATCTATATATTCGTTGCCATCCGCATCGTAAATTTTTGAACCTTCAGCTCTGTCTATAAATAGGGGATTCCCGCCCACGGCTTTGAATGCACGTACGGGGCTGTTTACGCCACCGGGCATAATTTGCACAGCCCTTTCAAACAAGGTTTTTGATTTATCTCTCACCCGATTTCTCTCTTTTCAATTGCCGCGGATAATTCTTTTGCAAAATATGTAATCAATATATCCGCTCCGGCACGGAAAACGGCAACCGCGCTTTCGCACATCGTTTTGTATTCGTCAATAAAACCAGAAGCAGCCGCTGCTTTAATCATCGCATATTCGCCGCTCACGCTGTAGCCAGCTATGGGTAGTTTTATCTGCTGCGATGCCATAGAAATTATGTCAAGGCTTGTCAGAGCGGGCTTTACAATTATCATATCCGCTCCTTCCGCAATGTCAATATCTATCCGCTTCAAAGCCTCCTTTCCGTTGTGATAATCCATTTGATAGGTTTTTCTATCCCCGAACTGTGGCGTGGAACCTGCCGCATCGCGGAAGGGACCATAAAGCGCGGAAGCGTATTTTGCAGCATAACTCATTATGGGGGTCTCTTTGAATCCTTCCGCATCAAGGGCATTTCTTATGGCGGCAACAGTTCCGTCCATCATAGCGGAGGGGGCAACTATGTCGCTGCCGGAGCGGGCGTGGGAAAGAGCCGTTTGCGAAAGGAGCGGCAGAGTTGCATCGTTGTCAATTCCGTTTCCGTGAATCACCCCGCAATGCCCGTGTTTTGTATATTCGCATAAGCATACATCGGTGATAAGGCAAACCTCGTCCCCAAAAATTTTTTTTATGTTCCTGAGAGCCTGCTGAATCACTCCGTTTTCAGCATAAGCACCGCTCCCATTATCATCTTTTGTCTCTGGTATGCCAAAAAGCAGGAATGAATGCACGCCAGCACGTAAAGCCGCATCTATGCCTTTTTGAGCTGTGTCTGGGCTGTAGCGTGTTTGTCCGGGGAGAGATGTCAATTCTTCTTCAATGCCATTGCCCGCCCTTATGAAAAGCGGGTAAATAAGAGAATCGCTGGAAAGCCTTGTTTCCCTTGTCATGCGCCGCAATGCCTTGCTAACGCGCAGCCTTCTAGTTCTTGTTTTCATAGCATTAACAAAAATTTTTCTAAATTTTGCCTTATGCAGAACATAGAAATAATTTGCCCGTGTTGCGATAAAATACTGGTAGTGGATACCTTCTCCAAAGAAGTTGTAGCTCATAGGGAGCGTAAAAAACAAGTTAGTTTGGAAGAATTTTTGGCAAGTGAAAAAAATAAGGATTCGGAATTGGATGCCAAATTCTCAGAGGCAAAGGAAAAAGAAAAGAATAGAGATGAGTATTTAAGCAAAAAATTTGAAGAAGCAAAAACCAACAAAGACCTAAAAGACCCACCTCCAAGTATAAATTGGGATTGAATACATACTAAACATATATGTTTTATATATACCCTTAGGGGAGTGCCTATTGAATAACATATTAAACAGATATGTTTACTATATTATGGGTATGTTTTAATTTTAACTAAGGAGAATCCTTATGAGAACGCTCAATTCATTCGCAAATTTATCCATTGCGGTTTTGCTTGCTGCAAGCTCAACTGCATTGGCACAAGTTGCTCCCGCCCCAGTTGAGGCAGCACCAGAGGCTGCTCCTGCTGTGGCAATACCAGAACCAGCTCCTGCTCCTGTTGCAGAGCCTACACCACCCACTCCAATTCCGGTACCAGAAGTTAAACCAGCAGAACCGGCTAAAGCCGCCGCCGCTGGAACTAAAATTTCTCTATACGGCTTTGCACAGCTCAATGCAATTTGGGAAGACGGCGTTGTAAGCCCTAATCAAAATAACTGGAATCTTACTGCTCCCAGGGATAATGGCAAAGGTGGAAGCCGCACTCTTCTCAATGTGAATCACTCAAGAATCGGCATTAATTTCTCTGATTCCCCAACCGAAAGCGGCACGGAATTATCCGGTAAAATAGAGACCGATTTCAACAATAGTGCCAGCCGCAGCAACAATGGAGCTGGCAACTTCCGCATAAGGCATTCTTATGGGCAGGTGAAATTCAGCGACCTTGGCTTAACCCTTTTGTTCGGTCAAACCAGCAATGTTTTTTCGCCGCGCGACCCTTCCGTACTCAGCGAAGGTACAGGGAACTATTCAGGCAACATAGGTAGCTCTCGCGTACCGCAAATTCGCTTAACACAAGCGCTTGGTCCTGCGGAAATAGCCGTTGCCGCAGTGGACGACCGCGGAGCAAGTGCTCCAAAGGCTCCTGCCGTGCAGGGGCGTATAGGTTTCAAAACTTCCGCAGATTGGGCAGACTCAAAGCAAAATCTTGAGCTTGGCGTTTCCGGGCATTTTGCGCACGAAAGAAACACCGACACAACCGAGCATCAAGTTAATCCGAAAGTTCCGAAGTCTTGGTCTTTCAATGCAGACTTGAATTTGCCTATAATAGATATCCTCGGTCTTTCCGGAGAATTTTTCTTGGGACAAAATCTTAAAAATTATGCCAACGGAAGCTTAGGTCAAACGTCATCCATTACCAAGAACGGAACAGACGGTGTAAAATCCATTGGCTATTGGGCAAACATCGGCATTAAGCTTCCTGCAAGCCTAACTTTCAACGGCGGCATTGGAGCGGAAAGCATAAGCAATGATAAAGATGACCTCAAACAAGGAGGAACTATAATTAGCAATACGGGAATATTCACGAATTTGAGATATAACTTTATTCCAAGCGCATTTATTGGCGTTGAATATTGGCACATATCAACTGAGTACAACGTGGATAAAGATAAGGATGGATCAATTAACCGCATTGAACTAGCTTTCAACTACGCATTTAAGTAGTTCAGCATAGGAGATGTTATTTCACTTTAACAGCAAAGGCAGATATGTTATACATGGAAAGTTCTCTGGCTTTATCTTCTGCCTCTGTTTTCTTTTTGAAATATCCGCCTCGTAGTTTGTAGAAAGGCGCGTCAAAAACCATTTGTATGTCGTAGCCGGTTTGAACTTGCAGTTTTGCTCTGCGGGCTTGGGCGGCATCAAAATTCGCTACTGCATCAAATTGCAAAACATAAGCTCCCTCTTGCTCTTTGCCAGAACTCTTTTCGTGAGAAACATCGCTGTAGTTGGTGCGATAGGAAGAATCTAAAGTTGGGAATTGATATTCCTTGCCTTTAAAAAGCGAGTCTATGTCTGTGATGGCTTCGTTGTTTGCCAAAACCGGAGAGGGGAGCATTAAAAATGCCGCAACTATAAGGAGTTTTTCTACTTTTTTCATAATGGGTTTTCTTGCTCCGAGCTTTTCAGATAAAGATAGTAAAAAATTAAGCCTTATGCACTGGGTTAAGGTTTTAATTATATTTTTGATAACGGGCTTGCTCACCTGGTATGGCAAATTTTATAAGCCTAAACCTACGCTAACCCGCATAAACGAGTTTGCCGTTTGGATTGTACCCTGCAATAACAGCTTGAGCGCGATGGTTGTTTTGCCAAACGACGACAACGATTCCAATGATGTCAAAACCGGGCTTAGAATTTGGCTGCAACCCCCTGATTCACTCCTAGCTTTTGAACGCTCCTCTGCTGCCAGATACAGGGGCAAAAACATAGTTGTGATAGGCGATAGCCTAAATGAAAACTTAAAGCAGGATTTGCTTTCAACTTTGGATAGCAGCGATAATTATTACTGGCTCGGACCCCTTGGCACGTGGCTAACGGGCGAAGATGTTTTTGCAGAGCTAAAGCTTATAGACGACAAAGCGCAAGATTATCTTTTGGATATAATATATGAAGGTCATAAACTACGTTTTTTTGGTTCGCAGGCAGCCTTGGACAGTTCTCTAGAAGAGCCTTTGAGCGTGGCTGTTTTGATGTTTGGGCAAGCAAACGAAAGCGAGCCGCCATTTAAGGACAACAAACAAATTCAAGCATTGATTTGGAATGGAAAAAATTCGCAGGGAGAAAAGGATTTCAGCCGTATTGCTTTAAATTACGATGAGGCTATTGCACTTGTCTCTTACGATAAAAAAAGGGGGCTTTCTGCAAAACGGACGCGTATTAAAAATTGGAACCGCTGTCGTCAGCAAAGCGATGCAAACCCTCTTTAATGGTCACATTATCAAAGGCGCTTAACAAAGCCTCCCTCACTTTTTTTTCGTCTTCTACCTTTGCAAGCACAGTTATCTGATCCCAGCCGTGCAAAACCGTGTCTCCTCGCGGAGGAAGCACTTGCCAAACATCGTATTCTTCTTCATTTTCGTCTCTGTGGAAATATTTTTTTTCGTTTATTTCCATAATAATTTCCGCTGCCTTATCCACAAGCATTTTTGCCTCTTCGCCGTGCTTTATGGTGTTTTTATTCAGCAAGCTCAAAATTTTCTGGGTTCTTCTAAAAAGAATTGGTACTTTCTTTCTGCGGGTTATCATCAGCAAAAGCGTGTTTTCTGGCAATTTCAACTCTCTTATAAGGGGACCTTTGCAACCTTCCGGTGCAGGCAGATCAACGGTGAAAACGGTTATTTTTTGCCCTATTTCCATATCGTTCTTTGTGAAAAACTCAAGGCTATATGGGGGTTCGGGGCGAGATGGCGAAGATAATTTCAAAAGAGTTGCAATTTTGCCAAGAGATAAACCTTGAACTATCAAAGAGAGCAAAACAGCAAAAAACACAAGGTTGAAAATTTCCCTTCCGTAGGGCAAGTCATTAGCTATAGGATATGTGGCAAGCACAATGGGAACCGCGCCGCGTAGCCCCGACCAGGCTATGAAAAATCTTTCTTTGAATTGAATGTTCATTCCTATTGTTCCAAGGAACACTGCGGCTGGTCTTGAAACAAAAGAAAGGAAAATAAAGAGCAGAATTCCCTTTAATATCAAACCATCCTTAAACCAATCGTGCGGAAAAACCAGCACCCCAAGTAGCACAAAAAGCAATATGTTGGATATGGTTGATATGGCAGAAGAAAAGTTATAAACGCCTTGCTTGTGCACAAATTGCATATTTCCCATAACAATGCCTGCGGTAAAAACCGCGAGCATTCCGCTTGCGTTAAAGGTTTCGGTAAAGCCATAAGTGAAGAGTGCGGTGCAGAGGAGTATTATGTAATAGTAGCTGTTTTCTTGGGGAGTGAGCCGGTTTATGAGATTCACCACAAGCCTAGCTATGAAAAATCCAATGGCAGGACCAGCTAAAAATTTCCACAGAAATTCACCCACAAAGGAATAAATGCTTATGCTTGCATCGGAAGACAGAGCCTGCACTGCAATTAGAGTTAGCAAAACAGCCATAGGATCGTTGGCTGCGCTTTCTATTTCTATGGTGGATGCCAGCTTGCTTCTGAGCGATTGTTTTCTTAAAATTGAAAATATGGCGGCAGCATCGGTAGAGGATATTATAACAGATAGCAAAATGGAGAGATCTCTATCCCACCCCAAAATGAAATGCAGACATATAAAAGAGAATACTGCGGTTAATAGAACGCCCCAAGATGCAAGCCCAATGGCTGGCAATGCCACCTGTCTCAAATTTTCTTTTTTTGTGCAGAATCCACCGTGAAACAAAACGAATACCAGAGCTAAATTAGCCAGTTTGTTAGTTAATTTCATATCGCTGAATTCCCAAAACTTTAATCCATCCCCCCCAAATATAATTCCGGCAAACAGGGCAACCACAATAACAGGAACGCTTTTTTTGTCTAAATAAACGGCAGATACCACCACGGATAAAAGAATCAATGGAATTGCCATATAAACAATATTGGCAGAAATGCTTGTTATTAAAAATTCCATAAGATTCATATAGGGAATTTAGTAAAGTGAAGAACGCTGGTTGAGCGTTTCTATCTCGCCATCGGAGAATGTGGTTTTTAAAATAGGGGACTGGGCGGCTTCTTTTGCCGAGCGCAGAATGCTTCCTTTTTGGTTTTTGGTTATGGTGTAACCTCTTTTGAGCTGGATTTCTGGGTTTGCCGCTTTTGTTTTTTCTTCCAATAATTTCAATGCCTGTTTCTGATAATCAATTATTTTGGGGACACCTCGCCTTAATCCTAGCAGGTTTCTGGTTAGCCTTTCTTTTTCGCTAACGAGCCTTTTTGTACACACATTTGAAATCTGCAAAGATTTGTAAGTTAGTTTATCTCGCTCTATTGCGAAAAGCTGCATTAAATTTGCAAACTCATAAGATATGGTTTGCAACCGTTGCAGAGCGGAGTCTGCCCTTGCTATTAAAAAATTCGCGCAATCGGTTGGGGTTATCAAGTTGGTATGGGCAACCTTGTCCAAAAGAGATTCGTCTATTTCGTGCCCTATTCCAGTGAGCACAGGCAAGGGGAAGATTGCCACAGCTTTGCAAAGAGCATAGCTGTCAAAGAAAACCAAGTCGGTTTTCGCTCCACCGCCTCTTATTATGCAAACAACATCTAAGTCCCTGTGTTTCCTTAGGTTACCTAGTGCTTCAACAATATCGGATTCTGTGCTTTGCCCCTGCATTTTGGCAGAAATGATTGTTATGCTAAAGGCATACCCTGAGGCTCTTATTGTGGATATGAAGTCCTTGTAAGCTGCGCTGCTCTTGGATGTTATTAAACCTATGTTGAGCGGCAGCATGGGCATTGGAAGCTCGCCGTTCATTCTGTGCAAATTTTCTTTCACAAGCATCCCCCAGATTTTTTCCCTGGTTATGGCAATTTCCCCTATTGTGAAAACCGTGTCTATGTCTATTATTTTGCACTGAAATTTTCCATGCGGAATGTAAAAATCCGCTTCCAGCAAAACTTTTATTTTTAAATCTTTCTTTAATTGAAAAGGTATTGGAAGCTCTGAGAGCCTGCGGCACAAGGTTGCGTATTGAGAAGCAAATACCACAAGCCCAAGCGTGGCTTTGGGCGAAACCGAATTTTCCTCGTATTCCGCAAGGTTTATATAAACTACATTGCTTCTCTCCTGCAAGCTCGCCACAGTTCCGTGAACCCAAACGGCGGGCACTTGATTTTTAATGAGTCTTTGAACGGAACTTAGGTAGCTGCTTAAAGAATAGGAGCTTCCGGCTTCAGTCATTATGCCCTTCGGTAAGGGCAGCTTCCAGCACAAAAGAGCCTATATCCGAAGTGAATGGTATAACTATGTTTGGAATGCCGCTGGGCATATATACCATGTGCTTTGGCCCTCTGGCTATGGATGGCAGTGAGATTCCAAACCTTTCGTTTTGGATGAATTTTTTAACATAACCTGCGATTATATTCACAAGCTCGCCAACAGCATCGCTTACATCTGGCCCAAGCTCCTTGAACTCCTCGCCAATGAACTTGCCAGCCGCTTTCAGCGCGGTTTCTTCTGGAAAGCCTATGACCACGGCTCCTCTAATTGTTCCAGAGAGACCTATCATCCCAGAAATATCTTTTATATTCGACACGTCGGCATATAAATGAGGTTTGCTGGCTTCTACATGAACATTGAGCATTTTAGAGAAGGTATCTCTGGTTGCTAATATAAAGGCGTTTATCCATTCGACTTTCATAATACTGAATATAGTAAATTACCTCGGGTTTTTTCTAAATTTCCCCCATGAGGCCTCAATTTTTTCCGTGGTTATTTGACGATAAAAATGCCTGGGAAAAGGTATTTGCAGACCCCCGCTATTCCTATGAAATGCCAATAGACTATTTTATGGCTATTTATCAGGTGGACCGAAAATGCGATGAAACTTCGCATTATGCCTTGCCAGAGCTATCCATGTCTGCAATGCCTATGCCAACGGCTACTTTTTCATCGGCATCAGCGGCCGTACCGGATTTTTTTTCGTCCGCAATCGCAGCAGCGACGCCAGCAGCAGCACCTCCTCCACAAGAAAAATCCAAGAGTTCAGATGGCATTTTAAGCCAAGAAGAGATAGATGCATTGCTCTCCGGTATATGAGTTTCACGATATTAATGCGAAAAATTTCGCAGAAATCGCCGATATTTTGAGAAAATCCGGCAAAAATGAGAAATGGAACTTGATGGTGATTCCGTTCAGCGAGGGGGTTCAGCCAAGTGCTTTGAGGGCTTTTGGAGAGCAGCTTTTGGAATGGAAAGGTGAAGGGCATAGCTTGTATTTGCACGGCTATAGTCATAAGGCAAACTTGGAATTAAAAAGAAGCCTGCTGGGGAGGCTCGCCTTGCGTTTAACAAATTGCGAAGCTGAGTTTGCCGGGCTTTCAAAAGAAGACTCAAAAATGCTATTGGATAAGGCTTTGCAGGAATGGCAAAAACTAAATGCTGGAGAGCCTGGAGGCTTTGTACCTCCGGCTTGGTATGGTTCCAAAAAGCTTTTTTATCTGTGCAAAAATTTGGGCTTTGAAAACTACAACGGTCGTTTTGTTGTGTGGAATAAAAGCGAAGGTTCCAGATTTTCCGTGCCTTTTAGCATTGCAGGACTCCCAAGGTTCTCAGTTCCCATTGTGAATTTATGCGAGAAAATATATTTGAATGTTTATAAAATTTTTAGTTTTTTACCTATGCCAAGAATAGTAAGGCACTAGGGGAAGGTAGCAAATGCCATCGTTAAAAGAGACAATGCTTGCGAATTTGCGTGAAATGGTTAAGCTGCAGCGTGCAGCTCACGATTCCATGTTTAAGTTCTCAATAAAAAAGATGTGGCCCATAAGCCTTATAGCTCCGCAGGTGGACTGGATTAGGATAAAGCGAATGATGGGAGCTTTGCAAACAACCTGCAAAGAGCAAAAGGAATTTTTGGCTAAAGAACGCGGCAATGCGGGAGAAGCAGATTTGCCATTTTTGAATTTACTGCCAGATTATTTTGATTCGCTTGAGAGAGTTGCAAAATTGCTTGCGCAAGCGGCTACTTACAGGCAAAACGTCCTTGAAAAGAAAACAAAAATGAGCATAAGGGGATGGAATGCCATTTTAAAAACATATAATGAGGCAAGCGATAATATGGCTAAAACCGGAATTGTTTTATATAAGGTGTATGAATCATGATGTGTCCGCATTGCAAGTCAGATAACGATAAGGTTATAGAAACCCGTACTAGTGGGGATTCCATTAGGAGGCGCAGGGAATGCCTTGATTGTTCCCACCGCTTCACAACCTACGAATACATAGAGAAAGGAGCCATAACCATAGCCAAGCGCGATGGCAGGCGAGAGCCTTTCAAGCGTGAAAAGCTGGTTTCTGGCATAAGGATAGCCTGCGCAAAGCGTCCGGTTAGTTCCGAAAAAATAGAAGAGATGGCAACATCCATTGAAAACGAGCTTGTGCAGATGGGTCTTGCAGAAATTTCTTATGCAGCCGTGGGCGATTTGGTTATGAAAAAATTATTTCAGGCAGACTCCGTGGCTTATGTGCGTTTTGCTTCTGTGTACAAGGAGTTCAGGGAAGTGGGGGAGTTTGTGAAGCTGGTTATGGCGGAGAAGAGTTAAGGATGAAGCATTCTGCGGAACACCTTGATTTATGGGCAAAACTTGATATTTGGATGAGCAAGCATCCTGCACCTGTTAGAATAATCTACGATAGCTTGCGAATATTTTTGCTAGAGCATTGCACCATACGGGCTACCGCGCTCGCATATACATCGCTTTTGGCAGCAATACCATTGTTTATTTTGCTAACCTCAATAAGCCTTTCGCTTGGAGTTGGTGATTTATTCATAAACCATTTGCCAAGCCTTTTGCCGGAATTGCTGGAAAAGGTAACTCCGTATGTAAACAAAGTCTTGCATACGCTTTTGCCGGGTAGCAGCATTGAGATAGGTATTTTGACAGGCATAGTTTTAGACAATATTATGCCTTTTTTAGTCAAGGCTCAGGGGATTAAACTAGGTTCTTTGGGGATTATAGGCGGGTTTGGCTTGCTGGTTACATTTATACTAGCAATAGATACCATAGAAACAAATATGAATATAGTTTGGGGAGTTAACGAAGCCCGTGGCTATGGGCAAAAAGCGGCGATATTCATTCCGTTTTTGCTTTTGTTTGCAGTGGGAATAGGCATATTCAGTTTATTTTTGCATTATATGCAAGGTGCCTTGGAAGATATTTTGGTTCAAAAACTGCCCTTTGGGAAATTCGGCGAATTGCTGGTGGATTTGAGCATACCTGTTGTTTTGATGGTTTTGATATTGTTTGCTCTGTGGCTTTTGTATTGCTATATGCCTTATGTTCCCGATGATTGCGGGTTTTGGAGAGCGAGCATTGAAAAAACCAAAAAAAGATGGCTACCTGCTCTTATATCGGCTATTTTCACTTTTGTGGCGGTGATTGTTTTTTTTGCAGCAATGGTTTTTTTGCAAGCCGGAATGTTTGCAAAATGGTCTCTTTTTTACGGTTCTCTGGCTGTTTTCCCTATGGTTATGTTTTTGCTTTTTGGTTTTTGGTGCATTATACTTTTTGGGAATTCCCTTTGCTGGCGAATAACAGAGCGAAAGCACAACAAGCAATATTTTTTGCGCAGAATTGAAAATTCCGTCAAAAAAATCAAAGACTATAAATCACCCATACACACCATAGAAAACAACTGAGATAGTTAATCAACGTTTTCTATATTCATATATATAAATGTAATGTTATTTTGGCGGAGAAAATTCATTATGAAAACCAGCCCCTCGAAAATCGCACTTGCGGCAGCCATTTTGCTTGCCGTGGCACTCTCATTTTCCTGTTCCGGCGGTGGCGGCGGAGACGATGAGGTTAATTCTAGCTCTGGGAAGAGCAAG
>Ga0268262_10005287_pt1 | contig 12871 bp, 7 predicted proteins | sample TergutNc150P3_FD_190354 | JGI IMG/M metagenome (GOLD analysis project Ga0268262, IMG submission 190354) | Nasutitermes corniger P3 segment gut microbial community from laboratory colony in Florida, USA - Nc150 P3 (SPAdes) (version 2) | ecosystem: Host-associated > Arthropoda: Insects > Digestive... | reverse complement strand
GAAATATTAGACCAATGCAGGCGGAATTGGTTATGTGTTTTGCACAACTTTGATTAACCCTTCGCCAACCACGTATATGGCAAATTTTGAAATGCTGTCAAAGCCTGTTTTGTCCAGTATTGAGGTTATGTGCTGTTTGATCATTGATTCCGAAATGCCCAGGTTTTTTGCCATTTCGTCACGCGCCATGCCCTGGCATACGAGCCGGATTACGGCTATTTCCTTTTCCGTAAACTGAGCGGCAAAGGGCAGGCGATCCGAAAGGCTGGAATAAATGCTGTACCCTTTCATGGTGTTGCGTATAACGTGAAACAGATGATCGTTGCTCATTTCTTTGTCTATAAAGCTGTGCGCCCCGGCTTTCCTTGCTTCTTCGGCAAAGGTAATTTCAGGCAGGGCGGTCATTATTACAACTTTTATTTCAGGATATTCCTCGCGTATCTGCGCCGTATAGGTTATGCCGGAAGAATTGTTTTTGGTTACCACGTCCATCAGTACGAGGTCGGGCTTCAACTTTCGGCACAGTTCCGGCGCGTTTGCGGCATCGTCTGTTGACCCCGCGATTACCATGTCGTCCTGTTCGCCGATAACATGTTCCAGCGATTCACGCAGCATGGTCTGGTCTTCCACAATAAGGATTTTAATCACTTGTTTGTTATACTCACTTTTTGAGAATTTTTTCTATCCTGTTTAACAGATCCTCTTTTTTGACGGGCTTTTTCATGTAATCAACAGCCCCCATTTCACGCGCCCGCTGTATGTCCTTCGGGTCGTCGGAAGATGTGCAAATTGCTATCGGGGTATCGTACAAACCCCCTATTGCGTTTATCCTGCTGTATGTATTCCATCCGTCCATTTCAGGCATTATTAAGTCCAACAGAACTAATTGGGGAACAAGGCCCTGGTAAAACAAGCCCAGCGCTTCTTTGCCCGATTGGGCGGTAATTACATCATAATCTTTTGATAGCACAGTTTTCATCATTGTGAGGAAGATATCGTCGTCATCCACTACAAGGATTTTTTGCTTTTCGTTTCCGACAGTATCCTTAAATTTATCAGTTTCATGTTTTAATGATTCAAAGTTCCGGTTGTTTTCCATGCTCATATCGTTTACATGGTCTATCGAAAGTTTTATCTGATTAACGCCTGTCAGGATCTCGCTCATGCCTTTTACCGCTTCCTGGCTTGTATTTATGAACGCGTCTGTTTCCTTAACCAGAGTCTTGCCCGATTTTTCCATGTCATCAGACCCTTTTTTAACCGAAGCGGTTATGTCCCTTAAACGGCTTATGGAATCCAGTATCTGCTTTCCGCCGGATTCCTGCTCTTCCATCGCGTTTAATATATTTTGCTCATGCTCGGAAACCGTTTTTACGCTTGAGTCTATGGCCCCAAAACGGTCTAACACGTCGTTAGACGATTTTGTGATATTATCTATGGACGCTTTTATTTTTTTTAGTGTCGCCGCGGTGGTCTTTGACTGCTGCCCCGATGACTCGGCAAGCTTGCGGATTTCATCCGCTACCACCGCAAAGCCTCTGCCGGCCTCTCCGGCATGGGCCGCTTCAATCGCGGCATTCATAGAAAGCAGGTTGGTCTGGCTTGCGATATTGTTCATTAACGAGTTTATTTCCAAAAGTCCCTCGGAATCATGGGCTATTCCCTGTATCTCCTGCGCGACTAATTGAAGGCCCGTTTTACCGTTCTCCGACGCTTCGGTCAAAGCAGTGACGTTTTTACGGTTTTCAGCCAGCGTTTGTGTTACCGAATGAATATTGGCGGTCATTTCCTCAATAGCGGTAGACGATTTGTCTACGCTTTCAGTTTGTTCTTCTATCATATTGTTCAGACTGTCGATATTTAGTTTAATATCCTCTACCGCCTTGCCCGCTTCTTCCGCCCCGTTTTCCTGTTTGACCATTAGGTTTTCCATGTTGTCAAGGTTGGATGAGATCTGCTGAACGGCTGTCGAGGTTTTGCCCATATTGGCGGAAAGCTCAAAACTGGTATGGTTAAGCCCGTTGATTTTGTATTTTATTGCCCCTACAAGGCTTCTGATTTTTTCCATCGTAAGGTTGAAGTAGCCCGCCAATTCACCAATCTCGTTATCCATGTTAGTTTTGATCCTTCCGGTTAAGTCTCCTTCACCCATTGAGATTTCTTTCAGGATAGAGTTGATTTTGCCTAGTGGCGAAAAAATCTGTCGCAGTAAAAACAGTACCAGCGCAAGGCCGAACAGCACGGAAATTCCGCCGATAATTACCTGCCGCCGTATGTTCTCAATAATGGTATTATGAAGATGCTCGCCGTCAAAATCACAGGCGGCTATTCCCACCATCTTTCCGGCTGAGTTTTTAATTGGAGCGTAAACCGAAACCAGCCAGCCCCATCCTTCCTGGTTTACCAGGTTGCCGCTTTCGGTTTTCCCCGAGATCATTGCCCGCTTGAAAGCATGGTCATAAGCGCTGGTGTCTTCTTCATCTCCGATATTGGAGAAATTTTCAGTGTCTTCAGGTTCCACGCTGCCGTCAATGACAAACTGCCAAATATCTCCGTTTACCGGCGCCATGGTGTACAGATACAGGCAGCTTGTAAAATCTTTTAACTGCAGCAGTTTGACCCTTGTTTCTTCATAAAACGGGTCGTTTGAATCCCGCGATTTTGCCAGCGCCTCAAAGGAATCTCCGTCAATAAAAGCGGTTGCTTTTTCCACGACGTAAATGCCCTGTGCGGCAAATGTTTCGGACGCCGCTATTGACATCTGGCGTATTCCGAGAATTGTTGTTATCACACTCAGCGCTACAATGAAAGTAGAAAAAAATGCGACAAACCGGAATTTAAGGGAGTGGAATAACTTCATACATTTTCTCCTTTTTAATGTTTTTTACCTTACAAACCCAATAATTCTTCAATATTTTTCAGGGCGTTACCGAATTCGGCCATCAACACATCATCGGATATTTTTTTTACGGTTTCACTGGTTTTGGGATTCAGAGCTTTTTGATTCAGCTCAAGCAGAATACGGCCAATTTCAGAGACGTTTTGGGATTTCAGGGCTTCGGCGAGTTCTTTAAATAGTTCGGGACAGGGAATGGGAAGTGAGGGGGCGGCGCCTTGAGGAACATCCTGGTATTCAGGCTTACCCGGTTCCAGAGCTTCCCGAATATTCTTTACAAGCACCGTAAGAAGTTCCACAAAAACAGGCAGTTGTTTCTTTATTGACGCTATATCTCCTGCCTTGCCCGCGGCTTCAAGAGCGGCCGCTTCCGCCGAAACTTCTACCGCGCCCAAACTTGCCGACGCGCTTTTCAGGGCGTGAACCTGGGTTATAAATGTTGGCAGGGTGTCTGCCAAAGGCAGATCCGCTTCCTGCGTTTTTTCCAAAAGATGCAGTCTGTCTTCCGCGTCTTTGCTGAATATGGACAGCACTTGTTTGTAAGCGGTCACAGTCCCGCCGGTCAGGGCAATACCCTTTGCCGTATCAATTCCCGGGATGTTAGGGAATGGGGAATCCTTGTCCGGTAATTGTTCATTGCTCATTGATATTTGTTCTTTGTTGTTTTCTCTTTTTTCTTTCGGTATCCAGCGGTCAAGCATTTCATCCAGCTTGGAAACATCTATTGGTTTGGCGAGAAAATCATTAAAGCCGTTTTCGATAAACATTTCCCGCATTCCCATAATGGCGTTGGCGGTCAGCGCTATTATGGGCACGCTACGGAAGCGCTCTCCTTCCAGCGAACGAATGATCGCCGTAGTTTCAATCCCGTCCATTTCGGGCATCATGTGATCCATTAGTATAATGTCGTAATCGCGGTTCTCCGAAGCTGCCTTCTTCACCATTTCGATGGCCTGCGAACCGCTTAGGCAGGTGTCTACAGTTATCCGATAAGGCGCAAGGAGGCCTTCGGCTACTTTGAGGTTGGTGGCTATATCGTCTACAATCAACAGCCGTGTGGTTGGGAATGTGTAACGGACTATACCGAAACCGTCGGCGTAACCCTTACTGTCCGCCTTGCCGTTGAGAATATTGGCAATCGATATGGATTGTACCGGTATAGATACAAAGCGCACGCCGGGTACGTAGGCTTCTGTTCCCCATTCTACCATCAGAGCCAGAGACGGCTTTTTCCCTCCGCAGAAAACCGCATCGCTCCGTTCCATAATCGGTTCGATCTTTTCATAAAGGCCGTAGCCGGAAAACACATAGAACCATTCTTCTCTGTACAGGGCCGCGGCAAAATCATCCTGATTTGTCACCATAGTATACGGAACGTTCAGATTTTCCAGAGTCCAGCATATCGACTTGGCATAGTTGATTCTGCCTTCATAGACCAGTACATTCTTTTTTTCCGGCTCCTCTACCGCGGCAAAGGGCGCTTCTGATTCAACACCCTGGGGGATAACTGCCGTAAATGTGCTGCCCTTTCCGTATTCGCTTTCCATGCTTATTTCCCCGCCCATGGCGATACAGAGGCTTTTTGTAATTGCCAGGCCCAGCCCTGTTCCTTCGATACTCTGGTTTTTCTTTACGTCCACTTTGACAAACTCGTCGAAGAGTTTTGCCTGATCCTCCTGCCTTATCCCTTTTCCGGTATCGGTTACGGCCATCCTGAGCCAGACCTGTTTATCGTCCCGCCTGTCCATGGTAATGGTCAGGCCAATATAGCCTTTATCCGAGTATTTTACCGCATTGGATAAGAGGTTAAGAAGTATTTGCCGCAGCCGCGCTTCGTCCCCGACAAGGCTGTTGGGAATATTCCCGTCGATGTTGGTAAAAAACCGTATCGGCTTTTCCATAAGCCGCGTGCGGATAATGTTGACTGTATCATTGATCAGGGATGAAAGCAGATAATTAATGGTAATTATTTCCAGTTTACCCGCTTCGATTTTGGAAAAATCAAGAATGTCGTTAATTATCGAAACGAGATTGTTCCCCGCCTGTTTTATGTCCTGCGCGTAGCTGCGGGCATCGTTGGAGAGTTCTCCCCTCAGCAAAAGTTCCGCCATACCGGTAACGGCGTTTATGGGCGTACGGATTTCGTGGCTCATTTTCGCGAGAAAATCACTTTTTGCCTGCGAAGCGAATTCCGCCTTTCGGTTTGCCTCAATCAATTGTAAATTTTGTTCCGCCAGCGCGTTTTCTGAACGGGCAATAAAAACATTGATGACGATAAACAGGAATAAGATAAGAAACAGCATACTGAAGAATACGATGTTCATGGCACGATTAAGCGGCAACAGACCCGGCAGCGGATAACTCACTGTCAGATACCATTCCATCTCCGGGATGGAGTCTACCATATATATTTTTTTATCATAGGTGAAGCTCCGGCTTTCTCCATCGGCGAGCTCATGCGCGGCCCTGATCAATTCCTTTCCGCTTTCGCCAAGGTGTTCGTCAATGCGGACTTTATTTTGAACCAGCTCATAATCCATCGCTGAAGTAATTTCATCGAATTTATTGAACATGTATGGCGTAATGTTTTTATCGAATTCCCGATAGCTGGAAGCTACAAAATTTGAAAAGTCGGTAAGATTAATGCCAGTTCCAAGCATCCCTATAGGCTTTTTGATTGTATCTGTTTCAACAAATACCGGGACATTGACCCAAAGGTTGATTTGACCCAAATCAGGATTATAGTTAATGTTAAAATTAAATTTTTCCGTTTTGTACAACGTTAAATTGTACCAATAATTCTCAGGATCATCCGGATTTACAACATAAGGCTCATTTCCTGTTGAATAAAATATTTTGTCCAGGTCATTTATCCAGAAAACCAGTTTATTATCAAAATGTTCCTGATAAAGGGTAAATTCAGTATAGGCCAGCAAGTTAAGGGCCGGATCAGAGGGATTCATAAAGTACTGCCTGATAACCGGAGTGTCCGCCATTTTCAACACAAGGGCCAGTTCACTGTTTACAGTGGTTGCCAAACGCAGCCGCATTGTTTCAGACGCTATGGAAAGCTGCTGTTCAATAAAAGACCGGTTGATCTGACGTGCGGAAATTGAGTATGCCACAATAGCCGCCAAAGCAATAATCAGGAAAAGGATGCAGGAAAAAACAAGAAACGCCTTGTTGACAATCTTTTTTAATGACTTGGCAGGGATCGTTATCATGTGCTATTCATTATGTCGCTTAATCAGGATTTTTCCTATCCTGTGCAACAGGTCGTCCTTTGTACATGGCTTTTTGATATAATCGACCACCCCTATTTCCCGTGCGTGTTGTATGTCTTTCGGATCGCCTGAAGATGTGAAAAACGCTATCGGCGTATCGTGTAAGCCGCTTATGGTCCTTATTCTGGTGTACGTATTCCATCCGTCCATATCCGGCATTAGTAAGTCCAATAATATTAATTGGGGAACAAGACCCTGGTAAAACAAGCCCAGCGCTTCTTTGCCGGATTTTACGGTAGATACGTCATACTCGTTTAACAGCATAGCTTGCACCATTTCAAGATGGATACTATCGTCATCCACTACAAGGATTTTTTGCTTCTCGTTTCCGGTCGTATCCTTAAATTTTTGCGTTTCCTGTTTTAAGGATTCAAAGTTTTTGTTGTTTTCAAGGCTCATTTCATTAACATGGCTCACCGAAACATTTATCTGGTTAATGCCTTTCAGTATCTCGTTCATGCCTTCTGCCGCTTCCTGGCTTGTTTTTATGAACGCGTCTGTTTCCTTGACAAGGGTATTGCCTGATTCCGCCATGTTAAGAGATCCTTTTTTAACGGAGGATGTTATGTCCCTAAGGCGGCTTATGGATTCCAATATTTGCTTTCCGCCCGTTTCCTGCTCTTCCATGGCGTTCAGGATATTTTGTTCATGCTCTGAAACTGTTTTTACGCTTGAGTCTATGGCGCCGAAACGGGCCAATACATTATCAGCGGACTTGGTAATGTTGTCTATGGACGCTTTTATTTTCTTTAGCATAGCCGCTGTGGTTTTGGATTGCTGCCCCGACGACTCGGCAAGTTTGCGGATTTCATCGGCAACAACGGCAAAGCCCCTGCCAGCTTCCCCGGCGTGAGCCGCTTCAATCGCCGCGTTCATCGAAAGCAGGTTGGTCTGGCTTGCGATATTGTTCATCAGCGAGTTTATTTCCAAAAGCCCTTCTGAATCTCGCGCTATTTCCTGTATCTCCTGCGCGACTAATTGTAGGCCAGTCTTCCCGTTTTCCGACGCTTCGGTCAATTCGCCGACATTCTTGCTGTTTTCAACCAGCGTCTGGGTTACAGAATGGATGTTGGCTGTCATTTCCTCAATGGCGGAAGACGACCTATTTACGCTTTCTGTTTGTTCTTCTATCATTTTTCTAAGGCTTTCGATGTTTTCCTTAATAACCCCTACCGCCTTGCCCGCTTCTTCCGCGCCGCTTTCCTGCCTGACCATAAGGTTTTCCATGTTGTCAAGGTTAGACGAAATCTGCTGCACTGCCGTAGATGTTTTATCCATGTTGACCGAAAGCTCAAAACTGGTATGGTTAAGCCCGTTGATTTTATATTTAATTGTCCCGATTCCGCCGCCCAGGTGTTCGCAAAAATCGTTTACCATGCCGGCGATTGTGCCCAGTTCGTCCACGGAACAAATCGAAATTCGCTTTGTAAGGTCTTTCTGCTCGGAGGAGAGGTTTTCAAGCTGTGCAATTACCGAGCTGTAGATCGCCCCAGCGTTCTTTTTAAGGGTGATGGCCAGGAAAAAAATACAGATAAAAAAAACAATCATTGGGATCAATATGGAAGACAGGGTATTCCCTTTCAGCGCGTCCAGGGTTCCGCCAAGGCGGTGAATGCCGAGCATGGTAACGGAACAGGAAAAAAGGAGGCTTACCAGCACTGCCGCCATGGGGACGATCCATGCCTTGGCTTCCTGCCGCTTTTCCCGGCAGTCAGAGGGGTATCTTGTAAAATTATGGACAAGCAGGGTACGGGAGACAAGGCCGTCACCCGCTACGTATAAGAATGTTCCTACCAACATTCCAAAGGATAATAGTGCCAGAAACAACGGCCATTTTATTGAAGGATCAACGCCCAGATAACCGCCTGAGAAAACAACCCCAAGAAAAACGGCGTGGGTAGTCAAATTAAGGGCGATCCTTTTAATCGGCACGGCCCCGATCTTTTTAAGCCAAAGCAAATAATGTTCCCCGTCCAGTTTTGTAAAATAGATATGGTCAAAATACATGGCTCCCCGCCCCAAAATAAGGCAGTAAAGGGCGAGGAAAATCAGGGCTGGAACGCCTAACCGGAAACGAAGCTGGGAAAAAGAACTGCCAAAAAAAAGCGGTATCAGAAAATCAGCCGCCATCATGGCCATTCCCGTTACAAAAACAAGAGCGAGAAAATTATATTTTTGGTTTTTCATATCATATAAATGTGATATTGTGTCAAAAAAAAGTGTGGAATTTTGGACAGTTTTTACTGGACTTTAGGCTGGTTTTTACTGGACTTTTGGACAGCGTTTATAATTTCAAGGGCTTTTTCGGCGTTGTCATCCATCAATGAATCATAGAGCTTAAAATACAATTCGCGTTCTGCGGAGCTAAGGTTTTTCGCGCCCAGCTCAGTTACTATCTTTCCGGCGGTGCTTGTATCGCCGTCCTCTATTGCTTTTTTTAACCGCTGTAAAATCCCGCCCACCATTTCATTTTCTGTTCCCTCATTATTCACTTTTCTTTGGCGCATAGCCGTTATGTTTTCGCAAAAAGCGGGAAGCGTTTCGCGTATCCTTTTCGCGTCCCCGCTCCGTCCGGCTTCTATCAGCAGCGTCTTGTTCGCTTGCAGGCAGTCGGGCAGCGCGTCAAAAGATTCGACCAATGACGTAAACCGCCTGTAGTATTCGGCGTCGATTTCCAGCCCGCCGCCAGTTCTATTTAGCTCAAAAGCCGCGCGGTAATGGTTGAGCTTATCCAGTTGCCTAGCCTCAATTTCGAGGGAATAGGGAGTAGGGAGTGAGGAGTGAAGAGTAGGAACCAGGGTCGTTGGTTGTAAGCCTTGTGTGATGTCATCAGGCATAGCTTCCGAACAATAACCCTGTTCCCTATTCCCCTTTCCCCATTCCCTAGAAAATTTATTTATAACTTCGTCTAATGCCTCCGGGCTAATCGGTTTTGAAAGATAATCGTCGAAACCCTTTTCCAGATATAATTCTTTCATTCCATGCAAGGCGTTTGCTGTAAGCGCGATGATTGGTGTATGCTTCATATTCATTTCCAGTTTTCTTATTACCGCGGCGGTTTCAACGCCGTCCATCTCAGGCATCATGTGATCCATGAATATGAGGTCGTAATCGCTGCTTTGCACCTTTTCTATGGCTTCCTGCCCTGAAACGGCGGTGTCTACCTGTAAGCCGTAAGGGGCAAGCAGCCCACGCGCTACCTGAAGATTCGTCGGTAAATCGTCCACTACCAGTACTTTGAGATCAGGCAGGCTGCCCCGCGGTTCTATTTCCGAAGGGCCGATCACCGCGTTAGGGGGCGTGCGTATCTCATGGTTCATCCGGAAATTGTATCCCCTGCGGAGCGGATTTTACAAGCGGAGAACTTATTACTATAATTTGTTAATAAAGAGGTGATTAACTTATGCCCAAATGGTTAAAAAACGCGGTTTTTTACGAGATTTATCCCCAATCGTTTTACGATTCAAACGGCGATGGGATTGGCGACATCCATGGGATAATCCGGAAACTGGATTATGTCAAAGGGCTTGGCTGCAACGCGCTGTGGCTCAATCCCTGTTTTGACTCGCCTTTCAAAGACGCGGGTTACGATGTGCGTGATTACAAAAAGGTTGCGCCCCGCTATGGCAGTAACGAGGATCTGTTTCAACTTTTTGACGAGGCCCACAAGCGGGATATGCGTGTGCTGCTTGACCTTGTTCCGGGTCACACTTCCGAAGAACACCCGTGGTTTGTCGAAAGCAAAAAAGCCTCGCCTTGCGAGGAATTTAAAAACCGCTATATCTGGACCGATAGCTGGTTTTTCTGGGGGCTTGAAGGCCTTAAGTTTATCGCTGGCGAGGCGGAGAGGGATGGATGTTACATTATCAACTTTTTCAAATCACAGCCCGCCCTCAATTACGGTTTCCTCGAACGCCGCGAGAAATGGCAGTTGCCGCCTGAGCATCCGGACTGTGTCGCCACGCGGGAGGCCCTCAAGGACGTTATGCGGTTCTGGCTGCGGGGCGATAAAGGCCGCGGCTGCGATGGGTTCCGCGTAGACATGGCCGATTCGCTGGTGAAGTTTGACAACAACGAAAAAAGCGCTACGAGCGCTGTCTGGCGGAATATCCGCGAAATGCTTGACGGAGAATTTCCGGAAGCTGCAATAATCTCAGAATGGAGTTGCCCGCCCCTGTCCCTTAAGGCAGGCTTTCACGCGGACTTTCTGCTGGATCACGGGACCAGCGGGTACCGCAGTCTGGTTCGTCATTACGAGGACGGCGGAGTTGACAACAGTTATTTTAAAAAAGATGGAAACGGCAGTATTACCCGGTTCCTCGATCAGTATATGCCCTGGTACGAAGCTACGAAGAATGACGGCTTTATCAGCATGATCAGCGGAAACCACGATACCCCCCGCGTAAGCCACGGGCTTTCTCCGCGGGAAGTATCTCTTTTCTACGCCCTGCTCTTTACCATGCCGGGCGTGCCCTTCCTTTATTACGGGGATGAAATTGGAATGCGTTACCTTTACAGTCTCCCTACAAAAGAAGGCGGCTATGGCCGCACCGGTTCCCGCAGTCCCATGCAGTGGAATCCAGGCGCAAACGCCGGCTTTTCCGGCGCCGCTCCTGAAAAGCTCTACCTGCCTGTCGATGCGGGACCCGGCGCTCCTGACGTTGAGTCTCAGGAGAAAGATCCGCAGTCATTGATAAACACTGTTAAGGGCTTACTGCGCCTACGCAATGGCAATGAGGAACTGGGATCCATACCAAACCTCCAAATACTCCACACCGGTAACAGTACAACTACCAGCGACAGTATTCCGCCTGATCGCACATTTTTTTACAAACGAGGCTCTTTTATCCTGGGACTCAATCCCGGCGCTGGCGCTGTGCAGGTTTCGCTTTCGGTTCAAAAAACCCCGGAACTTAAGTACTCCATTGGGAGCTGCGGAATGGAGCAAGGGATTTTCAAACTGGAACCGCAGAGTTTCGGCGTATGGAAATTTTAATTTTTTTCTTGACCCGGCAGAAAACAAAGGTAATAATTAAAAACAAAGAAAAAAAAGGAGGATTTTATGATTACACGAAGTATTTCCAGAGGAGCCGCGCTTGTGGTAATTGTCATCATCGCGCTGGGTTTAGCTGCATGCGACGGCAAGGCCGTTGAAGACCCGGATCACAATTACCGCGTCACGGGGCATTTTGCCGATTGGGGATCAAATTACGCTGCCGAATTTATGATGACGCCCGTTTCCAAATCTGACGCGAGGATCAAGGCCATCAAGGGGGCGCTGAAAGACGCGCAGTACGTTTATTTGTATGAATATACGCCCAATATGTCTAAGGCGGCGGGCTGGAATGTGGAATATTCCGGAGCAAATATAAAACTTGACGGCGTCTTTGCGGTAAAATTCATCAGGCTTAATCCGGATTCCTATGAATCAAGCGGCTGGACGTATGACATGTGGATACCCAGTACCGAAGCCGGCGGAGTCAAAAATCTGTCCCCCGATACGCTGTTTGTACCGAAAGATCGCAGCGACGAAGAGCGCGACGCGGCTAAGGATGGGCTTGGCAGTTGCAACGACAATCCCGTTCTGTTAAAGGGTGCGGTACCCTACTACATCGTATTCGCGGTATTCAAAGACAAGAGCAGGGGAATAGGCGCAGTCGTCAAAAGTTAATACGGATCAAAATTAAGGGGATGCCGGGGAGCCTGTCGGCTCTTAGCAGGCCTCCCCTTTTTATATTACAGGAGAAAAAAATGAAAAAAAGTAAGTTCCGATTTGTGTGCGCGGCTGTGATTGTAATCGCGGGCTTAAGTGTTTTAAGCGGCTGTAAGAAAAAAGCGGAAACCATCAAGATTTGGGTTGGCACCGAGGCCAAAACGTTCTATCAGGGCAAAATGGACGAATGGGTAGCGGCATATAACGCCGCAAACAGCAAACCGTTTCTCTGGACAGTAGTGGTTGAAAGCGTAGATTCAGGCGCGGCTGCATCGAAATTCCTGGATGATACTGCCGCCGGCGCTGATATTTTTACCATTCCCCATGATAACCTGGGCAAGCTGATCGCGGGTACGAGCGCCATCGCGCCCATCACCGATGAAAAGCTGCTGGCTCAAATTGCCAATGACAACCCGGATATTTTCTTTGATGTCATCAAAGGGAAGGTGGGAGACCCCGGCGTAGAATATACATTCGGCGTTCCGTACATTGCGCAGGCGCTGGTGCTTTATTACAACAAGGGCTTTTTTACCGATGAAGACGTAAAAACATGGGAAGGTATGTTGGCTAAAGCGAAAGCTGGCGGGAAACAGACCGTTACGATAAACGGCGATGACGGCTACAATAATTCGTTCCTGATACTGGCGACAAAAGCATCGGATGGGACTCCCGCAGTCGAGATTTACCTGGATCAACAGCTCCAGAATTGCGATTTTAGTTCCGATCTTGCCGTTGCCGTTATGCAATGGGGGCAGAGGTTCTTTACCGATGGCAGCCCCGACGGACGGATCATTTACGGCGCAAAAAAAGTATCCGACTCTGGCTGGGAGGTTGAGCTGAAAAACGAGGTTTCCCTTTCCCTGATCGGCGGCGCGTGGAATTTTAACGCGGCGCGGGCAGCGCTGGGAAGCAACCTCGGCATAGCGCCGCTGCCCAACTTCACCCTGACCGCCTCCGATGTCGCGGGTACAAACATTC
>Ga0268262_10005286_pt1 | contig 12874 bp, 11 predicted proteins | sample TergutNc150P3_FD_190354 | JGI IMG/M metagenome (GOLD analysis project Ga0268262, IMG submission 190354) | Nasutitermes corniger P3 segment gut microbial community from laboratory colony in Florida, USA - Nc150 P3 (SPAdes) (version 2) | ecosystem: Host-associated > Arthropoda: Insects >... | reverse complement strand
TCCTGTTTATCTTTGGCGGCAGGGTCTCCGTCTAAAGTGGCTTCTACATCTGTTGCTAGGCTTGCTCTTATATTTGGGAGTTTTTTCAAAAACTCAGCTCCAAGTTCTTTTTTGCAATGGAGCAAATCCAGTTGCTTATTCAACAGGTGGTGGGTTTTCTTTAAGAGCGTAGCCGTGTTGCAATCGCTAAAATAGCCGGGGAATAGCAGGTTATGGAGTTTGCTCACAAGTTCAACAACCTCATTTTTACTAGGCAAATAACGAGGATTAACCGGAATGGAACTCTCCAATTTTGAATAGCTGTCTAAAAGAGAATCAAGCAGATGTTTCACGTTTGGAAATATACAAATATTCACTGTTGGCTTTATCTCTCTTTACTCCTTTGGGCGTAATTGTGTCTTAACTTAGAATACTTTTTTCCAGGGCCGGTTCAAAATTTCTATAACCCTCAATCATCATCATCGCCACTCTGCCCACTTGGGCTAGATAGCGAAAGAACAGCCAGAAATGCTTTTTGCGGAACCTCAACGGAACCAATATTTTTCATTCGTTTTTTGCCCTCTTTTTGCTTTTCCAACAGCTTGCGTTTGCGGGTTATGTCGCCTCCATAGCATTTGGCTAACACGTCTTTGCGAACCGCTTTAACAGTTGTGCGGCTGATTATTTTGCCGCCAATAGCACCCTGAATTGCAACATCAAATTGCTGGCGCGGTATGAGGTCTTTTAATTTCACGCAAATGGCGTGTGCATAGTGCTGGGCTTTTTCCCTGTGGATAATAACCGAAAAAGCATCAACGGGGTCTCCGTTCAAAAGAATATCCAATTTAATCAAGGGGTTTTCGCGGTAGCCTGCCGGTTCATAGTCAAGCCCTGCATAGCCCCTGCTCATGGATTTTAACCTATCGTAAAAGTCAAACATAACTTCTGCAAGCGGGAGTTCATAATGCAAAATAACTTTGCTTTCGTCTAAATATTCCATTGTGCCAAATGTTCCGCGTTTTTCCTCTGCAAGCTGCATAAGGGGACCAACGTAATCTTTGGGTGTGAAAATTTGCGCTTTTATATAGGGTTCTTCTATGTGGTCGTAGCGGCTTGCATCTGGGAGTTTGCTTGGGCTTTCTATGGGGAGCATTTCTCCGCTTGTCATGTAAACGCGGTATTCCACGTTTGGGACGGTGGTTATTATATCCACATTAAATTCGCGGTCAAGGCGTTCTTGCACAATTTCCATGTGCAAAAGCCCCAAAAATCCCGTGCGAAATCCAAAGCCAAGCGCGCCAGAACTTTCCGGTTCCCAAACAAGGGCGGAATCGTTTAATTTCAATTTTTCCAAAGCCTCGCGCAGGTTTTTGTAATCTTCGGGGTTTATGGGATAAATGCCGCTGAAAATCATGGGCTTAACTTCTTTGTAGCCAGCGAGCGGCTCTGCGGCAGGGTTTGCGCAGTCTGTCAACGTATCGCCTATTTTCACATCGGATAAGGTTTTTATGTTTGCAAGAACATAGCCAACCATTCCGGCACCAAGGGCGGGGCGAGCATCGCGTTTCATTGAGAATGTGCCAACTTCGGTCACCAAATATTCGCCGCCGGTTTTCATCATGCGTATTTTTGTTCCAGCTTTGATAGTTCCCTCCACCACACGTATATAGCTTATAACGCCCCTATAAGAATCATAAACAGAGTCAAAAACAAGAGCTCTGAGCGAAGCCGAAGAGTCACCTTTTGGCGGTGGAATTTCATCTGCGATTTTCTCCAATACCTCGCTAACATTTATGCCAGCTTTTGCGCTTATGCGCGGGATTTTGTCTGGGTCGTAGCCGAGTAGTTCGCCAATGCTGTGCGCCACCGCATCTGGGTTTGCCCCCGGCAAGTCAATTTTGTTTATCACAGGAATTATGGTTAAGTTATTGTCCATTGCCAAATACAAATTTGAAAGCGTTTGCGCCTCTATGCCCTGCGAGGCATCCACCACTAAAATTGCACCCTCGCAAGCTGCAAGCGAGCGGCTAACCTCGTAGGTGAAATCCACATGCCCCGGGGTGTCTATCATATTGAATAGATATTCTTTGCCGCCCCGCTCATAAACCATTCTTATAGCGTGGGCTTTTATGGTTATGCCTCGCTCGCGTTCCAATTCCATATCGTCTAAAAGCTGCTCCATCATCTCGTTTTTGGAGACCGTGCCTGTTAGTTCAATAAGCCTATCTGCAAGCGTGCTTTTGCCGTGGTCTATGTGCGCTATTATGCTGAAATTTCGTATGTTGTTCGTTTGCATCGGTTAAGAATATAGTAAGATTCACCTAATCTCCTTTATCCCAGAAACCCAGTCGCTAAAATCTGCCTCGCGCAATTTATTTGCCAAATCTTTTTTTGCTGCTGCTGAGTCTGTTTGCGGAGAACTTTTGAAACGCTCGCTTTTCTCCAGAAAAGTGACGGGCTTGTTATCGCAAGTTGTGAAAATTATTCTTGGGGTATAGGAACAGGTTATTTTTGCGTCATCATTTTTTCTGCAACGGACTTCACTCAGGCTTACGAGCCTGCCATTGCTAGAACACTCAGTTTTTTGAATTCCTGCTTCCGCTATTTTTTCAAAAATTATTTGCCCAATCTCATCATCGGCTGCATTCCAGTGATAAGTCCTTTCCCGCCGCCGTTGCTCCCTCGCTTGCTGTATGGAGTCTAGTATATGTGTCTTTCCTATTTCTATTGCTATTTTTGCTTCTTGCAATTCTAAATCTTTTTTGGATATTGAAAAATATAAAGAAGCGGCAATTGCCAAAAGCATTATAGAGGCACAAGAAATAATTTTCTTTTTATGCCTAACCACCCAGTTTGGTTTTGAAATTAAAAAAGATTTTATTTTTTCATAAGCGGCTTCAAAATATTTTGGATAAAGGTCTATGGCATTTTTATTTTTTATGTCTTTAACTTCCGGCGGTAAGGATTTAGGGAAAACAAAACCTTCCAAAGCAAGAGGAACTACGTTTTTTCCCGTTTTAAGAGCACAAACTATTTCGCGGCGAACCCAATCGTTTTCTGGATCGTAGTCCTCGTTAGAAACAAAAAATCTGTCAAAAATTCCTGGGCTTAATACAAGCAAAAAATCTTTGCAGTCATTTACCCTTTGCTCAAGCTCAATATCGAAGTTTCCATTTACCAAAGTGTCAATGTCAAAAGAAACGGAATAACCATCCATTCTTAGCCTGTCGTAAATGAGCTTGGCAGTATCGTATCCACCTTTTCGTCTATACGAAATAAATATTTCAAACTTTTTGGACTTTTTAGGCATTTTTTTCCCTTTTTAAAGAAGTTGATATTAAAATAGAAAAAAATTTGCTGCTTGGCAAGTCCAAATTTTCTATCTTCTGCTTCACAATGAAATTTTTCAGCGACAATCCGAAAAAAGGCGGGGTGCAAGAGATGCTTAATGTGTCGCTGCCAATGGTGATGTCCATGTCTTTTGATACTTTTTTGGTTTTCATAAACCGCCTATTTTTGTCTAAGCTGGGACCAGATTATATGAATGCCGCTCTAACAGGCGGGATAATGGAAATGGTGACGATAGTATTTTTCAACGGGGTTATTGGTTATTCCACTGCAATGGTGGCACAAAATTTAGGTGCGCAAAAAACCGCCAGATGCTCGCTTGTGCTTGTGCAGGCTTTCATTATGGCAATATGCAGCTACCCTCTTGCCATTGCTCTTATGCATCCTGCGCATTTATTTTTAAACTCCTTTGATGTTCCAGCAGAACAAAGCATATTGCAAATAAAATATTACGATATCCTAATTTACGGCTCAATAATCACAATGCTAAGGCACGCTTTTTCGTGTTTCTTCATAGGGCTTGGAAAAACACGCATTGTGATGGCGGCAACCCTAACAGGCCTTGCGGTGACTTTATTTTTAAGCTACGCTTTCACATTTGGCAAATTCGGTTTTCCGTATCTAGATATTATAGGTGCGCCTGTGGCCATTATAGCAGGCAGTTTCAGCGCTTTTTGCCTTTTGCTCCTGAAATTTTTCAGCAGAGAATATAGAGAGAATTATTCCACTCATAAATGCTGGCGTTTTAGCAAGAGAATTTCATCTACCCTTATAAAGAAAGGCTTGCCTTCTGGCTCGGAAATATTTTTGAATATGCTGTCATTTCAAATTCTGATACTCATTTTTGATTCTCAGGGGCTTGTAGCCGCAACTGCCACAAGCATAACATTCAGTTGGGATATGGTATCTTTTGTGCCATTGATTGGTTTGGAAATAGGAGCAACTAGTTTGGTGGGAAAATATGTGGGAGCTAGGGATTTTGCTTCTGTAAACCGTGCAGCGCATTCAGGGCTAAAAATAGGAGTTTTATATTCTGGATTTATAATTTTGTTATTCGTGGGCATACCAGAAATTCTGGTGAGCATTTTTGCTCCTCATTCCATAACCCCGGAATGGCCGGAATCAAAAACTCTTGCCATAAATATGATTCGCCTTGCGGCTATTTATGTCACGGTGGAAACAGTCATGGTTGTTTATGCGGGGGCATTGCGTGGCACAGGCGACACACTTGCGGTTATGTGCATAACGAGCGGCTTGCATTGGTTGTTAACCATTATTGCTTGGGTATTTTTTAATGTTTTAAAAATTGGGGTTATAGAAACATGGGCTTTAACCGTGCTTATATGGACCTTGTTCCCGCTATTTTTATATTTGCGTTGGAGAGGTGGAAAGTGGAAAAAAGCTTGGTCGCTATAATATCCCTAACCCTCATAAGTTTTCAATATATCCTCTGCTATTGTTCTTTTTGAAATGCGCATATCCATAGCCTGTTTTTCTATGGCTCTGTGAGCCTCTTCTTCACTTAAATTCAGGCGGGATATAAGTACGCATTTTGCACGGTCTATTATCCTTATATCTTCAATTTTCTGCTTTAATTCTCTGTTCTCTTTTTGCACTTCTTGCAATCTTATTTGGGTGTCTATGGTTAATTCTAGTATATGCCAGAAAATTTTCATTGTCATAACATAGAAAATGAAAGTCTCACTCCGTCTGCCGCACTCGTTAAAATTCCACCTGCATGGCCTGCCCCTTCTCCAATTGGATAAATGCCAGCAACAGAAACAGATTCGCCATTCTCTTTGCGAACAATTCTAAGCGGCGAAGAAGTTCTGGTTTCTGGCGCTATTAGCAAACCGTTTTTTATAAAACCTGGCATTTTGTTTTCAAATTCATAAAGAGCTGCTTCTAAACTTGCGTTTATGTTCTCTGGCATTAAATCCCATAAAATTCCGTTCTTTTTTGCCAAAAAATCCTCTGCCCTTTGCTTTGGAACGGAGTAATTTTTCCCCGCCATTTCAAAGGCTTTTTGCTCCAATTCTCTTTGAAAAGCAATCCCGCTTTTCACATCGCTTTTGCTCACTTTGCATGGAACAATTAAAGCAGAATTTGCATAAGGGCTATTGCGGCGGCTATAGCTCATTCCATTTGTTGCCACTCCGCCTTGCTCCGATGCGCAAGGCACAACCACTCCGCCTGGGCACATGCAAAAACTATATGCGGTTTGCCCTGTGAGCGTGTAATCTGCGGCTCCTGTTAATTTATAATCCACACCTTTGCCAAAGCGAGCTTCATTTATAAAATTCTGAGGATGCTCAATTCGCACACCAACTGCAAAAGACTTGCCCTCCAAAGCAATGCCGTGCGCAAAAAGCATAGCGTAAATGTTTCTTGCGGAATGTCCGCTTGCAAGCACAAGGGCTTCGCAGGGTTGCCATTTTTTATTTATGCAAATTGAATTCAGACAATGAGCACGCACGGAAATATCTTGCAGAGTACTTTCAAAATGAATTTTCCCGCCTAGTTCCAAAATTTGCTTTCTAATTTTTTTTATCAAAAACTGCAACCGGTCTGTGCCAATATGAGGCTTGGATAAATACGCTATTTCTTCGCTTGCACCCAAACTTATCAAATCGCCTAGAACAGCCTGCGAAAATTCCGTGCGGCTTCTTGTGTTTAACTTTCCATCCGAAAAAGCTCCCGCCCCGCCCTCGCCAAAAAATATATTTGAATTTTCCAAAAAAATTCCGCCCTTTAAAAACCTGCGAATATCTCTGAACCTCTCCTCAACGGGTTTTCCTTGTTCGTATAAATTCACTTTGTGCCCATTCAACAGCAAAACATAAGCAGCCCATAAACCCGCTGGTCCCGCACCTACAACGGAAATTTCGCTTGGCATGGATTTGTTTTTATTGTATTTTTCAAGCAGAATTTTTGTGTTGATATTTTGCGGAACTTTGCCAGAATCCTTTTCTAGGTTAAAAGTGGCATTGCAAACATAATGCGGATTTCCTTTTCTCCGGCAGTCAAGAGCAAGCCGCTCTATATGCACATTAAAAACTTTTTTCCCCAAGGTTTTTTCTATAACTTCGGGAATATTGTTCTTTTGCAACAGCGGAACTTCAAATTGTTTTAGTTCCATTGCGAAAATTTACAAAAAATAAATAATCAGCGTTTACTATTGTTAAAACCACACTGCTCCTCCAACATATAACTGTTTCAGGTCAATATCTCTGTTTTTGCTAAAATTCACTGTCCAGCGCAAAGTAAACAGAGGCTGCATCGCAAGCGGGATTTTTATTTTGCTTTCGCTCCTGAACTCCAAAGGCTTGCCCTGCTTCCAAGTTTCTTTTAATAAAAGCGAATTTGATACCTGCACATATTGAATTTTTTTGTTCCAACCCAGCCGCAAGCGCAAGGGATGTTCGGCTTTTGCCCATAAACTGTCCGTTCCTTTTATTACAGGCTTAAACCCAGCAGAAACTGCGCTTTTATTTTTATCGTGCTCAAAGGCAAGGCGGGCACCTGATTTTTTTCTCTCCGCAATGTATGCAAAATCAAGGGTATTTTCGTTTTCTTTTGCAATGGCAACTTCTGTTATTCTCAAATTCCAATTCCAAAATCTAAAACCCTGCCAGGTTCTGCTCCAAAGCCGGTTTCCGCCAAAATACGGAGCAACAATGCGCATATTCCCGCCTGCATAAACGCGTTTTTCCCAAAAATTTTTGCTGAATTTTCCAAAAATCCAAGAAGAATCCATATCATTTTCCTTATGCAGCCATTCCCCTCCAAGTTTTAAATCGCCCAAATTAAATTCAGAGAGCATTCCCCTGTATTTGTCGGTTAAATCCCCTCCTTTTGCATAAAAAATCCAGTGCTTGAAAGCCATAGTCCCCTTTGTTTCTTTATCTTCCCTTATTCTCGCTTCACCGGAAAACCCCTTTATATTGCCTGCTATCTTTGCAAACTTCTTTTTCAAATTCCCATTAGTATCTAAATTTGCCCCGCTGTTTAAATTAACGTTCCACATTTTTTTGCTTTTCTTTTGCTTTTCAACCTTCTCTGCCTCAAACTCGCACTCCGCTTCCTCAGCCGCTTCCCTGCCAACATAAAGCTCCGAGAGAGCGCACCATAACTCCTGGTCGCCATCAAGCGCATTTAATTCTGTCATTTGCGCATAATCTATCAACCCATCGCTCTGCCACCAATAAGAAAACCCATTTTGCTGCGCAAAACAAAAGGAAAATGCGAAGAATAAAAGAGGAACTATATATCTCTTCATACATAGTTAGACGTAAAAAAAGGGAAAAAAGTCCAAAAAAAATGAATTTTGTCAACAAGTGTTGACATTTTTGTGCATTTTTATGCTTTCCCCTGCACATCGGGAGAATTTTAAGACTTGAATCTCAATTTCAGCACCAAAAAAAATGCCTCGGATATTATGCCACCGCTCATTTTTGAAGAGCCTTTTGTGCGGTCTGTGAAAATTATGGGGATTTCCTTTATTTTTAGTCCCTTTTTCCAAAGAGTGTGAGTGGTTTCTATCTGAAAGCAATAGCCATCGCTTTTTAATTTGCTCAGGTTCAAGTTTTGCAGAGCTTCACGGCTAAAGCACTTAAAGCCGCCTGTGGCATCGTAAAAAGGCATTCCCGTTACAAATCTCGTGTAGAGATTTGCGCAATAGCTTAAAACTAACCTTTTCCAATCCCAATTTACAACTGAAATTTTCCCGTTCAAGTAACGGCTTCCCAAAACCAAATCTGCATTTTCTGCTTCTTTCAAAAAAGTATTCAATGCCTGCGGGCTGTGAGAACCGTCTGCATCCATTTCAAAAATTCTGTCGTAATCATTTTCCAATGCCCACTTAAAGCCTGCTACGTAGGCTGTTCCAAGACCCATCTTTTTTTCTCTCCGCAAAAGGTGAACCCTGCTGTTTTCTTTGGATAAATTTTCAACAAAATCTCCTGTGCCATCTGGAGAGCCATCATCCACAACCAGAATTTCCAAATTCTCATTTTGTGCCAGAATACAGGGAACAATCTCTGGAATATTTTCCATTTCATTGTAAGTGGGAATTATAACCAAAAATTTCATAACGAGTTCGCCAATGCTTCAATTTTTTCCTTGTTCAAAAGCAAAACGCTCCGAGCGTGCCAAGAGCCGTCTAAAAACTGCCCACGCGGTCCATCTGCCAATTTAAGTTCATAAGATTTTTCGCCAAACTTAGCACTAAGTTCTTTAACGCTCACAGAAAATTCAACTGAAGGATTTTTCTCAATGCTCTCTAAAATTTCTTCGGCTGTTTCGTGGCTTGCAACAAAACATGGAATGCCAATGGAAACGCAGTTTCCAAAGAAAATTTCGCTATAGCTTTCGGCTATTATGGCTTTTATCCCAAACCGCATAAGAGCCTGCGGTGCATGCTCTCTGCTTGAGCCGCAACCAAAATTGCGATTGGAAACCAAAATGCCAGCCCCTTTGTATTTGGAATCTCTAAAAGGATGTGTGCCGCCTTGCCCCCGAATACCTTCAATATCATCTTCAAAGGCGTGTTCGCCAAGACCGTCAAAGGTTACGCTTTTTAGAAACCTTGCGGGAATAATGCGGTCTGTGTCTATATCGCCCCCTCTCAGCGGCAAACCTTTGCTAGTTATTTGTTCTATTGTGCGCATATTACCTCTTTCCTATCAGCGACATAAACTCTGCTCTGGTGGTGGCATTGCTTTTGAATGTGCCAATGAGTTTGCTTGTGAACATTACTGAACCTGTTTTTTTTATGCCTCTAATTGTCATGCAGGTGTGAACGCATTCCATAACAACTCCAACACCCAGCGGCTCAAGGGAGCGGTGGAGCAGTTCGGCTATTTGCGTGGTTAATCTTTCTTGCACTTGTGGGCGGTGCGCATAAAAATCAACTGCCCGTGCCAGCTTTGAAAGCCCTGCAATTCTATTGCCCGGCACATAAGCCACGTGCGCAACACCTGTGAATGGCAAAAAATGATGTTCGCATATACTTGTCACCGGAATATCCTTTAATAAAATCATCTCATCGTATTTTTCAACAAACTGAGTTGCTAAAATATCTTTTTCGTTTTCTTTGGAATCCAAGCTGCTTAAAAGCTCCGAATACATTTTTGCCACGCGCTCAGGCGTTTTAAGCAAGCCTTCTCTGCTTGGGTTTTCTCCCAAACCTTCTAAAACAAGTTTGAATCCTTGCTCTATTTTTTTCAAGTCCATGATGGGGAATTTAGTAAAGTCTGAACCACGATTCTTATATTTTCTCGATTATGCAATATAATAGCGTGTAAAATCTTAAAAATGTCTCTCATAATTTTTAATTTTCTTAACGGAATTCTCAATTCTCCGCAAAAAATATTGTTTGTTGTGTTTTCGTTCCGTTATTCGCCAGCAAAGGGAATTTCCAAAAAGTATAATGCACCAAAAACCAAAGAGCAAAAACATAACCATAGGAAAAATCGCCAGAGAACCGTAAAAGAGAGACCACTTTGCAAACATTCCGGCTTGCAAAAAAATCATCGCGGCAGAAAAAACAACCACTGCCACAAATGTGAAAACAGACGATATAAGGGCAGGCAGCCATCTTTTTTTTGTTTTTTCAATGCTCGCTCTCCAAAATCCACAATCATCAGGAACATAAGGCATATAGCAATACAAAAGCCACAGGGCAAACAATATAAAAACCAGCAAAACAACTGGTATGCTCAAATCTGCCAGCAATTCGCCAAACTTTCCAAATGGCAATTTTTGAACTAAAATATCTTCCAAAATACCGCGCATATAATGCAAAAATAAGCTGAACATACCTATTCCAACTGCAAACAAAAGCAAAAACGGAATGAATATTGCCGCTTTTTGTCCATAGCCGCGAGCTTCATTAACTCCCCAGACTATATTCATATTTGTTTCTATGGTATCTATTGCAAATATAAATGTAACCAGCAAACCAAATCCTCCTATGATTCCCAAAGAACCAAGCTCAATCTCTTGAGCCTTTATTAAAAAGGGCATAATATTGTCTAAAATTATATCTGTCAAGGTATATATCTCAATGCTGCTTTCGGGCAAAAATAAATGCAAAGCGCTGTTTACATAAGGCGTTGCCTTTTCCATCAATTCCGGCAAAAGGTTTGGCAAATGGGTTATGAATAAATCCCCAACCCCAAGCGAAAGGCTTATGGATGTGAGCAAAATGAACAGAGGAATTGCTGCCAAAAGCGATGTGTATGCTAACGCGGTAGCCCGTATTGTGCAATGCTCAAGCAAAAATATTCTAAAGCTATCGTAGATTATTCTAACAGGCGAAGGATATTTGCTCATCCAAATATCAAGTTTTGCCCATAAATCAAGGTGTTCCGCAGAAGACTTCACTATGAGCATAATATAGTAAGTGAATTAATCCCCGCTCTTCTTAGGCTCCCGCGCATCTATGGGTACGTAATGCCTTAAATCTTCTCCCATGTAAATTTGCCTTGGGCGGTAAATTTTTTGTTTGGGATTGTCGTGAATTTCTTTCCAGTTGGCTATCCAGCCCGGCATACGTCCTATGGCGAACATTACTGTGAACATATTTGGTGGAATGCCAATGGCTTTTAAGATTATGCCTGAATAAAAATCCACATTCGGGTAAAGTTTGCGCTGTATAAAATAATCGTCTTTTAGCGCAATGTCTGCAAGCTCTTGGGCAATGTCCAAAAGCTCATCGCTTTGACCTTGTTTTTGCAAAACCTTGGCAGCAATGTCACGCAGGATTTTTGAGCGAGGGTCAAAGTTTTTATATACTCTGTGACCAAAGCCCATAAGTTTAATGCCGTTTTCTTTGCGTTTTACTTTTTCAACAAAGTCTTTCACAGAAGTGCGAGTTTTGCGAATTTCCTCTAGCATTTCAACTACTGCTTGATTTGCCCCGCCGTGCAAGTGCCCCCACAAGGCGCATACGCCGGCTGCTGCGCTTGCAAACAAATTTGCGCCGCCGCTGGCTACCATGCGAACAGTGCTTGTGCTGCAATTCTGCTCGTGGTCTGCGTGCAAAATCAAAATGAGGTTTATGGCTTTTACAATGTCTGGGTCTGCTATATATGGGCGGTTTGGCAAGGTGAACATCATGTGCAAAAAATTATTCACATAGCCATATTCTGGCACTGCATAAATAATGGGCCTGCCTGTACTCATTTTATATGCAGCGGCGGCAATGGTGCGAACTTTTGAAATTAGCTTTGCAGTCGCTTCCTCAAACTCCTCGTTGTTCAAGTGGTCACTGAGCAAAGCGCTATCGTAGCAACTCATTGAATTTATCATTGCGCTTAAAATTGCCATTGGCGGCGCGTCAATGGGAAATCCGTCAAAGTGGTGCCTTAAACCCTCGTGCATAAGCTCGTGTTCCGTTAAAAGATTGGAAAAGCGGCGCAACTCGGTTTGGGTTGGTAGCCTGCCCCATATAATTGCCCAAGCCGTTTCTATAAAGGTGCTTTTTTCGGCAAGCTCTTCTATGGGGTATCCTCGGTAGCGCAAAATGCCGTTATCGCCGTCTATGTAGGTAATTGCGCTTGTGCAACTGCCGGTGTTCCCAAAGCCATCGTCAAGCGTGATATAGCCGGTTTGGTCCCTTAGCTTAGATATGTCTATAGCTAATTCGTTTTGCGTTCCCTTTACCACTGGCAAGGAATAATCCTTGCCGCTTAAATTTATCTTTGCTGCAACTGTCATTTTTTCTCCGTCCACGGTTTTAATTCATCAACCCACTCTCTAATAAAATCTGCTTTGCCTCCGAGCAATTCTCTTTTTGCCATTTCCATAGCCGCTTTTTCGGTTTTATCTGTTGCTCTCACCGTACCTTTCAGGTGCAACTCCGCTTCGTTGGTGCAGCCGCTGCCTTCTAAACTTACATCTATGCTGCAAGAAATTGAATTTTGCCCTTCGCAAGCCCCTTCGCTCGTATTTATTTGCACCACTATGCTGCTTGCGCCACAAGGTCCATCTTTGAAAGTTATTCTCTTTTTAAGAACCTTTGAAAATTCTTGGCTGAGTGGGTTCATTTTATATTTAGGGTCTATATATATGCCACCAGCGAGCTTCAAAAGCTGGCTAACTAAATCGTCCACTGCTCGGTTCACGTCTTGCTGGTTCAAGAGCTTGCTTTGCACGCTTGCCATAGAAGAAGCTTCTTCTCCTCCAACATTTACAAGCGTTGCATTTAGCAAAAAATTATCTTCGCCGGTATTTGAACTTTCCACTACGCACAAATACTGTGCTTTGAATATTTCGCCTATTTGCCTAGCATCATCGTCTGCCACTGAAGTGCCTGGCTCGTATTCAAAGTCTTTGCGCAAAAATTTGAGAATAGCATCGGAACGGTCTATAACTTTGAATTTGCCCTCTTTTGAGAGGCTGCTTTCAAATTTTTGTTTTAATGGCTTTAATGCTTTGAACTTTGTTCCTTCCTCGCCAAATACTCCCATTGCAACAGTTTTTTTGTTTTGGGCACTTGCATAAGCAGCTAACAAAAATACGAGAACAAGGATTATGCGCATAT
>Ga0268262_10005285_pt1 | contig 12874 bp, 11 predicted proteins | sample TergutNc150P3_FD_190354 | JGI IMG/M metagenome (GOLD analysis project Ga0268262, IMG submission 190354) | Nasutitermes corniger P3 segment gut microbial community from laboratory colony in Florida, USA - Nc150 P3 (SPAdes) (version 2) | ecosystem: Host-associated > Arthropoda: Insects >... | reverse complement strand
GGCAGCATTATTGTCTGGTGCCGGCCCTCGCCGCTGATGAATTCCATGTCCCCTCCGTCCCTGTTTGTAATATTGTATCGCTGTATATCTTGAAAAGCTAGCTTTTTTGTAGTTTTGACACAGTCTGGTAGCCGGGTTCAACACGTGTTTTGGCTGCGGCGCTTGCCCGCACCTTTAATGAGTTTTATTGGTTTATGTGTTTGATAAATACAATGCTAAATTAAGGCTTACTTCTCCGTCAGATTATTCACGCCGTCCCAACTATCATCAGGTGGATACAATAAAAAGTTCTTGCAACGCCTGAGGTATATTGCCGAAGGCCCTCCCCTTTCGATTGACAGGGATTCCTTAAAACCTTCAATTGCTTCTTTCCATTTCCGGTTCTCATAGTACTGCAGGGCTTGATCAAAAACTTCTACCAGTTTTTTCTCGTTTGAATCTGCGTAGTCTGCCATGTTTATAAGTTCGTGGAGACGCACCGGCTCGTTGATTCCTACAACCCTGACTCTGTCAAGTTTGCGGGTAAGAATACCTTCCCCGGCTTCCTGGGCTGTACTTTCGGAAGCGAGTATCCAGGTTCCGTATTGCTTGTTTACGCCTTCAAGACGGGCAGCCAGGTTTACCGCGTTTCCCATTATCGTATAGTTCATCTTGTTTCCGGTACCCATGTTGCCGGCTACCATGCTCCCTGTGTTAATGCCTATCCTGGTTAAAAGCGGCTTTGGAGAAAGCTTTTCTTCTATGATCTTTTTGTTAAGCCCTTTCTCGATCTGCTTCATCGTGATAGCCGAAGCGCAGGCCCTGAGGGCATGATCCTCGATAGGTATTGGCGCACCAAAAAAGGCGATAATGGCGTCTCCCTCGTATTTGTCTATGGTTCCTTTTTCTTCAAGAATCGCGTCGCTCATAAAAGTAAGATAGCGATTTAAGAGGCTTACGAGGCCTTCAGGATCGAGCAGCTCGGAAATAGTGGAAAAGCCCTGAACGTCCGTAAAGATCGCGCTCATGTGGCGCTTGGTTCCGCCAAGCTGGAGGCGGGAAGGATCGGCAATGATCTCCTTGACCACGTCATCGGAAACATAGGTAGAAAAAGCCTTTCGGATGAATTGCTTCTCCCTTTCGGATGCCGCGTAGGAAATTATTTCCCTTGCAATGACGGCGCTGATCATTGAGAAAGCAGTCAAAAGCGGGTTGAAATAAAAGCCGGTAAAGCGGAACAATAAAGCGGAACCAGCAACGGCGAGAACAACCGCGAGAAACCCCGTCATAGCCCTTATAACAGGCGCGAAGTTACCGCTGGCAAAGAAAAACAAAAATACAAAAACAAGTGTAACAATTATTTGCCACTGGATACCAAGGGGAACAATGAAAGATCCTGACAGGATCATGTCCAAAAGCACGCCGTGGGTGCCTACGTTTATATACCTGCCATGAAATGGGTTTGCGCCGTAGTCTGTACTCCCCGTATCAACCCGGCCTAAAATACAAAACCTGTCTTTTACTGTGTTTTCAATCTTCTCTCTGACTGCTTCATATCTTTCAAGGTTAAGGCTGATGGTATTCAGCACTGATAGTTCATATTCGGCTTCTTCAAGAATTAAACCGGCGCTCTCGGGAAAGCGTTCTATCATTTCCTGCGCCGCATTGCTTATTTTTGTTATAGGGTCGATATCAAGAAGCTCTTTTATAAGCTCACGCGCCTCCCCGCGAAAATCAACAAAAGCCTCAAAATAATCATCAGAGCAATTCTCAAGAGCAGCGGCTCTATAACTGCTGACAGCGTCAAAAAGATATGAAAGATTATTGGCTATAAAGGGAATTCTCATCAGGGAATAATCAAAGCGGGCAAAGTCGTATATATCAAAAGAGCCTATAGCCCTGCCGTAGTAATCCAGCTCGGCTTCAAGGTCTTCCAGAAGGGAAAAATCGTAAAACGAAATATGAGAATAGCTCCCGGCATAGTCTTCTTTAGGCCAGTCGAGTAACATTTTGCCATGCCCATCCAGGGGAATGGAAATGTCCTTTACAATATTCCCCGGCATTTTGGCATTTTTCATCAGCAGCTTCCGGTTGTCCAATTCTAGTTCAGGGTTTCCCAGGAAATGAACAAGCGGTGAAAAAGCCAACTGCAAGTACCAGTGATCATGAATGTTCTGCGCGAGATCAATGCGCCGTCTTGTACCGTCAATGTCAATTTCCACGTTTGTAAAACCTGCCCCTTCCGCTGTCAGTGCAAACCCTGGCAGAGCGGGCAGAACATCCACAAATGTTCCCTTAACGGCATTTTCTTTTGCGTTAACAGGATATGAAAAGTTATCTTCAGCTATGGGCCGTCGGCCAGCCTGCTCTTCGCTAACAAGGGGTTCTTCACGCAAGTTAAGCGAAACCCAGCTTCTTCCAAACAGCGCCGAAGCCTGAATCAAATAAAGGTCATTGTCCCGCGCAATGCTCTGGGCTCTTCTAAACAGGTCGCTCTGTTCATTGCGGATTAAGTCCGAGAATTGCTGGGAGTATTCATCCAAATCCCCTCTGGCTATTCTGCCGTTTTTAAAGGCTGAAAAAATATCTGAGGCTGCGGAGTTGATGTCAGAAAAACTCCGGCTAAAATCCGCAGCCAATCCACGGTTCAGGTATATGTTGTCAACTCCCTTGGGTCCCCAGTCGAGGTACTCAATATCGAAAATGGCAGCCCTGGCGCCATACTCTTTCAGCCTTAAAAGCCCTTCTGCGGTTATCGATCTGGGCCAGGGGAAAACACCATTATACGCTATCGCGTTGTCGTCTACATCCAGGAAAACAAATTCTTTTGGGTCTTCCCTGTCGGGACGAAAAGCGAGCATAAAATCGTAAACCCTGTCCCCAAGCCGATCAAAGACCCCCAGCAAAAAAATAAGCGAGAAAAATACAACTGCCGCAAGCCCAATAAGGACATTTTTCCAGTTCATCAATTCTTAAAAGAATAATACCCCAGGGTATCATTCTTATCAATTGCTACAATTAGATCAATTGACAAATTCCGGCGCTTATCTACAATTAAGTAATGGAAAAAATAGATATGCCGCCTGAGGCGGCTAACAAGCGAAAAATTCCGCTGACCGTCTTATGGGTGGTTTCTACCATTGTGTTTTGCGCCATTTTTGCGATTGCCCTTGCGCCCAGGGCAAAAGCCCAGGCCAGAGGGGAGCAGACCTCAATCAGCCAATATACTTCTATCTTTAGAAATGTGTTCGATTTAATTCAGAACCGTTATATTGAAGAGACAGATCCGGATATGCTTTTTGAAGGGGCCATGACTGGGATGATAAATACCCTGGGTGACCCGTATTCCGCTTTCCTTCCCGAAAGGGAAATGAGAGATACGAACGACCTGACCCAGGGCAGTTTTGGCGGCATTGGGCTTTACGTTTCCAAACCCGGCAACTACCTTGAAGTGTCCTCTCCCATTGAAGATACGCCCGGCTGGAGAGCCGGCATAAACGCCGGGGATCTCATCGTTCTTATCGACGGCGAATCCACCGATACTCTTACAAGCGACGAGGCCGTAGACCGGCTCAGAGGCAAACCCGGAACCACAGTTAACCTGCTCATCCGCCGGGGAGAAAAGCTGGAATTTCCTGTTACCCTTGTCAGGGCGATTATTGAGGTTCCGACGGTTAAGTCCGCCATGATAGGCGACATAGGTTACCTAAACCTGCTTACTTTTTCGCCGATGACAATTGACCGCTCCAGGGACGCAATCGGCGTCTTTGCCGCCAACAACTATAAAAGCCTCATCCTTGATCTCAGAAACAACTACGGGGGACTGCTCAATTCCGCCATCGATGTGTGCAATCTTTTCTCTGAAAGCGGAATCGTGGTGTCAACAAAATCGCGCATAGCCTCGGAAAATATGGTTTTCTACGCCCGCCGGGGAAGGGCTTTGGTCGGCGCGAATATTCCGGTAGTTGTGCTTATAAACCGTGGCTCCGCGTCGGCTTCGGAGATAGTGGCGGGCGCTCTGAAAGACTGGGGCCGCGCTTACCTGGTTGGCGAAAGGTCTTACGGAAAAGGCTCGGTTCAGCAAGTTTATCCTCTGGACAAGGTCGGTTTTAAAATAACCACAGCGCGTTACTATACCCCCAGCGATGTAAATATCGATAAAATCGGAATTCCGCCTGACAGGGAAGTTTCTTTTCCGGCATTGTCCGACCTGGATGCGGTCAAGCTGAATAACCTGATAAATTCCGGCAAGGTATCGGACTTTGTGATTAGCAACCCCGTCGCGAACGCGGAAACAATAAACGCCTTTCTTCGATCATTAAGCTCCGAGTTCGATCTGGATATTCCTACATTGAGAAGATATGTCCGGGAAGAGCAGAACCGCAGGTCTTTAGCTCCGGTCTACGATCTGGAAATTGACGTACAGCTCAACGAAGCGGTGAAAATTCTCAGGGAAGAGAATTTCCGCGCCCTTATGCAGACCAGCAAGACACTCAAGACCCTGCAGGAAGAAGCAATGGAGGATGAAGAACTCCGACTGGCCTCATAATAGCGGATGAAGCATTTTGTTCTTAAAGTCCAGCCTGGTGAAGGGGGTATAATCCGGCTTTACGAAAAGGATTATCACTACCTTGTACGTGTCAGGCGGCTAAAAAGCGGCATGAGTTTTAACGCAATCCTGCCGGAGGGAACAGAAACAAAAGTCCGCATACTCTCGACAAGGGACAACATCCTCATAGGGCAATGCCTTGAAGAAGAAAAAACCCTCACGGAAAGACCTTTACCAACAGGAAGCTTGCTTCCAACAGGAAGCTTGCTTCCTGAGATTGTTCTTTTCCAGGGCATCCCAAGGGGCGCGAAAATGGACCTGATAGTACGCCAGGCTGCGGAAGCAGGTGTTTCGGTTGTCGCGCCCTTTAAAAGCGAATATTCAACAGCCGCGCCAGGCAAAGATCCCGGTGAAAAAATAAAACGCTGGGAGCGTATCATTAAAGAAGCCCGCCAGCAGAGCGGCTCCGTTACGGAAACAAAAGTCTTGCCCCCTTGCGGTTTTGACGCCCTGCTTGAGTATTGGGAATCCCTTAAAAAGAAATACAGACGTCCTCTTGGCATACTTTTGCACCAGGAACCACTTGAAAAAGGAACTTTTCACGGTTATCTTGGAAATGATCCTGATTTTGTTGTTCTTGCTGTGGGTCCCGAAGGAGGTTTCTCCCCAGGAGAGCTAACACAGTTTTTAAAAACAGGTTTTAGGCCTCTTTTAATGGGCAATACCATTTTAAGAACGGAAACCGCCGCCTTATTCGGAATTGCGGCAATACGAATCATCCTTTTGGAGAGCGAAGCTTGGACGCCCTGCCCGACAGAATTGTGCTCCTCAGAGCCCCGATAGACATAGTTTCCCCCGAGGAACTGCCTGAAGTAATTAATAATTTGATTCCCAATGAAAAAGCCGCTTACGAAGCCCAGGAGAAGCGGAACATTGTTTTGCTTTCGCTTTGGGATCTGCTTAGGGCCCGAAGAAACAACGAATACCGTGAGTATTTGTTTAATGCGGTTTTGGTTATCCCCATTTCCAAAAGCCTTGTTTCGGGGGCCAGGTTTCTGACCGGAAAAAAAGTATACCGGTATATGCCCTTTAAGTTTGTCATCTCCCTTTTGAGCATTCTGGAAAAGCGGGAATACCCTCTTTTCCTCCGCGGCGGCAAAGGCCAGATACTAAAAAAAGCCGAAAAAAACATCCGCTCGACCTTTCCCGGCCTTAAAGTTGTAGGCCGCTGTGAAGGCAAGATACGAAAACAGGAAGAGCCTGCCGTAATAGAAGCGATAAGAAAGTCTTCGCCATCCATTCTTCTGGCCGGCAAAGGCATCCGTGGAAAAGAGCTCTGGATAGCAAGAAACTCAAGCCGCCTCAATTCCGGGTTTCGCCTATGGTGCAGCGATCTTTTTGAAGTGTTTGCGGATAAAAAACATCGGCCCAGTGATGCGGTATTTGAAAAAGGCCTTGAAAGCATTGGCTACTGCTTCAAAAACCCTCTGAAATTTTTCAGGGTCTTTTTATTCATATACTATAATTTGCTGCTTCTGGTGCAAAAGCTAACCAAGAAATAAACCAAATTTATCGCTGAGTTCATCTTCACAAATAACCTAAACAAAAACCAGTCTACGGTCGGTCGGGGGCAGGGCGGGGCATTCTCTTTGCTCCAATTCATTATTGGACGCCTTCGTGCGCAAGCCTGTGGCTTGCTGGACACGAAGGCGGGGGTTTGTCCAACCCCCATTTTCCCGCATGTCGCAAAAGGTCATGCCCCGTCCTGCCCCCGCCCGCCCATGAGCAGTTATTTCGTCAGTACATGCGGTGAAAGCATGACAAATTGGGTTTATGTATCGTAAGGGAAAAATCTGCATCTCACCCTGCTAAAGCAGGCAAGAGTACTTGGCTTGGTGATATGCAGAATTTCTTACTTGTGGAAAACACTAACTTGTCGCTGGGTTTTCAAATAATAAGCGGTATTGAGCTTGCAAAGGAAAGCGGGCTGTTCCGGTTATGTAAGGCTGGAATGAGGGAAACCGACCGTACCGGAGGGGAACCTCAACCCTGTCGGGTTTCGGCGGAACGTCAGAATGAATGGGCGGCTTTCCCGGACCAGCCTTACTCTACTACCATAGCCCGCTTTCCTTTGTATGATTTTTACAAGGTGTTATTTGATTGACTCAGCGACAAGTTATGGTTTTATTCGGACAATATCTTTAGCACTTCTTCCGGTGAAGAGGCGTTGAGGATCTCCTGGCGCTTTTCCGCGCTTTTAAAAAGCAGGCTTATTTCTGCCAGAAACTGGAGATGGGGGCCGGTTTTTTCTACCGGCGAAAGGGTCATAATGAATATCCTGCACGGTTCATGATCCAAAGCGTCGAATTCAACCGCCGCGTCCGAGACTCCGATGCAGGCCACCAAGTCGTTAATCGTAGGGCTTTTGCCGTGGGGTATGGCAATGCCGTGTTTCATGCCCGTAGACATTTTTTGTTCCCGATCCATTATCGCGACCAAGGCTGCTGAACGATCACTGATTTTTTTTGCTGCTACAAGAATATCAAGCAATTCGTTGATGATTTCTTCTTTTGTAGTTCCCTTTAAATGGAGGACTATCGTTTCTTTACTTAAAACAGTTTTCAAATTCATAGTACCAATGTATAACCGAAATTCTGAAAAGTCAAGATTTTTTTTATCCGGATTTATCTGGTCATAAGTCGTTTATATGGGTAAAATTGCCGTTATTGTATGGCTAATCCCATTTTCCAGAGATTATCTCTTCTTATAGGCGCCAAAGCGGCGGAGGCTGTTGAGAAAAGCAGGGTAATCCTTTTCGGCATAGGCGGCGTGGGAAGCTGGTGCGCGGAAGCGCTGGTTCGCTCAGGCGTGGGCGGCATAACGCTGGTGGATTCTGATGTTGTCAACGTTTCTGATTTTAACCGCCAGGTTCAGGCCTCTGGCGGAAACATGGGCCGGAAGAAAACCGAGGCTCTTAAAGAACGCCTAAGTGAGATAAACCCGGCCTGCGAGATTGTTTCCCTTCCTCAATTTTTTTCGAAGGAGAATGCGGGACTTTTTGGCATTTCAGAAGCGGATTATGTAATTGACGCCATAGATACCCTTAAAAGCAAGCTCGACCTTATCGAAACGGCAGTGGCTTCGGGAAAGCGGCTTTTTTCTTCGATGGGGATGGCCTGGAAAATCGACCCAACCCAAATAAAAACTGCGGATATTTGGGAAACCTCCGTCTGTCCCCTGGCGCGCTTTGTGCGGCTGGGATTGAGAAAGCGCAGGTTTTCCGGTCATTTTGCCGTGGTTTACAGCACTGAAAAGCCGAACCAGGGTGCGAAAGGGTATTTTCGCGAGGATGAGGGGATTACGGAAAAAAGCGGGACAGGCGGAAAAAAGGCGCCTTTAGGCAGTGCCGTGCAGGTAACCGCCGCGGCGGGGATGGTTTTGGCAAGCCTGGTAATTCGGGATATTTGCGGGAAATTCTCTGGCGGCGGCGATAGCGGCGGTAAAGCAGGCTGCGCGTCATGAGCAACAGGTTCCTTCGCAGGGCGGGGGCAAGCGTCATTGTACAAAAGCTCGCCGCCAAGGCCGTTCTGGAACACAAGTTGATTGAAGATGGCGACCGCATTCTTGTCGCGGCATCCGGGGGCAAGGATTCCACGGTGATGGCCTGGACTCTGGCCAACCTTAAAAAGGCGCTGAAAACCAGCTACACGCTTCAGGCGCTCCACATCTCCGGGGATTTTTGCGACAACTGCAAAAAGTACGTTCTGGCCGCCCGCTTTGAGGATTGGGGCCTCCCTTTCCAGGACCTTTCGGTGCAGATTATCGGCAGGCTAAAGGCGGGCCGGAAAATGAACTGCTACTGGTGTTCTACCCAGCGGCGGACTGAGCTCATTAAGTACGCGCTGGAAAACGGGTTTAACAAAATCGCCCTGGGCCATCATCTGGATGACATCATCGAAACTTTTTTTATGAATTTGACAGGGGCGGGGACATTCTCGGCGATGCCCATGTACCTTGCCTACCGCAAGTACCCGCTGGCTATTATCCGTCCCCTTGGCTATCTGGAAGAGCGGCAGATCATTGCCTGCGCCGAAGAGCAGAATTTCCTGTCGGCAGTCTGTACCTGCCCTTTTGGAATTAATTCCCGCCGACGCGATATTCGGAGCAGGATAGCAGCATTCACGCGGAACTCCGGGGCGGAAAAACGCCGCATCCTGGCGGCTCTGTTGTCGGAAGGGTTGCTTAGAGAGGATGCTTCAAAAGCCAGTCTATCAGACTCATCTGAATAATGCCGTCGTGGTTTGCGTTTGAGGGGATGTCGTCCAGAGTTAGCAAATATTTGAGATAACTGGCCGGATTTAATGGGCTGGTTTTACCTTTCCCTGAATCCATGCTAGACTAAGTTCATGTATTTTAGGTCTACAAAATCCATAGAACCGGAGGTCTCTTTTAAGGATGCGGTGTTGCGCTGCCTGCCGAACGATGGCGGGCTTTATGTGCCATCGAAAGTAATTGATCTGCGCCAGTTTTTCCTGTACATGGACGAAAGAACGAGTTATCCGGAGCTGGTGGCTACAGTGGCCCCCGCGCTGCTTCAAGGGGAGCTAAATCCGTTTTCGGCAGCCAGGGTAGCCGAGATTGACTTTGAGCCAGAGCTTACCCGGCTGGATGAAAATTTTTCGATCCTTAACCTTTACAACGGCCCCACCGGAACTTTTAAGGACTTCGGCGCCACTTTTCACGCGGCGGTTTTGGAAGAGCTGTTAAAGAATAACTCTGGTGCCATAATACTTTCGGCAGTCAGGGGGGACAGCGGCGGCTGTCTTGGTCGGGCGTTTTACGGGCGCAGGGGGCTCACTACGGTGATGCTTTTTCCGTCCGGGCCCATCAGGGGAATCGATCCTGCCTTTTTTATCCATAACGGGGGAAACATAATCCCGATCCAGATACGCGGAACCCTGGACGACTGCCAGCGCCTGGTGAGAGAAACCATCAACGACAGGCCTTTTTCGGAAAGGTATTGCATAACCAGCGCCAACGCGATAAACCCAGGCCGGCTTCTGCCCCAGGCTTTTTACTACCTTTACGCGTTTGTGAAGATTAAGAAACTTTTTTCGGGCGGTCTTTTCTTCAGCGTCCCTTCGGGAAATTTCGGCAACCTTATTTCCGGGCTTTACGCCTGGAAATTCGGCCTGCCGGTAAACGGCTTTATTGCCGCCATGAACACGAATGATCCCTTTGGCGATTTTATCCGCGGTAAGGAATTTAAGCCCCGCCCGGTGGTTGCAACCAATTCGCCGGCCCTTGATGTCAGCGTTCCTTCCAATTTCGCCCGTTTCAGCTCCTTTTACGAAGAAGCCCCCGCGGTAATGCGTCACATTGTCTTCCCGGCTTCCATTGACGACACAGCTACGCTTAAGGCAATGGAACTTGCCTGGACCCAATACGGCATGCTGTTGGATCCTCACGCCGCTGTGGCTCTGGCCGCGGCCAGGGATTTTTTCAATAAGGAAAAAAATTCATTTGACCACATGATTGTCCTTGCGACAGGCCATCCTGCCAGAGAGGCGGCTGTAGTTGAAGAGGCTACGGGGCAAAAGGTTTCGCTGCCGGAAAAACTTGCCCTGCTGAAGAAAGAAGCGGATCCGATTGCGATAGTAGATCCGCATCTTGGTACTTTAGAGGGGCTATTGGCAAGCTGCCTTTAGGCAAAATTGCCAACAGCATTTACTTTTACCTGTTTCTCAACCGGCAGCCTTAAACTCTTCAAAAAAATCCGCGTGCAGGCCCTTGATAACTTCCGCAGCCTCTTTATCGTCCACGATGAAGCTTATGTTCACCTTGCTTGCCCCCTGGGAAACCATCTGCACCTGTACGCCCAAAAGCTTGCATATTTTGAACGAGCGGGAAAGTATTTCCGAAGAGCGGCCCACGTCCCCGATAATCGTAACAATTGCCCTGCCGTTCCTGATCTCCACGGCGGCAATTCGGGAAAGGTCTTTTTTCAGTTCTTTCAGATCATGAAAAGCGTCCAAAGTCAGGGAGATCGATACCTCGCTTGTGGCAACCATGTCCACCGAAACGCCGTGCCGGGCAAAACAGGCAAAAACTTCGGCCATAAAGCCGTACTGGCCCACCATGCGGGACGATACGATGTCAACCAGGGTTACGTTTTTGCGCGAAGTAATGGCCTGGATGGGACTTCGCTTTTCCCCAGAAGTAATGGAAGAAACGATTCTTGTGCCCGGCGCGTCGGGGTTGTAGGAGTTTTTAACCAGCACGGGGGTACCGGTTTTCATGCACGGCTGCATAGCCTGCGGATGAAGCACCTGGGCGCCGTAGTAAGCCATTTCCGCTGCTGCTTCGTAAGTTATGTTGTCGACCACCCGCGCGCCGCTTACTATCCTGGGATCGGCTGTAAGAATACCGTCTACGTCCTTCCATACCTGCAGCTCTGCCGCCCCGCAGGCGGCGGCGATCATGGCGGCGGTAAGATCGGAGCCCCCCCTGCCTAATGTAGTGATGTTTCCCTTTTCGTCCCTGGCAATAAAGCCGGTTACTATCTGTAAAATGCCCTCTTCGACGGGGGCCAGAAGCTTTTCCGGTATCAGACGCCAGCTTTCTTTCGCCAGCTCTGCGGACGCATAGTTGGAATCCGAAACGAAGCCCGCGTCCCAGGCGTCTACCGCTTTGGCCTTTATTCCCACAGAGTAAAAACAGGCCGCAGCTATCCTGACCGAAAGACGCTCGCCGAAAGAAACCAGGTAATCTTTGGTTTTTCCGGTAAGTTCCCTTATAAGGGAAATGCCCATGAGCAGGTTACGCAATTCAGCAAGAAGGGAACGGATACCCCTGAAAGCTCCGTCTCCAAGTTCCATCTCCGATATCGTTTTGAGGTGAAGTTCCTCAATTTTTTCGACCTGAACAATGCCATTTTTTAGAGCCGCTTCTCCGGCTTCAAGGAGATGATCGGTCGTATCCCCCATCGCCGATAGAACCAGAATTGGCTTTTTGTCAAGGCGGGCCTTGACGATTTCCATTACATGGCGCAGGCGATCAGAATTTGCCACAGAACTTCCGCCAAATTTCATCACAATCATGCGGATAGTATACGGAAAAGGGGGTTGACACGCAATTATTGGCTTGATCATCTAATAATTTTGTTGTATTCTTATAACATAATGAGTGACTATCTTGATCCCAATAACGAAGAACTCCTCAAAGACTTTTTTGCGGAAGCTCAAATGCAGGTTGATACCCTTGAGCAAAATATTCTTGTCTTGGAGAACGAAGGGGCCAATAAGGACGCAGTAGACGAAATCTTCCGCGCCGCTCATACCCTTAAAGGCGGTTCAGCCACTGTTGAAATGATGGAGCTTTCCCATTTTACACACATGGTTGAGGATGTACTGGATGCCATACGTTCAGATCAACTGGCGATTAGCGAGGATGTTGTAGACATTCTCCTTTCGGCGATTGACGTGATTAAAGCGATGCTTGAGCAGCGGATGAACGGCATGGTTTACCAGGAAAATACCTCTGAAATCGAGGGCAAGCTATCTGCCCTGATTCCCGAAGGTAAAGGCAAAAAAGGATCCGCGGCGGCCAAGCCAAAAGCGCCTCCGCCTCCTCCTGTTGCCCCTGTGGCTAAAGCGCCTGTCGCCGCCGGTACCCAGCTTTCCGAAGACGAGCTACGGGAGCTAAGGGAATCGGTTGATGGCGGGCTTCCGATCTTGCAGGTATCGGTTAAATTTGACGAAAATAGCATGATGAACACCGTAGGGGGAATTCAGGTTTACGCCGCCCTTAAAGGGGTAAGCACCGTGCTAAGAACGGTGCCTGAATTCGAGAGCCTTTACGAGGACAATTTCTACCCCGTTGTTGATTATTACATCGCATCTTCCCTTAAAATGGAGGATATAAAGAAATATGTTGTAATTCCGGATGTATCGCTCAGCGCGGTTATTACCGATGTTAGCAAACCGGGAGCGGTGGCGCCCGCGCCTCAAGCGGCACCCCCACCTCAAGCGGCACCAAAACCGGCGCCCGCTCCCCAGGCTGCGGCACCCGCTCCCCAGCCTGCCGCGCCTGCTCCCGCCCCACAAGCTGGACCGGCAAAACCGGCTGCGGCAGGCGCCAGCGCATCGGAAGACGCCAAAAAGGCAGGAAAAGAGGCTGGTTCCATACTCAGGGTGGATTCCAAACGCATCGACGACCTTCTTAACCTGGTTTCGGAGACGGTTATTACCAAGGCAACCTTTAACCAGATTACAATGCAGTTTGGGGAGAGCCAAAATCTGTTGCACACCCTGGAAGGGCAATACAGGGAAAAAATCAAGGACCTCT
>Ga0268262_10005284_pt1 | contig 12875 bp, 13 predicted proteins | sample TergutNc150P3_FD_190354 | JGI IMG/M metagenome (GOLD analysis project Ga0268262, IMG submission 190354) | Nasutitermes corniger P3 segment gut microbial community from laboratory colony in Florida, USA - Nc150 P3 (SPAdes) (version 2) | ecosystem: Host-associated > Arthropoda: Insects >... | reverse complement strand
AGGGCGTTATCGTTCGTTTTTTCGTCGCCCTGGGACTCAAGGTGGAAACCGGCATCAGCAGGGACATCAGGAACGCGGTTTTCTACCATCTCCAGAAACTGAGCCTTTCCTATTACAACAAGACCCCGGTGGGTTACATGATGGCCCGGACTAACTCGGACACAGGTCGTATCGGCGACCTGGTGGCATGGGGGATCATTGATTTTTCATGGTCGCTTTTCTATTGCGCCGGGGTGATAATTGCCATGTTCCTTGTGCATTGGCGGCTTGCCCTCATCGTCTGCGCCACAATTCCGTTACTCTCGCTCATCACCTGGTTCTTCCAAAAAAGAATTCTCGCGGTGAACCGCGTCATGAGGAAGCTGAATTCCAAAATGACGGGCGCGATGAACGAGGGGATCACCGGCTCCAGGACGATCAAGGTGCTGGTCGCGGAGGATCAGAGCCTGGAAGAGTATTCCGCCATTACCGGGGATTACAGGCATCACGCCGCGCACATGGCCCGTCTCCGCTCAATCTTCATCCCGCTTGTTCTATTTATCGGTTCTGCCGCGACAGCCTCGGTTCTCGGTTACGGCGGATACGAAATTGCCTTCATGGGCGCTGACCTGGCAATCCTGGCGATCTTTCTACAGTACGCCGGAGGTTTCTTCGATCCGATACAGAACATTGCCAACATCCTTACGGAATTCGTTTCTACCCAGGCCAACATTGAGCGGGTGACCGGGCTTCTTGAGCAGGCTCCGCTCATCATTGACAGGCCTGAGGTAATCACACAATACGGCGATAATTTTTCCGGCAAAAGGGAAAATTGGGAGCCTATCACAGGCGACATAGAATTCAAGGACGTTACCTTTATGTACCCCGACGGAACCGAAAACGTGCTTGAGAATTTCAGCCTCCATGTGCCCGCCGGAACCTACATTGCCATTGTAGGAGAAACCGGCGCGGGCAAATCCACCCTGGTGAACCTGGTCTGCCGTTTCTTTGAGCCAAACTCAGGCGAGATCCTCGTTGATGGCCGGGACTACCGGGAACGGAGCCAGCTCTGGCTTCACAGCGCTTTGGGTTACGTGCTCCAGAGCCCCCACCTTTTTACCGGCACCATCAGGGACAACATACGCTACGGCAGGCTTGAAGCAAGCGACGAGGAAGTGGAGGCCGCCGCCAGGATCGTTCACGCGGACAGAATCATCAACAAACTGGAGAAGGGCTTCGATACCGAAGTTGGCGAGGGCGGCGACCGTCTTTCCACCGGGGAGAAACAGCTCGTCTCCTTTGCCAGGGCGGTTCTGGCGGATCCCAGGCTCTTCATTCTCGACGAGGCCACAAGCTCGGTAGACACGGAAATGGAAATGCTCCTGCAAGACGCAATTCACACGCTTCTGGAAGGCAGGACCAGTTTTGTCATAGCGCACAGGCTTTCAACCATCAGGAACGCGGACATTATCCTCCTGGTAGATAACGGGAAGATCGTCGAGCGGGGAACCCACAGCGAGCTTATGGATTTGAGGGGGCATTACTACGGCCTTTACACGCGGCAGTTTGAAGAAGAAGCGGAGGAGGAGGTTCTGAGGTAGCAATATTCAGGGCTGGTGCGCTAAAAGAAGAATTTAACCACGGAGTACACAGAGTTTCACGGAGTACCAGGTGAAAATCTTTATTCCTCTGTGGAACTCTGTGTCCTCAGTGGTTTTGCTTCTTGGTATTTCTCTAACCTGAGAATTAATGGATACGAACATGAAATAGTTGTATAAAAACCTGTTTTGCCCGATAATTTCTAAGTGAGTATGAATAACTTATATTCTTTGGATGAAATCAAAACAAAAGTCTCAGATACAGCTCGCCAATACGGGGTTAAAAAGGTATATTTATTCGGCTCCTATGCCCGTGGGAAACAAAACCTCGAAAGCGACATTGATATCTGCATAGAAAAAGGAAATATACAAACCTTATTTGAGCTTTCAGGTTTTTGTCAGGATCTGGAGGAGACCCTTGGAAGCAAAGTCGATGTGGTCACTACAGTTGCTTTATCCGGAGAGTTTAAAGAACAGATAGAAAAAGATATGGTTCTCATTTATGAATAAAGACATTGGTATTATGGACAACTGGATATAGAAACAGTTTGGGCAACTGTTATTAGCGACATACCTGATTTGCGTCTCAAATGCATGGCAATAATTAATTCGCAACCGTCTTAGTTTTCTATGTGCCTGTTCCGCCATAATGCTTTACTCCTATCTTCCAAATTCTTACTGACAGCAAAAAGAATATCAGCGACACAAGCGGGATTGCTAAAATCACCCAAACATTAACCATGTGAAACACGATTAGGCTCGGGATAAAGGCAATAAAAGCAACAGGGCATAAAAAGGTAAAAATTATGCGGATAACTTTTGGGTATATCGAAATAGGGTATTGCGCCAATTCTTTTATCTGGTTAGTTAAGTTTGCCACGTCAGCCTGGGCTATTGTAAAGAAAGACACAGTTGACAGTGCAATTGACATACCCGCGTAAACAAGGCAGCCGGATACTGTGACAACCGGAATAAACAAAGCATATAAAGCCGGTATTTTAAGGCTAATCCAGGAATATGCAAGCACAATGATGCCGACTATCAATTCGCCCCATGAATCGTCATCAAAGCCATCCATCATGATTTGAAAAATCGGTTCTACTGGCCTAAGCAGAAATTTATCAAATTCTCTATTACGGATGTAATATGGAAGGGTAATTGTATTGATAAAGAAACATGACCATAAAGAATAGCCTGTCAGATTCAATCCATACATGAATAATACCTGCTGCAGTGTCCATCCGTTTATTTCATGGACAAACTCAAAAATAAAAAACAGCGATAAAATACCCGCCGCGTAATTGACCAGCATAGCGATAATGCCAAAAATAAAATCCTTATCATAAACCTCCATTGCGGCAAAATTGATTTTTATATAACAAATAAGCAAATCAATATATTTTTTATGCATTCATTCAGCCTCCCTGAACCATTATTTTTTTTATCATTTTCTTTGATAATATTAAGTATGCTCCCAGGAAAAGAACGATGGAAAACCATAGAATATATAAAGGCATCCATAGCGAACCATTGTATTCCCCGACAAACACAGAAATCGGAATATAATATATCGAAGCAAATGGAAAGAGCTCCAGAATTTTATATAGCCTTAAAGGGTAGAAACTTAGGGGCAGCAATTCGCCCGCCAGGAAAGCGATAATTGTTGCCTTAAAATTATTAATTCCCCAAATGCTTACAGTGTAATAACTCATTACCCCAATATTTATTTCCAGCATAAATGCGAACACAAAAGCGCTGATTATCCAGAGAAATAGTATAAGGTATGATGTAACGGGGATTGGCGGAATGTGTACAAAAATAAAAACCAGCGCCAATGACGGAATGCAACAAAATAAGGAATTATAGGCGGCTTGTCCGATTGCCTGCGACAATAAACGTATTTCTACATAGGTTGGCTTCAATAGCCATGATACTATCGAGCCGTCCTTAATCATATAGCCATACATGGAACTGATATGGAATGGATAAATGGTTCGCAGCATCCGTAGCAGGATAATAAAAAGCAGAAGTTCATTCAGGCCGTATCCGTTCACAACAGAGTTTTCGCCATAAAGGGCTTTCCACAAAAAAATATATATCAGGATCATGAACGCGTTAATGAATAGCTTGAGCAATGTAGCCGCCCTGTATGTAGAGAGCACTTCAAACGACATTTTGGCATTGTGGATTATAATCTTTAAGTTTTTTAGTAAAAATCGTTTCACGCTTGTCTCTTTAAATACGATTTGATGATGTCGGTAAAATTGCTTTCTTCAATGCTTAAATCCAATATAAAGCATTGTTTCGTTACTGTAGTAATTACTTCCTGAACTACTTCCCTTTCGACATGTTCGCATATAATCTTGTGTGGTTCATATGATACCTTTATGTCTTTCTCAAAGGTTATTGGCGGCGCAGATTCATTTTCTGTTGTAAAAACAATCCGCTTTTGCTGGTTGTTTAAGTACAGTAATAAATCAATGTCTTTTTCAAGCAAAACCTCTCCGTTATTGATGACTATTGCCCTGTCGCATATTTTGCACATATCTTCCAAATCATGCGTGGTTAATATCAGCGTAACATCACTGGTTTTCTTCATGGTATTCAGGATGTTCGTGATTATCTCCTTGTTGAAAACATCAAGGCCGATTGTCGGCTCGTCAAGAAATATTATTTTGGGGTTATGGAGAAAAGAAGCGGCAATCTCGCACTGCATCCTTTGCCCCAAACTTAAAGTCCTGACTGGCTACCGCAGTACATTATACATTCCGAATAATTCCGTAAACTTTTCTATATTCGCCTTAAAAATATCATCCGGTATGCTATAAATATGCTTATACAAGTTAAATGAATCCAGAGCCGAAAGGTCCCAACTGAGCTGGGTTCTTTGCCCGAATACTACGCCTATTTCCGCATTGTTCATTAGTCTGTGCTTAAAGGGGTCCCGCCCCAGGACTTCAATTTCTCCGGCGGTTTTGTACAAAATGCCGGTCATAAGCTTAATCAGCGTGGACTTCCCCGCGCCATTATTGCCTATGAGGCCGACAAATTCCCCCTGCTTGATTTTTAACGAAACTCCCTTTAGGGCTTCTACTTCACGATATTTTTTTTTCGAAAATAATCGCTTTAACAGGGGAGCATCGGAAGCTTCTCTAATCATATAAGTTTTTGATAAATTACGGGCATTTATTATAAATTCTTCCATTTTTTGCGCCTTCCTCCCGTAACGAAGATGAATAATTTAACCACGGAGTACTGCTGTCCGTTGGACAGCTTAGAGTTTCACGGAGGAAAACACCAAAATCGTCTTAAAACTCCGTGACCTCTGTGGTTATTTGGAATTTTAATGTGCTAGTCCTGGATTAATAACCAGCCGCGCCGCCGCCGGTCAGGAGCGCAATAGCAGAGCTTGTCCCTATACGCTCGCATCCAGCGCCGATGAATTTTTCAAGGTCTTCGCGGGTTTTAACGCCCCCGGCGGCCTTTATTTTTACACCGGGGCCGATGTGTTCCCTAAATAAAAGCACGTCCTCAATCGCGGCCCCGGCAGTGCCAAAGCCGGTTGAGGTCTTGATGTAGTCAGCACCGGAGCTTGTAACGATTTTACAAAGCCGGATTTTTTCTTCCTGCGTAAGATAGCAGGTTTCTACAATAACTTTGAGGATATTTTTTCCGGCGATTTTTTTTAAGGCGGAGATTTCTTCCTCTATCTTTTCAAAAGCGCCGTTTTTAACGTCCCCGATGTTAATGACCATATCCAGCTCGACTGCACCGTCGGCAAGCGCGGCTTCCGCCTCCCGCTGTTTGGCGGCGCTTACGCTGTAACCCAAAGGAAAACCGATAACCGTGCAGATGTTCAAGTTGCCGTAAGCGTTGCTGATGGGCTTTACATAGGAGGGAGGAACGCATACCGAGGCAGTCCTGTAACGGATCGCCTCGGCACAGAGCTTTTCGATTTCCGCCCACGATGACACGGCCTTTAACAGCGTGTGATCGATGTGGCGGAAAATCTCTTCGTTCGTCACAAAAACTTTACGTTGATTCCCGAATAGTCGTTGTCGATCTTGAGGGAATCCAGTATCTGGGAAATCTGCCCCCGGTGATGCGTGTTATGCGAAATCAGTTGCTGAAGCATGAACCGGAGCGGCACCGAAGGGGGCTTGCCCTTGTACCATTCGAGTTTTACCTGCGCCTCAAAGTCGCTGTCTTTAAGCGCGGCTACAAACTCCACCAGGGCTTTGTCGGCAATCTTCCCAAAAGAAACCAGCTTCTTCCACTGTTCTTCGCTGAGCTTTCCCTTTAGCTCCTCGATTTTTGCAAGGGGCTTCAGAGCCTTCACGGCTTCGGCGTTGTCCGAGACCGCGCCGGCAAAGAGGGAAAGGAAATAACAGGTTGCCCCTACATTGTGGCTGTAAAGTGCCGAAAGGCTTCCGTAATAGCTCTTTCTGTTCTTTTCCCGCTCTTCGTTGGTAAACTTCTCCAGAATTCCCGCTACGGTCTTGTTTGCCTCTTCGTTGTGCTTTGCGAAAGCCAAAAAAACTTCTTTCATGGTTTCTCCTTAACCGATAAAGAACCTAATGAAAAATATCATAAACAGTACCCAGGTAACTACAGGAACATCCTTGAGCTTGCCGGTAACCGCTTTAAGAAGCGTATAGGAGAGTATGCCGTACACGATTCCTTCCGCGATGCTGTAGGCAAAGGGCATCATCACAATGGCCAGAAAGGCAGGAATGCCTTCGGTAGGATCCTTAAAATCAATTTCGACTACCGGCGCTATCATTAGAAAGCCCACGAAAATAAGCGCGGGAGCCGTGGCAAAGGTCGGCACAAGAAGGAAGAGGGGCGAAAGCACCAGGGCCACGAGGAAGAGAATACCCGTAGTAAGGGCGGTAAGGCCGGTTCTGCCACCGCTGGCAACCCCGGCAGAGCTTTCGATGTAGCTGGTTACGGTAGACGTGCCAAGAGCGGCCCCAGCCACCGTTCCAATGGCGTCCGACAAAAGCGCCTGCTTGACACGCGGGATATTCCCGTTTTTGTCGATAAGTTTCGCCTGTGTGGCTACCCCCACCAGGGTTCCGACGGTATCAAAAATATCCACAAAAAGGAAAGTAAAGAAAACCGTAAAGAACTTAAAACTGAATATATTGGAAAAATCAAACCTGAAAAAAAGAGGGGCCTCGGGAACGCTGAAAAGAGACCAGCCGGCAGGAACGGCGGCTACTCCAAAAACAATGCTTAAAACTGTAGTAGCAAGAATCCCGATGAGGATGGAGCCTGGCACTTTAAGGGAATAAAGAACGATGATGATAACAAGACCCAAAAGCGCCATTAAAGGAGAAGGACTGGAAATGTTGCCCAAACCTATAACAGTACCCGCGTCATTTACCACAATGCCGGCGTTGGCAAAACCAATGAGGGCGATAAAAAGCCCGATACCCACCGCGACGGCTTTTTTCAGGTTCATCGGAATGGCGTTTATTATCGCTTCCCGAACGTTAAAAAGCGACAGGATCACAAAAACGATGCCTTCCAGGAATACCGCCGTCAGGGCCATCTGCCAGGAATAGCCCATGCCCAAAACCACGGTGAAGGCAAAGAACGCGTTAAGACCCATTCCCGGGGCCAGGGCCACCGGAAGGTTTGCTGTAAAAGCCATGACGATGGTTGCAATAGCCGAAGCAATGGCAGTGGCAGTAAAAACCGCCCCAGGCGTCATACCGTTACCGATAATGCCCAGCATACCCGGATTTACGGCCAGTATGTACGCCATTGTTAGAAAAGTGGTAAGACCTGCAAAGATCTCCCTCCTTACCGTAGTGCCATGCGCTTTAAGGTGAAAAATTTTCTCCACGAATCTCCTCCTAAAACTGCTCCGGAATTCCGGTCAGCAATAAAAATTATTAAACTGCCTATTTTATGTACAAAGGCAATTTTTCGTACTTGGTGTGAAGCAGCTTATGGGCCTTATGGCCGTTGGGCTCGCCCAGGAATTCCTTGTACACCTGGCTGATGAACGGATTTTGGTGAGAACAGCGGTACTGGGACTTTTCGTCATCCACGTAAAGCCCCGAAGCCCTCTGCTTGCGGATATCGTCGGTACAGCCGTAGGGCTGGCCGCCGCCGCCTATGCACCCGCCCCTACAGGCCATCACTTCCACAAAATGGTAGGGGGTCTCTTTTCCGGCATCCCTAGCGGCGCGGATTTTGTTAAGCACGGCTTCAATGTTTCCCATCTGATGGGCAACCGCAATGCGTATCTTTTTTCCAAGGCCGTTCGGGAGCTCTACTCCAAAATCAACCTCGGCTTCCTTTACCCCTTCCAGACCACGGGCAGGCTTAAAATTCAAATCGCCCAGTTCTTTTTTTGTTACCAAAAAATACGCGCTTCTTACGGCAGCTTCCATTACCCCGCCCGTTGTGCCAAAAATGGTTCCCGCGCCGGTATACGGCCCCATAGGGTTATCCGCTTCCTCGTCAGCCAGTTTAAGAATCTCAATCCCCGCCTGCTTGATCATCCGGGCCAGCTCCCTGGTGGTTATGGCAATATCCACATCCCAGCCATGACCCGCACTTTTCATGTCATCGTTCCGGTGGGTCTCCCACTTTTTGGCAGTACAGGGCATCACAGAAACGGAAAAAACCTTTTCAGGGTCTACAGCGGCTTTTTCCGCCCAGTAAGCCTTGATCATGGCTCCCATCATCTGCTGGGGACTCTTGGCGGTGGAGAAGTTGGGAATCATATCCGCGAAGTATTTTTCCATATAATCAACCCAGGCAGGACAGCAACTGGTAATAAGCGGAATATCGCTTTTCTTTTCTGTTAGGCGTTTCACCAGCTCCGTGCCTTCTTCCATGATGGTAAGGTCGGCTGAAAAGTTCGTGTCAAAAACCGTTTTAAAGCCCAGACGCCTCAGGGCTGCATAGATCTTTTTGGTAAAAACCGTTCCGGGCTCCAGGCCGAATTCTTCCGCCAGGGCAACCCGAACCGCCGGGGCAATCTGCACCACCGGGTGGCAGTCGGGATTCTGCAGGGCGGCCCATACCTTCATGGTGTCGTCCCTTTCGTAAATGGCCCCGACAGGGCAATGGGCGGAACACTGTCCGCACTTGATACACGGACTCTCGCCCAGGGGCGCGTCCGCGGCGCTTGCGATTCTGCCCTTAATGCCCCTGCCAAGGAATTCAATGGCCCAGACATTCTGCACGTCCTGGCAGACCTTCACGCAACGGCCACAACGGATGCACTTTTCAGGGTTCAGCACAATTGCCGGGTTGGAATCGTCAATGGAAAGCCCGTTGGAAATATGCTTAAAGGGCAGCTCCCTGATGCCGAATTCGGCTGCCAGGGTTTGGAGTTCGCAGTTTCCGTTCCTCGGGCACTGGAGGCAGTCCGCAGGGTGATTGGACATGATAAGTTCCAGCACTACCCGCCGCGTGGCGATGAGTTCCGGATCGTGGGTAATTATGTCCATGTTTTCGGCCACCGGAGTTGAACAGGCCCTTGCCATGCGCGGAGAACCCGCACCGGCGGTTCTGACTATGCAAAGACCGCAGGAGGCCCAGGCAGGCAGATCCGGGTTGTAGCAAAGCGTGGGGATTTTTATGTTCACTTTTCTGGCGGCATCCAGAACGGTGGTTTCTTCCTCAACTTGAAGGGGTATTCCGTTTATCTTAATGTTTACCATCTTTTTCTCCTTCTATTAGACTAAACTCCTAAAGGCCTAGCCCTTGGATATGGCGTTGAATTTACAGGTCTTGAAGCATTCGCCGCACTTCAAGCAATCCTCATGTTCGATCCGGTAGGGCGGCCGCTTTTTGTCGGTTCCCTGAATCTGTGTAATGCAGGCGGCAGGGCATTTTTTCGAACAAGCGCCGCAGCCGATACATTTTTCCGGATCGATTAAGAAACGTATCAGTTTCTTGCACTTGCCGGAACGGCACTTTTTGTCGCGGATATGCTCCAGATACTCTTCCTTAAAATTCCTTACAGTGGAAAGCGTCGGATTGGGCGCTGTCTGGCCCAAAGCGCAAAGGGATGCCTTGGACATAGCCTTGCCAATGACTTCAAGCCTTTCAAGGTCTTCTTCCTCGCCGTTACCGGCGGCAATTTTTTCCAAAATATGAAGAACCTGAGAGGTGCCGATTCGGCACGGGGAGCATTTGCCGCAAGACTCGTCAACGCAGAAATCCATGTAGAACCGCGCCACGTCTACCACGCAGTCGTCCTCGTCCATTACGATCATGCCGCCTGAACCCATCATGGAGCCGTTGGCCGACAATGTGTCAAAGTCAATCGGCAAATCCAGGGCTTTTTCGGTGAGAATACCGCCGGAAGGACCGCCGGTCTGAACACCCTTGAACTTCTTGCCGCCTTTAATGCCGCCGCCAATTTCAAAAATGATTTCCTTAAGGGTGGTTCCCATCGGGACTTCTACAAGACCGGAGTTCTTTACCTTGCCTGTAAGGGCGAAAACCTTGGTGCCCTTGGACTTTTCCGTGCCGATTCTGGCAAGCCAGGCCCCGCCTCTTGCGGTAATGACCGGAACGTTCGCGAAGGTTTCAACGTTGTTGATAATTGTCGGCAACTGCCAAAGCCCCTTGTTTGCCGGGAAGGGCGGTTTGGGAACAGGCATACCCCGGTTCCCCTCGACAGACTTAATCAGGGCTGTCTCCTCACCGCAAACGAACGCGCCCGCGCCCAGGCGGATTTCTATTTCAAAGTCAAAGCCTGAACCGAGAATGTTCTTGCCCAAAAGGCCGTATTCTTCCGCCTGGCCCATTGCTATCTTAAGCCGTTCCACCGCAAGGGGGTATTCGGCGCGTATGTACACAATGCCGTGATTGGAACCTATGGCCTTTCCGGCGGTGATCATGCCTTCTATAACCGAGTGGGGGTCTCCTTCTATAGTCGACCTGTCCATGTAAGCGCCGGGGTCTCCCTCGTCGGCGTTGCAGATAACGTACTTGGGACTGCCCTGGGCTTTTCGCGCCAGATCCCACTTCATCCAGGTGGGGAAACCAGCGCCGCCGCGGCCCCGCAATCCTGAGATTTTCATCTCTTCGATGAGCTTCTCCACAGGCCAGTCAAAAAGGACCTTTTCAAGCCCCACATAGCCTTCGCGGGCTATGTATTCATCGATGCTTTCTGGGTTGATTACCCCGCAGTTTCGGAGAACCACCCGCAACTGCTTTTGATAAAATTCGATGTCTTCTACGGCTGTGGTTTTTTTCTTTTCGCCGTCTCCCTTGTAAAGGAGCCTCTTGACTTCCCGTCCCTTCAGAATCTGCTCGGCGATAATTTCCTTGGCGTCATCGGGTTTAACATCCACATAAAAAGAATCTTCCGGCAGAACTTTGACTATGGGCCCGCGCTCACAAAAGCCGAAACATCCCGTCTTGACTATCTGAACCTCTTCCTTGACGCCAAGCTTTTCCGCCTCGGCGATAAGGCTGCGGTAGATTTCATCCCCTTTGTTGGACTCACATCCGGTTCCGCCGCAGGTAAGAATAAAGTGGTTATAGGGCATTTATCTTTCTCCTCCTACTTTGACGCTATAATGTCTGCGGCAGGCCTGTCCAAAATACGATTATCAAGGAGCTGCTTGCCGATTATATGTTTTGTAACAATTTCCTTTGCCGCTTGAGCGTCAACCTGGCCGTAAATAACCGTAGGCATACCGGGAGCGATTACTTCAACCGTGGGTTCCGAATGGCAAAGCCCCATGCAGCCGGTCTGGCGTACTAAAACGGAATCTACCAATTTATTCTCATCAAGGGCTTTAAGGAAGGAGTCCAGGGTTACCTTCGCCCCGGCGGCGATACCGCATGTACCCATACCGACTATAACCTGAATTTCTTTGCCCTCCGCTTCCCTGCGCCTCAGATCCGTTTGGGTGTTATCACGGAGCTTCCGCAGTTCTTCCAATGACATTTTGGCCATATTTCTTCTCCTTTTAAACTCTCAAATGTAAAACTTCATTCCCCCGCTTCTTCCAGGGAACGCAAATAACGATCCAATAAAATCAGGGACTGGGTATCTTCCAAATCCCCAAGAGCGCCAATTAGTTCGGTTTTTCGCACTTCGTAATCAAGATCACCGCAAGAAGGCTTGCCTTCCGGCGACTTTCGAAGACGCTTAATTACCATTTCTTCCGGGCCGCCAAAAAGCAGTACCGTCCGAAACATACCCGGAATGTCCCCCACTGGGGGAGTATCCACATTTCCCAGATCAAACCAGGCGCTTATCACAGTGCCCGATGCCTGACCTTCCCCGGCTTTTTTGGATTCCATTTTCCATCCGCCGCCCGACGCTTCGGCGGTCTGTATTAAAAAAGGAAGCCCCAACCCCACCTTGCGATGGGGATGTTTTACGCCGTCAGTAACAAAGGGATCCTGAGCCCGCTTAAGTTCCTCGGCGGTCATCCCCTTGCCGTTGTCAATTACAGTGAACCGGAATTCCCCCTTGCCGGACGAATCCCGAATTTCACTGGTTTGAAGCTCCACAATAGAAGCCCCGGATTCTGCCCCGTTCTGGGTTATATCAGTTACCAAATCAGTCAGGGTAAAATGCACTGCTTTTTGCTTACAAATTCTTATACTTGGCGATAATTTCCGGTAGCATTTCCGCTGTGAGCTTACCGTAAGTATCGGTCCCCACGGTCAGCACAGGCGAAAGGCCGCAACAACCAACACAGCGAACCTCGTCAATCGAAAAAAGCCCATCCTCCGTCACCCCGCCGGGGGCAAGCCCCAGAATTTTCCGGGCTTCTTCAATAAGGTCCTGGCCGCCTTTCAGATAACAGGCGGTTCCAAGGCATACGGAAATTTTGTATTTGCCGGGCTTTGTGGTTTTGAAAAAATGATAAAAAGTAATAACCCCGTAGATACGCGCCAGAGAAATACCCGTAAGCTGGGCCAATTTACCCGCCGATTCCCGTGAAATATACCCAAACGTCTCCTGAATCTTGTGGAGAATCATGATTAGGCTCCCCGGTTTGACCTTCCACACATCTATGAACGAAATCAGCTCAGGAGGGAAAGTGTCCGCCCCTTCTGCTTCAATAGCTGCCGCCATGAACACCTCCAAAATTTTAGATTAATCAGTTTTAACCTGAATGATGTCATTATATCCGGAAATATGAATTTAGGCAAGATTACTTATAGAAATCCCAGCAATTTTACATTTAACAGCATAATCTTAATAATCTAACCACTAACCACACTAACCACCACGAACTTGTTGTTTGAAATAATCACTTAACCTTCAAAATCCCTGAATTATGATGAAATTTGAGG
>Ga0268262_10005283_pt1 | contig 12877 bp, 9 predicted proteins | sample TergutNc150P3_FD_190354 | JGI IMG/M metagenome (GOLD analysis project Ga0268262, IMG submission 190354) | Nasutitermes corniger P3 segment gut microbial community from laboratory colony in Florida, USA - Nc150 P3 (SPAdes) (version 2) | ecosystem: Host-associated > Arthropoda: Insects > Digestive... | reverse complement strand
CCAACCTTTACATGGGAAAGAATCAACACCCCCGCTGTGTTTTCGGCTTTATAAACAAGACGGTTTTCATTTCCTTCATCGGGGCGCATTTCCAACAGATCGACATTATTCACTTTGTAAAAAATATAGCGTCCTTTTTTTATACTTCCAGCCGATGTAATCGTATAATCGCCGGAATTCGCGAATTGGATTCTGCCCCAAGAAGAATCGTAAACAGCGTCGATTGTAGGTCTTAGCTGAGTTAATGTTTCTTTGAAATTAGCCGCCCCCGCGCGTCGGTAAGAACCGTCCCATGTTGTATTTGCAGTGATTCTGAGTCTTACGTCTTCTATAACACGCAGTTTAATGCTGTCCAGGGATTCAAGCTCTATATCGACAAATCTAAGCAATGTGCTTATCGATATATTTTGACTTCTTATGTATAAGCCGTAACGGGTTGGGGTAGCGGTTTGCCAAAGGAAAACTTGTTGGGCTTCGTCGCCGAAAAATACGATTTCCTTTTTTGAAGGATCAAAATAAATATACTGCTTTGCGTCGATAGTCCCTTGGGGGCTTACATAGTACCACAGGTCATTTATAAAATTCTCAAAGACGCCCGGAGCGCCGCTTAACAGTTCCCTAATCCGCCGCTGTTCAACTTGCGACCCGGGTATTCTTGACACATTAATCTGCTCGTACTGTTCGTTTGTTGTATTAAAGGCGTAAATAGTTTCTATTTGATCCAGAATATTTACCGAAGCGTTGTCCTGCCCGTAAGCGGCGATATTAAAACCCTGTCCTTTTGTCAGTCCTTGCTGATATGCCAAAGAACGAGCCGTTTCCTGAATCTTTATAGAGCCCGAAATTTGGAACTCCGCTATTTTTTTATAAGGAATATTAATCGCCTTGCCCGGACTGCGCCTGAAAACAGTCATTGTATGTTCGTTCTTGTCGTTCATTCCGCTTACTATTACGCAGTTGCTTCTGTCGCCGATTAAATCCTGACTGAAAAGAGTGATGGTTTCGATTCGGGTTGCCGTTACAGGGGCGCTCCAGTATCGTTTGTATCCCTTTGTTTTTTCATCATAGCCCAAAAACGTAAGAAACACAGGCGGTTCCGTTTTGGATGTATGATAAACCACGAATTGTTCTTCCGGCATATTGTCTTCGCTTTCTTTGTTAAGAACGGCGATAACCGTCTCTCCGTTTTCCAAAGGCACTTTGGTGCTGACATTGTCTCCCCATGATGTAAGCTCGGATTGTCCTGCGGCAAGATGAGTGTTTGCGTCTCTCGGGGTAACTATCTTTGTCTTAACGTGTTCAACCGACTGGGGATAAAAAATGCGCTTCCATAACCCTGTCGCCAGAAAAATTATTAATAATACCGATAATGCGGCAACGCCGACTGAAAAATAAAAAAACGTTTTTTTCATTTATGTCAAATTGATTATTGAGCGAAAAACGCAGTTGTCGAGTTTTTTACTTTTGAGTCCATATTTAAACCCACAACAAGCGCGCGCCATGATGAAAATTCTTCTACTCTGGAAAAGCGTAAAAGACTTGCCTGAGGACTGGAAAGCACGGATGTAAGAGCCTCGGGGGACGCGCTTATCAACAATGTGTAACTGTAGCTTGAACTCTGACGGGACGCCGCTTCTCGTAAAGCGCCTGAGAAATCGGGATTGCTTCCCGACGGTACAAGGTCCTGAATACTTTTCTTTACCGCGTCTTTACCGGGAGCGCCTTCTACCTTTCCCGTATAAATAACCTTAGATTGCGGTCCCGCGCTCCAGACGGTAACCCTGTCTCCTTCAGCGAGAATTTGGTCGAGCCGCCCCGAGACCCATGAGGTAACTTCGTTTTTTACCGCCGCGAAAGAAGACGAACCGTCAATTATCAAATTAACGTCTATCGGGGCTCGTTGGGCATATACCGAGGGAAGACAGAAAAACATTGAAAAAACCGCAAACAGCAAAAATTTGATATTTTTGAGGTTTTTCCCCAACCTGTAATCTTCCTTATAAATGAGTGTTCTTATCATGGCAGAATTATAACATATTTTGACGAAAAAATCTAGTTTTTTCTAATGAATTTTTGCTCAAAAAAGACTTTACATTTAGGGTAAAAATATGGTATCATTAAACAAGATTGTAGTTTAAAACTATTTTATAAGGAGAGTTATATGGGAGCAATTGATCTGCCCAAATCCCCGAATGTATTCCATCCGGAGAAACCCAGTGCGGTCGGTTCACGCAATTCATTAGCACAAGAATATCGTGATCAGCAGGCTGAAGTTAATTTGTTATTGGAGGAGGAAACTAATAAAGTTATCCACCACCTGACGGCAAGGCTGCCAAAAGACGTTCTTGAGCGCCTTGATGTAATGGGCGGCTTAAAAGAAAAGCTGTACAATTACTTTAACCAGAACTACCAGAACATGTTCAACCGTTACATGGTAACGAGCGAAGATGAAATGGTAAAGAAAGTCAGAAACTTTATCGACAAAGAAGAAACAAAAGTTCTGACAAGGTACACACCTAAAGAAATTGCCGACTTGCTTGACGCGGTTGGCGGCGCTGACAAGTTCAACACAGGCGAAGTTGAAAAATCAGTCGTTAATATGTATGGTCACTTACAGGGTCATATTCAGAGGGGCGTTAACGAACTCGAAACGCACACCAACAGCATCCTTCGCCAGAAAACTGATACAGGCGCTTTCGTACGCGGTGAAAACGCGTATTCAATCGTAAAGTGCGCATTCAAAGACAACGTGATTAAACCGAAGACAGTCAGCGATGTAAAACTTTCAGTCAACATCCTCGACTCGGAACTCATCAGCCCGATATTCCACTATCAGGTTACCGTTGAATTCCTCGTAAAAGACTTAATCGCGAAACACATCATCGATACTATCGACAAATTGATTGAACAAGTCAAAGACGACAGAATTGATAAGGGTCTTGAAGAACTTTCCGACGGCGAAATCATTTTCAACAAACTGAACAAAGTTGAAACTTTGACAGATGATGAAGTTGACGATCCCAAATCAAAACGCTATACATTCATGGCGAAAAAACTCATGGAAAGACTTTCCGACCTTCGCGCTGAAATTGATCCGGCTTCTTTCGATGCCCTCAATATCCGTGAAAACATTAAAAAGATTATTGATATGGAAAACATCCGTAACCGCGGCTTTAACACCGCGATTAACTCCATCACGTCAATTCTTGACACATCAAAGATGGGATATCAGTACATCGAAAACTTGAAGAACGGACGCGAAGTTATCATTCGTGAATACGAAGATACCGACGTAGCCAACCTTCCCGATGAACGCTATTCAATCAAGCTCCGCTATTTCGACAATGCCCAGCTTATTGAAGATCGCAAAGCCTACGATGTAATGCTCAGAAGCTTTGAAACAGAAGTTCAGCACCTCTGGGACATTCTCGAAGTTATCTATCAGGATAAAAAGAGCTTCTTCAAAATCAACGACTTTGATGATTTGGCAAAAAGAAACAAGAACAGAGTCCGCAAGACAATCAAAGAAAAAACAGGCGAACCTCTGTACGAAGATATTGCCAAAGTTTGGGACGAAATTTCCTTCATCAAACCGGCTGAAACAGAAGTTGAAAAATCCAACCGCACATACATCTGGGAAAAAGACAGAATTCGTTCACGCATCATCCTTATGCGCAACAAAATGAAAAAAATGTACGACTTCATGTACCCGATCGAAAGACGTGTAATGACAGAAAGACTTGAATGGCTCGAGAGAGAATATTACAGGTTTGACTACATGATCAACCCGTACCACCTCCAGCCGGGACTCCTCTTGGACGTAGATATTACCTCCATCAAGAGGAAAAAAGTCACTCTGGACGCCATGGCGAACGTACTTAACGAATTCCTCCACGGTGTATCCAAAGGCTTCTCTGACGCCGCGTTTGCGTCATTCAGCCGCAGAAGATCAACAGTCCGCGAAGACATTAACCAGTCATTCGCCGCTGTTACCGAAGAAGATGAAGAGGCAGCCGTTGCGGCAGCCGCTCCGAGACCTGCAGCAATTGCGGCTCCTAAAGGCGGATCAAAAAGCGCGCCCAAGAAAAAAGGCGGCGTCGTAGATTCAAAAGCTAAAGGCAAAAAGTCGTCTTCACGCGGTGGAATTGCAGAACTTTAATTAAGAGTGCTGTAAAAGAGCGTATTTTCACAAACGCCTCCGAAGACATATTCGGAGGCGTTTTTTTGTAATGTTAAGGAGAATAATAGTGGAAAACACGAATTTGGGAATTCTTTCTACGCGCTCAGGTTTTAACAGCGCGGTTAGACATATAAAACAAACAATGGATATTGCGTCGCAATCTAACGCAAATCTTGGCGATGTTGTTTATGAATTAGATGATGAAGAATTAACAGGCGATAAAATCGGCCTGTTGTTAAGAATGTTATTAGTTGATAGACTGGGTTACAAGTGCGCGTCAACCAATCTTTCTTGCGCTATTAAAGATGTGTCAGTTTTAGCGAGAGAGTTTGGAAAATGGACAGGCGTTGATCTTGTAGCCGCTTATTTTCATCCCGAAATGGGGCTTTTAATAGCGAATCCTAAAATAGCGGAAGAGCTTGCCGGCTTTGGCCAGCTTAGCAAGAATGAATTAATGGTAGTATATGCAGGTTTACAAGGGAAAGAAACCGATGAAAATTGTCAGAAAGCCGCAGAGTTAGCTTTAAGGCTTTTTGACGGTTCAAAAGTTACTGCTCCTACATTTCTAACAAGGGGGAAATTTATGGCTAAGAAAGTCACAAAACCAAAAAAGGAAACTGAGAAAAAGGCAGCTCCCAAAAAGGCAGCTCCCAAAAAAGCTCCGGCAGCTAAAAAAGCTCCGGCGAAAAAGCCCGCTGTTAAAAAAGCGGCGACTGTTGTACAGGTTAAAGCAGGCGCGCCTGCAAGAATGACGCCTAGATATGCGGTCATAGTACAGAATGAGCTTTTCCATAACGGAAACGTTGAAGCTTGGAAAAGAATCATTGCGAGCTACAAGGCAAAACATCCGGCTTTGGAAGTTTTTATTTACTATGAGCAAGAAAGAATCCATGACATTAACTCGTTGTTTAAATGGGGTAAGGTAAAGCATGGCAGCGCAATTGAATTTGCCGTAGCCGGAAACGATATTCAGGATGTGGCGAAGCTGCAGCGTTATCTGGCTCAGGGAGCTAGTCATCAATTTGAAGCGTTTTTGCGCGGACCTGTAAACTCCGTGCTTAAACTATTCTAATATAGGGAAAGGTATATGGATTCAAGAATACATTTCTTCAGTCAAAAAGATGTTATTTCTAATAAGGTAGATCCTGAATTTCTGGGTATTCGCGGCAGACAGGCGAATGAATTTGCCGAGCTTGGTTTCCCAATTCTTCCGGGTATTATTTTAGATACAGAAATAGCCTCCGATTTTGACGCCAAGGAATATAAAAAAGATATTATAACTCTTTTGGACAAATGCGCTAAATTAGTTGAGAAAATTTACGGCGACGCTGAAAACCCTATGTTGTTAAAATTGATTATTTCTTCAAATATGGCGATAACAACTTACCCCGTATTGCATAACTTCGGACTTGTTAGACCCGCTCTATACGGTTTCGCGAACTGGGTTGGCAAAGATTTTGCCGCCAATGAAGTTCTGTTTATGATCCACGGTATGATGAATATCGAAGAGAAAATAAAAGAACTGGAAGGGAAAACCAAAGAGCAAGAAGAAATAATAGAAAAAAATAAGGTTATAAGAAGATTGTTGGGAATTCAGGGACCTTCCAATGAATTGCACCATAAAGACGAAGGTCCTATGCCGAAGAAGAGAACCGCTGAAGAATACATGGAAGAATACGCAAAGTATTTCCCGAAAGGTTTCTTTGATGACGCCGAATCACAATTAATGATAACCTTAACCGAAATTTCCAGATTGCTAAAAATGGACGAACAGAACAATGAAGATACAGCCATTGTTATTCAGCCTATGGTATACGGAAATTACGGTAAAGAATCCTGTTCGGGATATTTCTTTACCCGCAATGTTGTTACGGGCGAAAAGAAACTTCAAGGAAGTTATTTTACCGGTAAATTTAACGAAGTAGGCGAGACAGGGCACGAGATCAATAAAATTGACGCCCCTCACCTTAAACAGCTTGAAAAAATAGCGGGAGTTCTTGAAGACAAATTCAAGGAAATCCGTCAGGTACGGTTTACCGTAGAAAACGGCAAACTCTGGCTGATAGAGCAGAGGCTTGTAGACCAAAAATCAACACAGTCCGATCTTAAACTGCTCCTTGATCTTCAAAAACGGAAAATTGTTGACGCGGCTTATGTAATTAAAGCGATTGATCCTTTAAGGCTTAATGAAATACTTCACCCTGTAATTAATCCTTCCAGCGTTAAGGGCTTTAAATCATGGAAGGGCGGTATCGCGGGCGCTCCCGGGGCGGCAATCGGCAAAGTTTATTTCAGCACCGACGCTTTGTTGGAAGCGAAAAAAATGGCGACCCAGATGGGAGAACACACCAGTTTTATTCTTTGTCTTGAATCTTCTTTCGCGGAAGACGTAAAGGCTATTGAAGTAAGCGCAGGCGTATTAACCGCCGAGGGTGGATATTCCGCTCACGCTTCCGTAGTAGCCCGTCAGTACGGAAAAGTATCGCTTGTATCTCCTGAGCTTAGAATTAAAGGAACAAAAGCGACGCTCGGCGAATTTGGTTTCTCCGAAGGAGACTTCCTTACAATTGATGTTCCTTTCTACGGCGAATCAAAAGTGTATCTTGGAGTGGCGGAACTTATCGAACCTGATCCTCAAGGGTCGGGGCTTTTGGACTTTATAAGTATTTCCAAGAGCTTCATGAAAGATTTCCATATTCGTTGTAACGCTGATACTCCCAGAGACGCAAAACTTGCTTTGGAGTTCGGAGCGGAAGGCATAGGTTTGTGCCGTACGGAACATATGTTCTTTAAAGCGGAACGCATCAATGTTTTCCGTGACATGTTGATGTCCGATGACAAGAAAGAACGTCAGAAAGTTCTGAATAAGCTGCAAGTAATGCAAAGAGAAGATTTCTACGGTCTTATGAAAGTTATGGCGGGCAAAGAAGTGACAATCCGTCTTTTGGATTCGCCGCTTCACGAATTTATGCCGCATAGCGCCGAGGAAGTACAGGGTTATATGGACCATGTGGAGAAAGTTACAGGTCAAAAACCCTCAAAGGCGGAAATTTCCGCCCGCATAGACTCTTTGCATGAGTTTAACCCCATGCTTGGTCATAGAGGCTGCCGTATCGCCGTCTCTTATCCAGAGATTTACGCGATGCAGGTAAAAGCTATTTTTGAAGCGGCGTATAAACTGCGCTCCGAAAAGATAGACGCCCGTCCCGAGATTATGGTTCCGATTGTAATGAACGCCGCCGAGTTAAAACTTATCGCATACGGTAAAAAAATCGAAGGTTCCAATTATATGGGCATTGTGGACATAGAAGAAAACTTGAGAGAAACATTAAAAGCAAAAGAAGTGGAATATAAAATCGGTACTATGATTGAGCTTCCCGCCGCCGCTCTTGACGCCGGAGAAATCGCAAGGTACGGACGTTTCTTCAGTTTCGGAACAAACGACCTTACACAAACAACTCTTGGTATTTCAAGAGACGACTTTACGGCGTTTATGCCCGATTACACTTTGTTTGACCTTATCAACGGCAACCCGTTCAGCACATTGGATCCGCGCGTAAAAGAGCTTATCGCTCTCGCTACGGATCGCGGACGGCTGACCCGCCCCGATCTTGTCTGCGGTTTGTGCGGCGAACACGGAGCTAATCCGGCAAACGTTCGCTTCTGTATGGACGCAGGGCTTAACTATGTTTCATGTTCTCCGTATTCAGTGCCAATCGCTCTGTTAGCGGTAGCGCAGGCGGAAATCAGTAAGTCCGAGACCTCTGCTTAAGTTATAAGTTTAAAAGGGAAATAAAAAAGGCTGTCGTTGGACAGCCTTTTTTTAAGGTTACAGATTCTTATTTAAATTCGCCTTCAAAGCTCATTGATTTTTTAAGAATTCCTGTAATTACCTGTGAAGCTTTTTTAGCGTCAGACTCGGGAACTTTTCTTTGTCTGTTAAGCGATTCTGTAAAGAAATCGGCAAGTGATTTGTATACTTCCGGCAGTTGATAAAATACTACCGCAAAGTTAACTCCTGTGGGTTTAAGGATTGTGAAAGAACCGTAGCTTTCGTTTGGTTCTTTGGCAACCATGATTTTTGACTGGTTCTTAGCGGTGATAATTTCCAATTCATTAAAGCGTTTCGGGATTCTTTCGCCTTCCGCTCTTGAAACGGGTTCTTGGTATTTAATCTGATAAGTATCAGGTTCTACAAGAACATACAGTTTTTTTCCGCCTGTAACGAACTGCAATCCGGTTTCTGTTAAGAAGATTTCTTTAACGCCGGCATAGGATACAATTTCGTAAATTGAATAAGCGGATGTTTCACTGAAAAATGAAGAAACGATATAGCCTTGGGCAAACGGAAGTTTTCCCTGACTGTAAGCGTCAAACAAATTACGGTACGGAACATCGCTTGATTCGACAGGTCTTAACGATTTTGAAGCCGGTTTTTTTGCGGCCGATTTAGCCGCAGGTTTTTTTGCTGCCGGTTTTTTAGCCGCAGGTTTTTTTGCTGTTGTCTTTTTAGCCGCGGGTTTTTTCGCAGCCGGTTTTTTCGCAGCCGGTTTTTTTGCCGCAGGTTTTTTAGCCGCAGGCTTTTTCGCTGCCGGTTTCTTAGCAGCCGGTTTCTTAGCCGCGGGCTTTTTAGCCGCAGGTTTCTTTACTGTTGCCATTAATTCCTCCTAAATTTAATATGATGTACATATTATAAGATATTATAAACAGATATATATAAATTTAGCAACTGTTTTTTAGTAAACATTCTGCTAAATTTCAGCATCTGTTTCTTAAACACAAAACTCTATTTTGCTCTCGATAATGTTACGGCGCAGGTCGTTACAATGTCTTCGACAGAAGCGCCTCTTGAAAGATCGCTTATCGGTTTCGCAAACCCCTGAAGGAACGGTCCGTAAGCTTGAGCCTTGCCAAGCCGTTGAACCAGTTTGTAACCGATGTTTCCCGCTCCCAAATCGGGGAAAATCAGGGTATTAACCTTGCCTCTTACGGGGCTTCCCGGCGCTTTTTTATCAAGTACCGAAGGAACCAAGGCGGCGTCCGCCTGCAATTCTCCGTCAAAAACAAAGTCGGGCTTTCGATTTTCAAGGATTTTCACAGCCTCTTGTACTTTTGTTACATTATCATGGCTTGCGGAACCTTTTGATGAAAATGACAAAAGAGCGGCTACAGGCTCCGCGTTCAAAAATTCACGACAGGATTGAGCGGCGCATTCCGTAATATCGGCAAGCTGTTCGGACAAGGGCGCGGGAATTACGGCGCAATCCGAGAAAATCATAGATCCTTCCGTTCCGTACTGCGGGTCCATTCCCGTCATAACAAAGCATGAAGAAGCGGTTTTAATACCCTGCGCTGTTCCGATAATGGCAAGCCCGGAGCGAAGAACGTCGCCTGTGGTATTTATCGCTCCCGCTACCATAGCGTCGGCGTCTCCAAGGTGAACCATCATAGCGCCCCAGCGAAGCGGGTCGGTAATATCGGTTTTTGCCTGTTCGGGCGTCATGCCTTTCTTTTTTCGCAATTCGTAATATTCATTGGCGTATTTGCCTAAAGTAGAACTGTCAATACCGGGGTGAACAAGGGCTATGCCGTCAAGTTTGACGCCCTCCTTCATAGCCGTTTCCTGTATATCTGCGATATTTCCCAACAGTGTAACGCTTGATGCCAATTTTTCGTCCACCAAAATTCTTGCCGCTTTTATGGTACGCTCTTCGCTGCCTTCCGGTAATACAAGCCTTTTGAGCGAGCTTGCCGCTTTTGCCTTCATAATTGATACAAAGTCCATATTTCCCTCCTTAAATATTAACAAATTTATAATAACTTCTTTTCATAACTTGCGCAAGATGGTATATTTTGTTATAATTTGTAAAAAATGGGGGCGTAGGTGACTGAGGTTTACAACGATTTTCTGGAAGACTCGGATTTTGACACAATTCTGTCTCCTGACATTGATTTTACAGGAACATTACGTTTTGAAAAACCTTTTCTTATAAGGGGCAAAGTTTCCGGGGAAATTAACGCTTCCGGTTTGCTTGTTATAGATGAAGACGCTGTAGTAAACGCCAATATTCACGCCTTGCGTGTTTTAATCCGAGGACAGGTAAAAGGCGATGTTACCGCCGTTGAAAAAGTGGAAGTTACAATTTCCGGCAAACTGTCCGGTAATGTTACGGCTCCTGAAATCTATATGGAAACAGGATGTATATTCAACGGCAGATGTACAATGGTTGGAAGAAATCCGGTATGAAAACAAATATTAAATTTTTATTGGCAATTTTTCTTTTAACGCTCTCTTATAATGTTTACGCCCAAGAAGAAAGTCCCGATGCGTTAGCTGAATACCGCGCCGGAAATTTTGAAAGGGCGGTTATAATTTGCCGTGAAGAATTGGCGGAAAACCCGAATAACCTTGAATCGCACGTTGTTATGTGTTGGTCATTAATACGGCTGAACCGTTTGGAAGAAGCCATGCGCTATGCCCGCGCCGCAAGAGCTTTGTACCGTTTTGACGTAAGAATTACCCAGATTATGGGCGAAATCAGTTATTATCAGGGAAGAAACGACGAGGCGCTGCAATATTTGCAGGAATACGCAAGTTCCGCTCCCGAAGGACAGCGAATTGATATGGTTTATTATTTGATGGGAGAAGTATATATCCGACAGGGAAAATTCCGTCATGCCGACATCGCCCTTTCGACCGCCGTTCACTGGGTTCCGAATAACGCGGCATGGTGGGTCAGGCTTGCGTACACTCGAGAAAACGCCGGCGACCTATCCAGCGCAATAGAAGCCTATGAGCGGGCTCTTTCCCTTAATTCTCAGTTGTCTGACGCCCAACGCGGCATTGAACGAATCAGGCGGACTCTGGGCTCCGCTCAATAGGGAATGCCGTCCTTTTTAACTTTAACATTAGGCTGTAAACTCAACCAACTTGAAAGCGAAGCCATAACGGACGCTTTTCTTTGTGCGGGATTTGAACAGACGGCAAAAGAGCCTTCTGTTGTTATTGTTAATACCTGCACTGTAACCTCAAAAGCCGATCAAAAGGCAAGGCGGGTTATAAGAAAGGCGCTGCGTGATTATCCTGAGAGCAGAGTTCTTGTAACAGGCTGTTACGCTCAACTGAATAGTGAAGATTTGTTAAAATTGGACGATGGCAAAAAAAAGCGGCTTTTTGTAATTAAAAAAGACAGTATTATTGATCTGCCCGATTATTACGAAGAAAACGAACAAATAGACAGCTTGTTGGAAAAATTCTCGGGAAGAACTCAGCCGAAAGCGGGGGAGAAAGTATTTCAATTTAATCCGCAGGTTTTTTCGGATCATACAAGAAGTTTTTTGAAGATTCAGGACGGATGCAATAACCATTGTACTTACTGCAGAATCCGCCTTGCCCGAGGCGCAAGTATCAGCCTTGACGCCGACGAAGTTTTGTCTCGCTTGCGGATACTGGAAAAAAATCACGCGGAAGCCGTAATTACGGGCGTAAATATAAGCCAGTACAGCGATGAAAAGAAAGCGGCTAGTCTTGCTCGTTTATTGGAACATCTTTTAAAAGGAACGGAAAAAATCGCTCTGCGCCTTTCCAGTCTTGCGCCTGATATCATAGACGAGGAACTTGCGGGCGTTTTATCCAATAAACGAATACGCCCTCATTTTCATTTATCGATACAATCGTGCAGTAAGAAAATACTTGAAAAAATGGGACGCTCCTACAGCGGCAAAACCGTAGAAGACGCTGTGTCTCTTTTGCGCCGAGCAAAACTCGATCCGTTCCTTGCCTGCGACATTATTACAGGCTTCCCGGGGGAAACGGAAACAGAGTTTAATGAAACTTTTGAAATGTGCGAAAAACTTGGTTTCGCGTGGATACATGTGTTTCCGTATTCAAAAAGACCGGGTACGCCCGCTTTTTCGTTTCCCGATACGCCGCATGAAACCGAAGTTTCAAGGCGGGTAGGGCTTTTTACAGACCTTGCGGAAAAGGGCAGGGCGGAGTACGCAAAACGCTGGATTGGCAAGGAAGTTGACGTTTTGGCGGAAAAAGGCGGCGGAAAAAACTGTCGGGGAGTATCTGAAAACTACCTTAAAACGCTGATTCTCTGCGAGGGGAAAACCCCATCGCCGGGTGAAGTTTTAAGGTGCAAACTGTTGGAAAAGCCAAAATCGGAAAAAAATGAGGATTTCGACGTTTTAGTTGCTTTTGGAGGTAAGGGAATTCGAATCCCTGACTTCTAGCTTGCAAAGCTAGCGCTCTAACCAGCTGAGCTATACCCCCTGAGTTTAACTCATTATTCCCAATTTTCGGTATATTGTCAACAAACAAGGCAAAATGCGGTTAAAAGAGATTTCTGTCAGTAATGTAAGACTGTAGATTTATCAAAATTTTGAGAGGATTTTATGCTTTTTTTTGCTAAACGTTGAAAAACAATAATGGATGTACTAAAATATAGGTAATGTGGCAAATAGTCAGGAAAACAGCGTGCGTTTTGGGGCTGCTTTTGTGTTCTTTTTCAGTTGTTTACGCGGCAAATTCTAAGAATATTACTCTCATTATACAAGGTACGGGGCAGCCGGCTTTTGTTCAGGGCTTTAAAGAAGCCCTAATTATAGAGGCAAAGGCGGCAGGCTACGATATTACGGATATCCCCAGTATGGCTAAATATAACATCAAATTCAGCGTTGAATATGATGATA
>Ga0268262_10005282_pt1 | contig 12880 bp, 12 predicted proteins | sample TergutNc150P3_FD_190354 | JGI IMG/M metagenome (GOLD analysis project Ga0268262, IMG submission 190354) | Nasutitermes corniger P3 segment gut microbial community from laboratory colony in Florida, USA - Nc150 P3 (SPAdes) (version 2) | ecosystem: Host-associated > Arthropoda: Insects >... | reverse complement strand
CGGCTACCGGTTGTTAATCGTGCGTACGGGGTCAGTTTCTGCCCCAGCTTTGGCAACAACCGGTAGCTGTTCTTCCGAACACCTATAGTATACCAGTAGCCGCACCTTTATCATAATTTCGTGCGTAAATAAAGTCCACAGCCGTTGAATCGCCGTAAGGGGTTTGCGCTGACGCCGGAAGATTGTTGTTGTTTACAGGAAAGGCTTTGCTCCGCTCCTGCGGACGATTATCAGTATTTGCGGGTTAACAGTTAGGGAATGACTGCGTTTTGAATTTCCGACCACTGACCGATGAGTCCGCGCTCGTTTTGCCATGAGAGAGCGATGTAGACTGTGCGCCCGCGCTCTGTTTCGTCAAACTCGAGGGCGTGAGGGGTGCGGGACGCCATTGTGTGGAGGGTGAGGTCGCTGACCGTTGCGGGCGGGGTGTCGAGGACGTCCCAGACGATGACCGCGCCATCGTAGCCTGCGGGCTTCGCCTTGTGGGTTTGTCCTTTAATCCAGAAGTTGACAAGCACCTCGCGGATGTTGCGCAGTTTCAGTTCAAACTCCACGACTTCGGTAACGTCGATGTGCGGAGTGCGTATCAAATCGCGGTTGGGAATGTGCATTTTGTCTCTGTCAAGGTCGGTTACAGGCTCGAAACGGAGGAAACGGTTGACGAAATGGCGCAGGGCGCGCTCGGTGGAGAGGCGCACGCGGTTTTTTTCGGCGGTTAGCTGCGGAATGTGGGGCACGAGGGTCTTTTCGTAGGCGGTATTCCACTGGCTGAACTGATCTTCGAGGATATCAACGTCGTCCTTCGGGATATGCCCCCAGCGGGCGTTGTTGTCTATGACATAATCGGTGATATTCCTGAAAAATTGCTCGAATTCCTTGTCGTTTCGGGGGATATAATTGTTCGCCATAGTTCACTCCTTTGTAAATTGAACGTTAAACAGACTATCGGGAACACTCTCCCGACAGTTGGGAGAGCTCTCCCGATGACTCGGCTTGCTCTCCCGACGGCTCGGCTTGCTCTCCCGACGGCTCGGCTTGCTCTCCCGACGGCTCGGCTTGCTCTCCCGATGGCTCGGAGAGTTCTCCCGATGGCTCGGAGAGTTCTCCCGATGGCTCGGAGAGTTCTCCCGATAGCTCGGAGAGTTCTCCCGATAGTCGGGTAAATGAACCGAGCGGTCGGGAACATTCTCATTATTGTTTTGTTAAGGTTAAAGTATCTGATTCATCATCATAAATCGTAATTAAAGTCAGTGTATTACCGCTTATAGAATAAGTGCCTTTATCTGTTTTAGGAGAAGCAATTTCAACCCATTTATCCTCCCATTTATGTGTTTTTGTAACTTTAAATTGACCGTCTTTTGCGGTATAGGTCCCTTTAGTATCCTTTACATCATTAACAGACAACTCGTAATTACCATTATTAAAGAAAAATGTTAAAGAAACATTTTCGTCAACAACGGTTTTCCATGTCCCATTAAGAGCAGGGTCTGGTCCGCCTTCACCACCACTTTCTTTACAAGAAGCGAAAGAAAATCCGATTACCACTGCAAGGGCGACAATCCCGAACAATTTAAAAAAGTTTTTCATAATAAAACTCCTTTAACTAATATAAAAACAGGGAAACTCCCTGCGTTTTGCATTGAGTGATGCCCTTTGTACAGACCTATCCCGTAAAAATGTGTTTGAGGTGAAATTGATTTTTTTCTTCTATATAAGAGAGAGATTCAGAATTCATACAAGGTTTTGAGTAGGGAATGGGGAGTAGGGAATGATGTTTCTTTCGCTCATGTTGTAATATTAACAAAAGACGGAGTATTATGTCAAGCAAAAAAGGGAGTAAGGGCGTTGTTCATAATCTAAACGTGTTATCATCATGCACAGCTTACGGACAAAAACCTCACTCCCCATTCCCTACTCCCCACTCCCTATGTAACAAAATCAATAATTCAATAACCCTGTCTGTTCAATGCTGACAAGTCCGTGTATAAGCGAAAAAAGCACAGCCTGTGTGCGATTTTTTTGCTTTGTCTTCCGTTTGATTACAGTTATGTAATTTCTGATTGTTCCGGCGCTGAGGTTTAATTTATCGGCTATTTCATCGTCAGAAAATCCTTGAGCAATAAGTTCAACGATATTCCGTTCCGTAGAAGAAAATACGGGGTAGTTATCTTTCATTTCCAAAAACTGTCCGGGGAACCGGTTTATCAGCATTATGGTATTTAAAGCCTTGAGTAAAATTGAGGCGCTGATAAAGTATCCGCCCAGAGATACAATTTTTACAGCGGGAAGTATTTTGTTCATATCCGCTTTTCTTAAAAGATAACCAAGTATTCCGGCTCTAATCGCTTTTCCCGCATAATCGTCTTCATCTATATCACACATCATGATAATGCCTGTAGACGGCGATCTTCTGTGTATAATGGAAGCAAGTTCAGTTCCGTCTATTTCTGACGGTTTTAAATCCAGAATCAACACGTCCGGTTTTAACCGTTCGGATTTAATTATCGTATTGGTTTCATCGTTTTCAACGCCGATTATATTCAAGTCGTTTTGACTGTTAAGCGCATTATGGATACATTTAAAATCCTCATTATCATTTGCGGTAATGAGAATATTTATAGCACTTCCCATTATAAATAAGTTACGAATTACTATTTTACAAGTCAAGAAAAAAATGTTAAAACCTAAACCTGCAATTCCGGGATAAATTCAACGCCGTTGCCGTTTTCTATACCTTTTAATATGGAAGATTTGACGCCCTGAAACCCATTTACAGGTTTTATTGAGCGAATCTGAGCTTTTTAACCCGGCCGGAATACACCGGCATTTGACATTTGTATTTTTTTATTATAAAATTTACTTTATATATCAACAAAGACGGGTTAGCGGCATAATGAAAATTAAGAAACTTGTTTTTCTGCTTGTAATAACTTTTGCATTATTTGGCGGGTTGTATGCTCAAACAGAGTTTCCCGCAGGATATTTCTGGTCGTTGGATGCCGGAATCGGTATGAGCGACATCCTTGTAAAAGGAACTTCTTTTCAAATAATTTTAGACCCTAAAATTTGGCTTTCTCCCTCGTTAATGCTGGGAAGCAAGGTCGGAGTAAACTACAGCATAGAAAAAGAGAAAACCGACATTTTCAGTAATATTCTTACCTTTGAAGGTCAGGCTTACCTGCGCTGGAATTTTTTAAAACTGGGACGTAATGCCGAAAAAAAGACCAATTTATTTTTTCAGGGCGGCATAGGCTTGCTTTCCGCGTATAGGGGAAAGAAAAATCCGTTAGATGACGTTACTTTGACGCGCGGTTCTTTGCTTGCCGAAGCTTCGGCGGGAGTAACTGTCCCGCTGACCGCAAGGTGGCATATTGAACCTTCTGTCCGCGGCGGATATCCTCATATATTTGGTTTTTCCATAACAAGCGGGTATAAATTCCCGCTCCCGCAAAGAATTATAAATAAGGAAAGCCCGCCCCAAATCGAATATGTTGAAGGTCCGCCTAAAATCGAATATATTGAGAGTCCTCCCAAAATTGAGTATGTTGAAAGTCCGCCTAAAATCGAATACATTGAGAGTCCGCCCCAAATCGAATATGTTGAAATATTAAAAATTCTTCCTCCGGAAGAGATTATTAAAAAAATTACGATCAGTTCGGTTGAGTATATACTGTTCGGACCGGATATAGGGGAATATAACATAGAAATTGATAATGACGCGCAGAGTTTGAATGAACTTGTTCTTAATTCTACCGCTCAAATGCTTAAGAATAACTCTGATTTACGAGTCAGATTAGAAGGTAATGCCAACCCTGTTACAAACAATCCAAAAGAGGCTGACGAGCTTATGGCTCTTGGCGCTGTCAGGGCGAATGCGGTGGCGGATCAACTCAGGAAAAGAGGCGTAAGCGAGGAACAACTGGTAGTTATCTCTTACGGCGGCACAAGGACTGTTACAAACGAACACGACATCTGGAACAGAAACCGCCGCGTTGAGTTAATGATTATGCTGGTTGATACACAGTAAAACAGGAGGCATTGCAAGATAATGAAAAATACCAAACTTGTTTTAATTTTTACGATTATATTGTGCGCTCTTCTTGTTACGTGTTCAAATCCGATTATGGAAAAATGGTGGGTAGAAACAAAGGAGCCGGAAACTGAATATGTTCCTATTTTAAAATTTATTCCTGAGGTATCTTATCAGATTGTTATACAGCAAGAAAAGGTCTATCAGACTGTTTTTGTACAGCTTCCTCCGCAGGTGATTCACGATACTATTGTTGAAACTAAAACTATTTACGAAACTGTCATAGAGCAAGTTCCTGTTTATATTACTCAAGTTATTAAAGAACCGGAATATATATATGTTTATCAGCAGGTTACTGTACCGGGACCTCCTACTGATGACGATATTATAAATTATTTAAAAGATCATTCCGATGATCCTACTGTTAAAGAAATAATAAAAAATGTCATTGAAATGATTCCTCCCGCAGAAATAATGAACTATCTTACAGATGAACAGATCAAAGAGATTATAAGACAACAGCCTCCCCAGTTGGTTCTTCAGACTATATCAATTATAGATATTGAATATATAATATTTTCCGGGGATGCGTCTGCGTATAACGGAGACGCCCCTACTAAGACCGGCACCAGCCTTACCGCCCAGGAAAAGACCACTAACAATAATACTATCTCCGCTATGGCGAAAGCCTATAAGGATAATCCCGATTATCTGATGATTTTACATGGGCACGCCAACCCGACTAACCCCAATGACACAACCGAGGTTAACACCCTTAAGACATTAAGTGAGGCTCGGGCTAAGGCGGTAGAGGCGATACTTAAAACAAATGTTGTTAACATCGGCGGGAATATCGCCGACTGGGGCGATCGGGTATCCACCAAAGGCTACGGAGGCGAGAATAATCTTGTCGGATCAGTAAATAATTCCACATACGCGGGGCTTAACCGCCGGGTAGAAATGATACTTGTTAGAGTTGGAGTAGAATAGAAAAAAGGAGTTAATTATGAAGACAGTAAAAAAAATATTTGTAATTACCGTTATTGCGGCGTTAAATTTATTCTCAATTACAACCTGCGCGGAGGCACAGCAATCTTCGACAGTTGAATATCCGTATTTGGGCAGTACGCTGAATATTTCAGGCGAACAGGTATGGGAACATACCAATTCGCATACAATAAGCGGCGCATATGTAAAATCTACAGTAAACAGCGGTGTAAATATTGATAACTTTGCCAAAGATAGGATAAGTGCGGGAAATATAAAGAACGGAATTTTAAGTTTTTCCGTTATTGATCCGGGAACCTTAATTGAGTGGGATAATCTAATAAAAATATTTTACGAATGGAATAATGTTACTATTGATGATAATACTGTAAAAAGTAATGTAATTACATTAGTTACTGATACAGGCGGAAAACTGGAAAAAGAAAAATTGTACGGTACGAATACCCAACTGGATCTGGAAAGCGTAATATATATTTATGTAGATAAAGACTGTAAAATAACAGGTGAATATAGCGAAGGCACTGAGTCCGGTATTCGTTATTGGTATACAGCAAATATCCTAGATTTATCTTTTAAGAAAGGATGGAATATGCTGTGCCGGAGAGAATTCCTGGATAATTCCGGAAAAGACGCCGTCTCTATGGAAATAAAACAACTAGTTGATTTCAGATGGGCAATATGGCCCTAAGCGCATTTGACGCGGGGAAGATGATGTTATTTTATCTTTTAAAATGAATATTTTTAATATCCTTCCTTTTATTTTTAAGTAAAGAATATTTTACAAGTCAAAAACCCGCCTCATTTGCTTTGCAATTTGGTAAATTCAAAGCAGAGGAGATAAAGAAATGAAAAAATTACTTGCAGCTCTAATCATTTTGTCAGCGGCAGCATCGCTGCCGGCGGATCCCATTAATCTGGGGAATTTCCCCGTAGGCCAATGGCTTGATCACAATTATGACGCGGTATGGGATTTCACATCAAACAATATCAGGATTCTGAACACCGACGGAAAGGTTCTGTATGACTTTTCCAACAAAACAATTCTGGATTTTAAGGTTTTTTTGGAAGGAGCTCAGCCGGGTATTTCTTTTACCTGTCCTGAAGCGGGAAGATCGTATAAATTCCTGAAACCTCTTACAAACACCGATTTGTTCATGGAAATTGAAAGAAGCAATCATAAAAATTATTCTGTAAACATGAAGAAACGGTAACCTTTTTATTATTAGCGGCCGTATTGGTAAAAATACGGCCGCTTTTTTTTTTGAAATGATTAAAAATGTTCGTCCATCTTTTTAAAAATTTGATAAACTTATATTAAGGAGTTTCGATTATACAACCGCTCAAACGCGCTTAAGTGCGCTTACGCGGCTTTAAAAAGGAGACAATATGTTATACACACAGGGAAAAACGGATTGTAAGCCAAGCGAGGTTGGCTATGATGAACAACGGCTTGACGCGCTTAACCGCCATTTCCAGCGCGTCATTGATGACGGCGAAATTCAATGCGCAGCCTATTGTGTTTCCCGCAAAGGTAAAGTTTTCGCGCACGGCGCGGTAGGGAAAAAATCGTTCCGTAAGGACGACAGTACTCCGGTTCAGCCGGATTCCGTGCGGTACATAGCTTCAATTACCAAAGTGTTTACCGCTGTTGCGGTAATGAAACTGGTAGAGGACGGCTTTACACGGCTGGATCAGCCGGTGTGCGAAATTCTACCGCAGTTCAACACGACGCCGTATAACGGCGTTACGCTGTTTCAGCTTTTAACCCACACTTCGGGAATGCATGCAGACGGCGGATGTTTTGAAAACAAATACCAGACCGAATACTGGAAAATGATTGACGACGCGTATAAGCTTTGTTCCCCGGAAAAGAAAAATGAATTTGACTGGTTAACCGCCGCGTTAAGCACAATAGGAAACGGTTTCCGCGTCAAACCGGATACCGAATGGGCTTATTGCAGTTTTGGTTTTGTTGTTCTAGGCGCGGTTATCGAAAAATTGTCAGGTATGTCCGCTCAAAAATTTATAGAAGACAATATCTGCAAACCGTTGGGCATGAAGGACACATCTTTTGACGTAACGGCGGAAATGGCAAAACGCTATATCATTACGGATGAGCAATCTGAAAAATATGTAAATGATATAATAAACGGAACTTATAAGCCTCATTGGATCGGAGAAATACTGAATATTCCGTCAACCGGGGGCGGTCTGGAGTCGACAGTTTACGACCTCAGCCGTTTCGGGAATATGGTGTTATTCGGCGGAACTTTTGAAGGCGCGCGCGTGTTGGGCAGAAAAGCCGTTGAAAGAATGACAACAATTTCCAGCGCTCTTCCTAACTTCACATGGAACGCCAAGGAAAAAGAACGCTACTACGGCATAGGTTTTGATATGCGAAACGGTCCCGCTTTTACATTTTCTCAGGGTACTTTCATGCATGAAGGCTCCGGAGCGTGTTCGCTGTACGTTGATCCCAAAGAAGAACTTGTCGCCGCGTGGATTGTGCCGTTTGCCAAAGAAGGCTGGTTCTCGCGGGCGTTATACAACGTGCAGAATATAATCTGGTCCGGCATTAGGTGATATACAGCGTAATTGTAAAGGCGGATAATTGAAAAAACTGAAACAAAAACTCGATGTGTGCGCGGCTATAGCGTTTGCCACTATTAAAGAGTATATCGTCTACCGCACACACATGATGGTGTCACTTTTTGTCGGTCCCGTGTACTTTATCGTACAGTACTTTATCTGGACCGCTGTCTACGGCGGCGGCGGAACGATAAAGGGAATTGAGTATCTGCAAATGATCCGCTATTTCGGCGTATTGACTCTGATCGGTTATATAATCTGGGATTCCGCAGACTGGAACTTGTCCATGCTGATACGCACGGGCAAGTTTTTAACATTCGCGCTTCGTCCTGTTCATCATCCTTTTTTCGCGCTTTCCCAGAAAATAGGACACCGCCTGCTCGGAACCTTTCTTGAAGCTTTGCCGTGCGCCGTAATATTTACTCTGCTTTTTAAAATTGACATGAAGCCTGCCAACATTCCCTGGACTGTCCTTTCCGTAATTCTTGCATTATTAATTTTCTTTTATGTAAGTTATATCATCGGTATAACATCATTCTGGATTGTTGAGTCTCAGGGGATACGCGCGTTTTACAGCCTGCTTAACGGAGTATTTTCAGGTTCATTTATACCTCTTGTCTTTTTTCCGAAACCATTGCAGTTTATTCAGTTTTTTCTGCCCTTCCAATATACATCTTATGTTCCGGCAATGGTGTTTATCGGGAAATACACGTTAGGCGATTTTCAATTGTCTATCCCCGCGATAGTGGGCATACAGGCTTTGGCGCTCTTATGCGTTTTTATTATATCCGAATTATTGTACAATTCGGCGATGAAGCGGTTTAATGCGGTAGGAGCTTAGTTAAATAAAAAATAATAAATAAGAAATATAAAATAAGGAATGGGAAGCGGGAATGAAGAGAATATTTAATATTTATAAAATATGCGCAGCGACCGCAATGTCAAGAGCGGTAACATACAGGCTTAATTTTATACTTTCAATGCTGATAACGCTGTGTTTTAATCTGTTTTTCCCTTTGACGACAATACTTATTTACAATTCGGGCGCAAGTTTTCCAGGCTGGAGTTTTTACGAAGTGTTATTAATACAATCTATTTTTACTTTATCGCTCGGACTGGCGTGCGTATTGTTCAGCAATGTGTTATGGTCAACAATGCAGTACATACGCGAGGGCAGTTTTGAGGTTGTCCTGCTGCGCCCGCTTAACCCGCTGTTCTTTTTAATCGCTTCCAATTTTGATACCGGAAGTTTCGGGCTTTTAGCGGGCGGCGGCGTAATGTTCGGAATTGCGATAGCGCACACGGGTACTGTCTCATTTGCCTCCGCCGCGCAATTTTTATTTTTATTTACGGGAGGGTTCGCTGTAATGACAGGGTTTCAAATGATTATAGCGGCGACATCGTTCAAGTGGGTGGGAAATTCGCGCTTGCCGGATATTTTAGACAGCATACTGTCATTCGGGAAATATCCTGTGTCAATTTTTCCGCAGGCAATTAAAACATTCGCTTCTTTTATAATCCCTGTAGGTATGATAGGTTTTTATCCGGCAAGCGCGTTATTGGGGCGGCTTGATCCTGCTGTGTTAATTTCAGTTATCCCCTGCGTATTGTTCATGTTTTTCGGGATATGGCTGTATCAATATATGGTTAGATTGTACGAAGGAGCAGGCGGCTGATATGCATATAATAAAAGTCGATAATCTTGTTAAAACATATACTACTTTCAAGCGCGGAAGCGGCATGAAGGAAACTCTACAGAGTTTTTTTAGGCGGGAAAAAGTAATTATCAACGCCGTTGACGACGTATCGTTTAACGTTAAAGAAGGCTCTATCTGCGGCGTTCTCGGCCCCAACGGCGCGGGCAAGTCTACTACGATTAAAATGCTCTGCGGCGCGCTCTACCCTACTTCGGGAAAAATTGATGTTATGGGATATTCACCCGGCAAGGAGCGCAAAAGGTATGTGCGTGAAATCGGCGCGGTATTCGGGCAGCGTTCGCAATTAATCTGGGATATTCCGCCGATTGACAGTTTTAACATGAACCGCGCCATTTACGGAATAACGCAGGCGGAATATAAAACGCGCCTGGAAGAATTAGCTGAAATGTTTGAGCTTCAGGAAGTTATGCACAAACCGACAAGAGTGCTGTCGCTCGGCGAGCGCATGAAATGTGAATTTATAATGGCAATGCTCCACAAGCCGAAAATTGTCTTTCTGGACGAGCCTACAATCGGGCTTGACGTTATCGCAAAGGCAAAAATCCGCGAGTTCATTCTGAACATCAACAAAACAGGAACAACTTTTATCCTTACCACCCACGATCTGGAGGATGTTAAACAGCTTGCGGACAATGTGATAGTAATTAACCGAGGGAAAAAAGTGTTCGATGACACTTTGCAGAAATTACAGCTCAATTTGGGTGAAAAGAAGATTGTGGAATTGACGCTGGAACAGCCGTTTGATACAGGGGCGATTCTTCCAGACAGCGTCAGAATGCTTGAACAGAAATCACCGCTGGAAATAACTCTGGAAGTTGACGCTTCAAAAATCGCTGTCGGCGACTTTATCAAATTTCTTTCAAGCAAATTCGCGCTCTCTGACATAGCGGTAAAGGAACTGCCAATGGAGGAGATAATTACGCAGATTTACAGGGAAACAGAATAAAGGACTCTACTATTATTATCTTTAAATATACGCCATAATATCTTATGGAATTTACAGAAAAATTCCGGGAAGCGCTAAGAATTCCCACATGGTGGCCGTCCGACAAACAGGAAGGCGATAAGACGGCGGAAGAACCCCTGGTTCGTTTTCAGAATTTTCTTTCGGAAAACTTTCCCGCGTTTAATAAAACCGCCGAGCGCTGGGTATTAAGTCCGTATTCGGTCGTATACCGTCTGCAAGGCTCCGGCAGCAGCGATGATGCGGTGTTGTTTTTGGCGCATTACGATGTAGTTCCTGCGGAAAAAGACAAATGGAGCTGCGATCCTTTCGGCGCGGAAATGAAAGACGGCTTTATTTACGGACGCGGAAGCCTTGACATGAAGAGCGTGCTGATCAGCGTTGCGGAGGCGGCGGAAATTCTTTGCAGAGAGAACCTAAAACCGAAGCGGGATATATGGTTTGTATTCAGCGGCGACGAAGAGCGGACGGGTATCCTCGGAGCGGGGGTAACCGCTCAATGGTTTGAAAAACGCGGACAGCGGTTTGATTTTATAATGGACGAAGGCACTCCGGTTGCGGAAAATCAAATAAAAGATATTGCTTCTCCATTGGCGCTGGTCAGTATCGAAGAAAAGGGATATTTAAGTTTAAAGCTTTCTGTGTCTCAGGAACCGGGTCATTCTTCAAGACCGCCCAAAGTTCAGGCGGCGGCGGTTCTTGGGCGCGCCTTGTGTAAAATCGCCGAAAAACCGTTTCCTTTCAGGTTAGGCACAACAACTGAGGCGTTTTTCAGGCAAATTGCGCCGATGGTTCCGGGCATTCAGGGATTTGTTATGTGTCATGCGAGAGCGTTTGGATCGCTTTTTTTTAAAGCCGCCGCATCCGGTCCTGAAGCGGCGTCAATGCTGCGCACCACAACGGCAATTACCCAGTTAAAGGGAAGCGCCGCCGACAATGTGATGCCGTCTCAGGTTGATGCTATTATCAATATCAGGCTGTTGTATCCATGGACAACTGAAACGGCCTGCAATTTTATCAGGAAGGCAATTAATGACCAGAGGGTAAGCATCAGCGTTTACGGAACGGCTTCAAATCCTGTTATGGCGTGTAACAATTATGAACAGCACGGTTGGACGCAGGTAAAGGCCGCTCTGGAAGAAGTGTATCCCGGAATTCCTGTAATACCGTTCATAATGACCGCGATCACGGATTCCCGTCATTACCAAAAATTATGCAGCAGTACGTTCCGCTTTATTCCGTACAAACTGGACTCAAAAGAATTAGGCGGAATACACGGACATGACGAGCGCATATCAGAAGAAAATCTCCGCCGAGGATTGATGTTTTATACCGCATTGATGAGGTTATTATGAATCAGACTGACAGCAGCGCAAAGATCGGAGGAAGGGCGTTTTTACTTTCTGCTTCGATTATTTTAATACTAATGATTTTTTCAGGCATTCTTACCAAAGTTCTGCCTTCGGGGACATTTGAACGCATTGCTTCGGAAGGCAGAGTCCTTGTCGTGAACGGGAGCTATCATGAAATCAACCGTCCCGATTATCCTTTTTGGCGCTGGTTCACAGCTCCGCTTGAAGTTCTTTTCGGACCCGATAACCTAACGCCTGTTATACTGATAATATTTATTGTCTGTGTCGGCGGCTCTATTTCAATTTTGGACAGCGCGGGAGTAATGAAAACATTGATCAACTTCCTTGTATTCCGTTTTGCCGAAAAGAAATATTTGTTAATCGCGGTCATGGTATTCTTTTTTATGGCGGTTTCCAGCCTTGTGGGAATGTTTGAGGAACTTGTTCCGTTGATCATCTTTATCATTCCTGTGGCAATATCGCTGGGTTGGGATTCGCTTACGGGGCTTGGAATGAGTCTGCTGCCTGTAGCTTTCGGGTTTGCTTCCGCAATTACCAACCCTTTTACTATCGCCGTAGCGCAAAAAATCGCGGGACTGCCTCTTTTTTCAGGCGCTCTTTTAAGGCTGGTTTTCTTTCTTGTGGTACTATTCCTTGTCTGTTTCTTTGTTATGCGATACGCAAAAAAAATTGAAAAAAATCCGCAAAGCTCCATTTGTTACAAAGAAGACGAGGCTCTTCGTCAAAAACTGGCAATAAGCGGCAATGAGCAGGATAATTCGATTAGGAACATCAGCAAGGGTCAATGGAAGGCGTTGATATGGTTTGGCTCGTGTATTGTTCTTTCCTTGGTACTGGTACTCGGCTTAACAAGGCTGCCCGCTCTTTCTGATCTTACATTTCCCCTAATGATAGTTTTGTTTTTAACCGGAGGAATCGGCGGCGGTATGTTCGCGGGGCTAAAATTAAAAGAGGCGGGCAAGGCTTTCGGAAAAGGCGTTTTAAGTTTTCTTCCCGGTATCATACTTGTATTAATGGCGTACAGTGTAAAACATATTATTTCTGCCGGTATGATAATGGATACAATTCTTTATCAGGCGGCGGAATTGATAAGCCGTTCGCCTCCGTTAATAGCTTCTTATTTAATGTACGGCGCTACATTTGTAATGAATTTTTTTATAGGAGCAGCAAGCGCAAAGGCTTTCCTAATGATGCCGCT
>Ga0268262_10005281_pt1 | contig 12882 bp, 8 predicted proteins | sample TergutNc150P3_FD_190354 | JGI IMG/M metagenome (GOLD analysis project Ga0268262, IMG submission 190354) | Nasutitermes corniger P3 segment gut microbial community from laboratory colony in Florida, USA - Nc150 P3 (SPAdes) (version 2) | ecosystem: Host-associated > Arthropoda: Insects > Digestive... | reverse complement strand
ATAGAGAAACTGCACCTAACATTGAAAACAACTCAAAAAGAGGCAAAGAAATTGCTCGATTCATCTAAAGCGTTGTTCGATCTTTCGCATAATCTATACGAATCTTCCGATGCTATGCTCAAGCGAACTTCAAATGTATCCGAGTCCACAACTCACGCAAGCGAGCACGCCAAGTCAATAGCGAGCAAAGCCGAACAAGCGAGCAGCAGCGTGAGCGACCTTGTGAGCGCCGCTGAACAGATGAGCGTGAATATGAATTCAGTAGCCAGCGCAGTGGAAGAACTGAGCGTGAGTTTTGGGCAAATAACCGACAGCTCGCACGAATCGCACGTAATCGCAGCAAATGCCAAAGAAAAAGCATCTCAGGCAACAAAGACGATGAACGCTCTCGGAGAAGCCGCCAAAGAAATAGGGCTTGTAACCGATGTCATAAAGAAAATCGCAGACAAAACAAACTTGCTTGCACTCAATGCCACCATAGAAGCCGCGAGCGCAGGCGATGCTGGCAAAGGTTTTTCGGTTGTGGCAAGTGAAATCAAAGAACTGGCAAACCAGAGCGCAAAAAGCGCAGACGACATCTCCAACCGCATAGAACACATTCAAGGCGAAACGACCAATGCTATTGAGGTTATAAACAGTGTTGCCGAAATTATAGGCAAAATAAACGTATCCGTAGATTTAATAGAAAGCAGCGTTGGGGAGCAAACCAAGGCAGGGAACGAAATAGCGAACAACGCCGAGCAAGCGAGCATAGGTGCAAAGCAAGTGGTTCGCACAATAAGCGAAATAGCCAATTCAGTAAGGGATTCAGCTCAAAACGCCAGAGAGGTTGCCAACGACATTAGAGGTGCTTCCAATAACGTTGAGTCCATACATAAAGATGCCGAGCTATCCAGCACGAGTTCTGCCCAGTTGGAACATACGGCGGACGAGCTAAAGACAATGGCGGATAACTTGGACTCTATTGTGAGCAAGTTTAAGACTTGATATGCCCTTGACCTACAATTTACAAGATTACGATTTTGATTTTCCGAGCGAGCTTATCGCTCAGAAAACCGCAGGCAAGGGGAAAACCAGAATTTTGCATTGCCCTAAAAACGGCGGAGAGTTGCGGATTTTAGAGAGCAACGAAATAACGGCTTTGTTCAAAGCAGGTGATTGCATAGTTGTAAACAATACGCAGGTTATCCCAGCAAGGCTTTTGGGAAAAACAAGGTATGGTGGCAAAGCGGAAATTCTTTTGCTCAAGCAATTGAAACCAGCGGCGGATAATTCCGCAAGGTGGGCAGCTTGGGTTAAGCCGGGCAAGGCGTTTGAAAACGGAAAGGAAATTTTTATCTCAAAAATAAAGTGCAAAAGCGAAGGTTTTGCAGAACCCGATGATTCCAAAACTCGCATAATAAATTTTTCTATCCCAAATGCGGAGTTCAATTCCTTTTTAGCGGAAAATGGGCATGTTCCTCTGCCTCCTTATATAAACAGAAGCGATAACGCAAGCGATAAGGATGATTATCAGACTGTTTTCGCAAAATGTGCAGGGGCAGTGGCTGCGCCAACGGCGAGCTTGCATTTTAGCGAGGATATGGTTGCCGAATTGAAAAATAAAGGAGTTCGCTTTGCGGAAGTAACATTGCACGTAGGCCCGGGCACTTTTGAAAACATAAAAGAAACCGAAGATTTTCGCAAGCACAAAATGCACAGCGAAGAATACCAAATCACAGAAGGAGCAGCGAATACCATAAACGAGGCAAAAAAAAACGGCGGCAGGATAATTTGCATAGGCACAACAACTACGCGAGTTTTGGAAACCGTTGGCAGGGGCAGTAAAACGGATATTTTCATTTACCCCGGTTTTGAATTCAAAATGACCGATGTTCTGCTCACAAATTTTCATTGGCCTAAATCTTCGCTGATTTTGCTGGTGTCTGCGTTTTATGGCAGGGAAAATACGCTGAACGCTTATAGATATGCGATTCAAAATCAGATGAAGTTGTTCAGCTATGGAGACGGGATGCTGATTATCTGATGACCCCTTTAAAAATAACTTTGTTTCGGAAAAATCAAGAAAATTTAAGAGCAAAGCGGCAATGATATTTTGTATATTACAAAACATTGTACAAGCGGAAGGAGAAAATAATGGAATATGGACAAACGGTCTATAATAATAGGATTATTAGCTGTCATATAGGAGAGTACAGTACATATAATAAACGTAACAAGGAATTGTTGAGCGATAAATTTGCTTACGAGATTTTAGAAAAAGCCGACATTGATACATTTAAAATAACGAAAGATAAAGTGGAATATTTAAAAAACAACGGAAAAAAATGACGATCAAACAACTTATAGAAAAATATCAGTCAGATAGAAATTATTATCTGACAAATAAATATAATGAAACACTGCTTCGCAGTGATTTCTTAGACCCATTTTTTGAATTGCTGGGTTGGGATATAAAAAATAACGCTGGCAAACCAACCTACGAACGGGAAGTAATTTTGGAAGAATCATTGAAAGCAAATGCTTCCGAAAATTCAAAAAAACCTGATTATACATTCCGTTTGTTTTCGGAAAGAAAATTTTTTTTAGAGGCTAAAAAACCATTCGTTCATATTGAAACTGATAATGACGCAGCTAAACAAGTTAGACGATATGGTTTTACTGCTAAATTGAAAATTTCAATTTTGTCTAATTTTGAGTATCTTATTATTTATGATACTTCTGTAAAAGTTGAACCAGACGATACCTTTCAAAAAGCACTTGTAAAAAAATATCATTACACTGAATACGAAGGGAAATTTGATGAAATCAAACGATTATTAGGAAAAGAAGCGGTTTATTTAGGCTTTTTTGATAATGAATGGAAAGATATTGATAATAAACTCAATCAATATTCCATTGATAATGTTTTCGTTAAGCAAATTAACGAATGGAGAGAACTATTAGGTACCGAAATTCACAAACGCGAACCAAAGATGGATGAGCAACGGCTCAATGATGTTGTCCAAAGTTATTTAAATCGTGTGCTATTTCTGCGTGTGTGCGAAGACAGAAATTTAGAAGACTATCAAACGCTTTTAAAATTTGCTAATGCAAATGACTTTAAAGCCTTAATTAAGAAATTCCAAGAAGCAGACAAACGTTATAATTCTGGATTATTTGACCAGTTATTAAGAGACAGGATTGTTGAAAATGTCAGCTCAGTTTTTTGGACAATTATAAAACAACTTTATTATCCCGAAAGCCCCTATTCTTTCAGTATTTTTTCGTCCGATGTTTTAGGAAGTATCTACGAAATTTTTCTTTCCGAAAAATTAGCCATTCAAAATGGCATAGTTAAATTGATAAAGAAGCCTGAAAACGTAGACAAAGATATTGTTACCACACCGAATTTTATTATTAATGACATCTTAAGAAATACGACTCTATTAAAATGTAAGGACAAAATTGATAAAGAAATTTTGCAATTAAAATTTGCAGACATAGCTTGTGGGTCAGGCGCATTTTTGTTGGGGCTTTTTCAACTGCTGAATGATATTTTGATTGATTATTATTTGAAAAATGATAATTCAATACTAATTCAAACAAACATCAATACTTACAAACTTTCTTTTGAAATAAAAAGAGAAATTTTGTTGAATTGCATTTATGGAATTGACAAAGATTACAATGCAGTTGAAGCAACAAAATTCGGTTTGTTGTTGAAATTATTAGAAGGTGAAGATGTAAATTCAATAAACAAAACTAAACCTATTTTACCAGATCTTTCAAACAATATCTTTTTCGGAAACAGTTTATTGAATTCGAAACAAGTTGAAAAGAAAAATCAAATTGTAGTAAATCCATTTGATTTCTCAAAACTTCATTTTGATGTAATTATAGGTAATCCGCCATATATGAAATCAGAAGATATGAAGAATATCACACCGCTTGAATTACCGCTATATAAAGACAATTACTTATCGGCTTACAAACAATTTGATAAATACTTTTTATTTATTGAACAAGGATTAAATTTATTAACGGATGACGGAATTTTGGGTTATATTGTTCCAAGTAAGTTTACAAAAGTTGGGGCAGGTAAAAAACTTCGCGAATTGCTTGCTGTAAAAGAATATATACATTCAATCGTTTCCTTTGGAGCAAATCAAATTTTTGCGGATAAAACAACATATACTTGTTTACTTGTTTTGAATAAAAAAAAGCAAAAAACTTTTCAATATGTGGAAGTAAAAAATTTAAACAATTGGAAGATTCGTAATCCCGAGGCGATAAAATTTATTTCTAAGAAAACAGATGAGCTAAATAATGATGTTTGGATATTAGTTCCGACCGAATTAATCAATGTTTATAATAAAATTGTTTCACAAAGTGTGAAGTTGGTTGATTTAGTAGGTGATGATAATATTTTTAACGGTATCCAAACAAGTGCAAACGATATTTACATTTTCACACCAACCAAAGAAGATAAGAAGCATTATTTCTTTTCTAAAAAGGGAATTGAATATATAATTGAGAAAGAAATTACCAAACCATATTTTCAAACATCATCAGGCGAAGACAATTTATACACATACCGGACATTCAATCCGAATGCAAGGGTTATTTATCCATATATATCAACAAAAATCGGTGTTGATGTAATTCCTTTGGTAACCATACAGGAGAAATTTCCTCTAGCTTATGATTATTTACAAAAACATAAATCCATTCTGAATAATCCAAAGAGGGATATTAACCCAGAACCAAAAATTAAAAATGAATGGCACAGATACGGTAGACATCAAAGTTTAGACCGCTGTGGTTTGCAACGAAAGATTATTGTTGGTGTTCTTTCTGTTGGAGACAAATATGCAATTGATATTCACGGAACATTAATCTCGTCAGGTGGAACGGCTGGTTATTGTGTGATTGCTATTCCTGATAATTCAGAGTATTCCATTTATTATATTCAAGCCATTCTTAATTCAAAATACTTGGAATGGTTCAGTGCTTTGTATGGCGAAGTTTTCAGAGGCGGTTACATTGCAAGAGGGACAAAGGTTTTGAGAAATTTGCCTATTCGCAAAATTGAATTTTCTAACGTAATAGAAAAACAATTGCACGATAAAATTGCAACAAATCAAAAAGAGCTAATTTGCATTTATGACAAAATAGATATAAACGTTGGAAACGAAAGAGCATTAACGCCACTGCGGAGTCAATTTGTAAGAGAAAAAGAAAAGTTAGAGGAACTATTACTAGAATTATACAATTTAGGCAATGAAGATTTATTAATTCCATTAATCAGAGAATTATATGAAATTAATTGAAAACGCAACAACTGAAAAACTTCGTGGCGGATTTTATACGCCTAAGCCTATTGCTTCATTTATTTTAAAATGGTGTACTAACAGAAGTTTAGACTGTGATATTTTAGAACCGAGTTGCGGAGACGGCGTGTTTTTGGAGCAACTAAAAGAGAATAATCACAAATTTAAATCAGTTACAGCTATCGAAATTGACAAAGTAGAAGCGCGGAAAGCAGACAAAATTAAACTGAAAAACAAGACTATAATCAATACTGATTTTCATTTGTATTGCAATGAAACAACAAAACAATTTAATACAATTGTTGGTAACCCTCCTTATATACGTTATCAATATTTTGATAAAAAACAACAAATTGAAGCAGACAAAATTTTTAATCGCGCGGGTTTAAAATATTCAAAACTGACCAATGCTTGGGTTTCGTTTGTTGTTGGTTCAAGTTTGCTGCTAAAAGAAAAAGGGAAAATAGGATTTGTAATTCCTGCAGAATTATTACAAGTTTCGTACGCTCAACAATTAAGAGAATTTTTGGCACACTTCTATAATAAAATTAATATTATTTCATTTGAAAAATTGATATTCCCTGATATTCAGCAAGAAGTTGTTTTGTTGCTTTGTGAAAAAAATGGGAATTACTCACATTTAATTGAACATCTGGAATTACGAGATGCATCAGATCTTGAAAAATTAGATGTAAACAAATTAAAATACCCAACCAAGAAAATAGATTTCAAATCCAATAAATGGACTTATTATTTTTTAGATCAAGAAGAAATTGATTTTCTTGGAAACATTGCTACAGCAAAAATAATTCCGACAATCGGAGATTATGCAAATATAGAAGTTGGCATTACGACAGGAGCAAATGATTATTTCACCGTTCCGTATTCGACAGTTGGTTTTTATCAATTAGAGGAATTTGCCCAACCAATGATTGGCAGAAGTGTTCAGGTAGACAGCATAATTTTTACTAAAAATGATTGGTTATTAAATAAACAAGCAGAAGCAAAAGCAAATTTATTAGTTTTTCCACCCAAAGAAGAACTAAACGGAAATAAAAAAGCAAGAAAATATTTACTATATGGAGAATCTATAGGCATAAACAAAGGTTATAAAACAGGTATTCGTAATGATTGGTTTGTTATTCCGTCAATTAAACTTTCAGAAGCTTTATTTATCCGAAGAAACAATTTATTTCCTCGTTTAATTTTGAATGAAGCAAACGCTTATACTACAGATACTATGCATAGAGTGTATATAAAAAAATCAACAAATCAAACGGCTTTCATTGCTAGTTTTTACAATTCTCTTTCATTCGCGTTATCTGAAATTGTTGGGCGTAGTTATGGAGGTGGAGTTTTAGAATTAATGCCAAGCGAAACTAAGAAAATTTTTCTCCCATATCATATTAATAATGTTGATTTACTTTCCTACATTGATAAAATGATGAGAAGCAAAAAAAACATTTACGATATTTTGAAAATTACTAATCAAAAAATACTGAAAGAGGGCTACAATTTTACAAATAAAGAAATAAAACTTGCGGATAACATTTGGAAGAAGTTATCCGCAAGAAGGCTAAACAGGAATAAATAATATGAATTTTGATACATTATTAAAACAGTTGCAAGATTGGACAAATAAGGTTCCTCTAATAATACTCGGTAGCGGAGCCTCTGTTCCATTTGGAATACCTTCTATGCTGGAACTTGGAGCGTATTTAAAAAACACATTGTCTTTTGATAACGATATAGATAATGCCCAACTTGAATCATTTAAAAAAGTCCTTGATAAAAATAATGATTTGGAAAAAACTTTGTTGGAAATACAGCTTAATAACGATATTTTGAAATCAGTAATTAAGGCTACTTGGAAATTAATCACGGAAGCAGATTTAAAAGCCTATGAACAATTTGTTCTAAAAGGAAAAGAAATTCCTTTGGTTGTGCTGTTGAAACATTTACTTTCAACTACTGACAAAAAACTATCCATCGTTACAACCAATTATGACCGCATTGCCGAATACAGTGCAAGCATAGCAAAAGCGTTTATTTGTACAGGTTACGCCCAAAACTATGTCGGACATTTTTCTGATAGTATTCATACCAATGCTTTATCAAAGATAGAAGGATATACCGGACAGGTAAACATTTGGAAAGTTCACGGTTCTTTGGATTGGTTTGAAACACCTACAAAAGAAAATATTTATTTGCCTTTGCGAAGTAGTATTCCGCAGGATTACAAACCATTGATTGTAACACCTGGACTTAGTAAATATGCCGAAACCCATAATGAACCATATAGGACAATATTTGCACAAGCGGATAATGAAATCAAAAATGCAAATGGTTTTTTATGTATTGGCTACGGTTTTAATGATGTTCACGTTCAACCAAAGCTTATTCAACAAATTGAGACAAAACCAATAATTGTAATTACAAAAGAATTAACGCCAAAAACAAAAGAAGCGATTATAGGCAGCAAGTGCAAAAATTATATATTGATGGAAAAAAATGGCGATAGTCACACAAAGATATATTCATCAAGTCAAGGCGAAGATACAATAAAAAATGAAAGCTATTGGCGTTTGGCAGAATATATCAAACTAATAACAGCAAAGGAGTAATATGGCAATATTCAACTTTGAAGATAACTCTTCTATCGGAACGGTTTTTAGTGTTGACACAGCAACGCTAATCATAAAAGTTGATGAACTTGAAAAGTTAAGAAAACTGCAAGTAAATCACTTGATAGCAATTAAAAGTTCTAAAGCTGGACAACATTTAATTGGAATTATCAATCGCATAACACGCAAGGTTTCTGATGAAGAACAACCTATAGAGAATAATTTAGGAACTTTCACTGAAAACATCCTAAAAGTAAATTTAATAGGAACCTTGTTGGATAAGTATGGGGAAAAAGAAAATGTATTCAAAAGAACGCTTGATACTGTTCCTGAAATTGATGCAAAATGCTTTCCAATAGATGGAAAAAATATTACCAAATTTATGCAAACAATTTCTACAAAAGAAAATTATGAAATTCCTCTTTCAATCGGGAAGTATTCTATGGACGAGAATGCTGAAGCATTTTTAGATGGAGATAAATTTTTTCAAAGACACGCTGCAATCGTTGGTAGTACAGGTTCAGGAAAATCTTGGTGTGTAGCAAAATTGATTGAGCAAATTGCGAAATTACCAATGGCGAATTGTATTTTATTTGACATACATGGAGAATATAGTGGAGCGAATTTTAAAACCGAAGGAATACAACATTTTAGAATAGCCAATCCTTCCGATTTGGGTAAGAAAAAAAATCTTGTAAATGGAATTTTGATGTTACCTTATTGGCTATTAACATACGAAGAGATGTTGGCTATACTCCTTGATAGAAGTGATAATAACGCACCTAATCAAGCCATGGTATTCTCCAGAAATGTCTATAATGAAAAAATAAAATTTTTGAATGAAAAGAATGATACTACTTTAAAAAATAATATTACAATAGATAGTCCTATTCCATACTTACTTAACAATATTTTAAGTGAATTAAAAAGATTAGACAACGAACAAGTTGAAGGATCAAAAGCAGGAGGAAAAGCAGGGGATTTCAAAGGTAAATTGTCTCGCTTTATTCAACGCTTGGAAGCAAAAAGTCAAGATAAACGTTTAGGGTTTCTTTTCCAAATATCAGATGACGAACTTCAACTAAATTGGTTAAATGAATTTTGTTGTCGTCTAATGCATGGTTCTAATTTGAACACAAAAAAAGCAGGTATAAAAATTATTGATTTTTCAGAAGTCCCTTCTGATGTGTTACCATTAGTAATTGGATTGGTAGCTAGAATTATTTTTACAGTTCAGCAATGGACACAAAAAGAAAACCAGCATCCAATTTGTTTGCTTTGTGATGAAGCCCACCTATACATTCCTGAAAGAACGAATCAGGATAGTGCTTCTGAACTTGGTTTGAAAAGTTTTGAGAGAATTGCAAAGGAGGGTAGGAAATACGGAGTAAGTTTAGTTGTAATCAGTCAACGACCTGCCGAAGTAAACAGAACTATTTTAAGCCAATGCAATAATTTTGTTTCACTGCGACTTTCCAATGCAGAAGATCAAGCTGTTATTAAAAGACTTTTGCCAGATAATCTTGCAGGTTTGACAGAAATTCTTCCAATTTTAGACATTGGCGAAGCGTTGATTGTTGGAGATGCTTCATTGTTGCCAATAAGGGTAATAATTTCAGAACCATCAATTAAACCTGACAGTGCAACAATTAAGTTTTGGAAAGAATGGAGCAACAAGAATGCAAAGCAAGATGTTGAAAATGCTGTAATTGGGTTAAGAAAGCAGTTTAAATCGTAAAAATGTGTGGCTGATTATCTGATGACCCCTTTGCTTTTCCACTTGCCCCTTTGCCAACGAGTGTAGTTTGCTATGGAGCGGTAAAATTCATCAGATGCCATTCCAAGCCACAAACCTATTGCACCCAATTCTATTCCATAGCACAAGAACAGAGCTGTGCCAAGCCCCAAAGTCCACATAGATATTGTCCCGAACACAGCGGGGAACGCGGAATCCCCCGAAGCCCTTAGAGCATTTGTTATGACTATGTTCGCCGCTTTGAACGGCTGCAACACCACGTCGCACCAAAGGAGCAAACCGGCTAAATGCAGAGTTTCCGGGCTTATTTTCGGGTAAAAAAACAGGAGCAAATGCCGCGAAAAAAATGCTACTGCCACCGCAATCAAAAAAGCGCTGGTGCAGCTCCACACAAGGCTCTGGTGCATCCTCTTATTAGCCTTGTCAAATTCCTTGTTGCCAACCAGATGAGCTACCAATATTTGGCTGCCGCTCCCAAACCCAACGCTCAAAACCACGGCGAACATAGCAAATACGCCAGCAAAAACCCTGGACTCCATAGAGACATCGCCGAGCCTTACGAATAGAGCCACCATAAAAACTTGAAACAACTGAAAACTTACCGGCTCAATAGCCGCAGGAATTCCTATGCGCAACCATTCCGGCAAAAGCACGTAATATCCCCTTTTGATGTCCATTGCTTTTGTCTTATGCTCAAGCAGATAAACCACCACAATCCATAAAACCACGGCAGAGATAGCCCAAGATAAACCTGTTGCTATAGCCACGCCATAAACGCTTTGCATAAACTCTGGAACGCCAAAATAACCTCCCAGAAATATGATGTTCAGAATTGTGTTTATAATCAGGGTTATGATGTTCGCAAACAGATTCCACAATGTGTAACCGTGCGTTGCCACAAGGCTGGTGAGCGTTCCCTGCAAAGCCCTGAATATCACCGCTGGCGAGATTGTGCGCAGGAATTTAATAGCAGCGTCCGCAGGTTCTCCGCTAAGTCCCATCAGAGACACTATCGCAGGAGTTGAAAACCATAGTATAGCGCCCATCGCAAGCCCTAGGGTTGCGCTTCCCGTTATGACAATCGTTTGAGTTACCTGAGCATATCTCGGTTTATCTCCGCCTAAAAATTGCGATGCTATGCTTGCCCCTGCTTGCGCAAAGGCTTGTATAGCCATAAAGAGAGTACCTATAACGGGCATCAGCGCGCCAACGCCAGCCGCCGCTTCTACCGAGCGGCGTGACAAAAACCAGCTATCCAGCATAGGGAGCGACATGCCTATGCCAAAAGTGACAACTAATGGCCAAGACAACGAAAACAGGGATTTATCTTTTACGGCCATATTAAAATCTAAAGTCCCTTTTCCCTTCGCTTATTTGTTGCAAATACTCGCGGGTTTTTTCGCTTATTTTTGGGCTTGGGATATGCTTCAACTGTTCGTTGATAACCGCTTCCCCGTTTGCTTTGGTATTTTCGCTTGCGTAATCCACTAAATATTCCTTTAATGTAAGCAGAGAATTTGCCTCGCAGGTATTTGCTATTTGCCCGCTTTTGAGGAGTTTCATAAAGCGGTCTCCGGTGCGCCCCTGGCGGTAGCAAGCGGTGCAAAAACTCGGAACATATCCGAGTTCGAGCAGCCAATTTATAACTTCATCCAGAGGGCGGTTATCGTTCACATCAAACTGAGCCGTGTTGTCCTCTGCTTTTTCCTTTTCCGCATAGCCGCCTACGCTTGTGGAAGAGCCGCCGCTTATCTGCGACACGCCAAGCGCTAAAACTCTCGCTCGTGCTTGCTCGCTTTCCCTTGTGGAAATGATCATTCCCGTATATGGAACGGAAATACGAATCACCGCTACAATTTTAGCAAAGACATCATCGCTTATTGCGTTTTCAAATTTTTTTGGATTAACTCCATCCGCTGCACGAATACGAGGAACGCTTATGGTGTGCGGGCCAACTCCAAAAGCCGCTTCCAGATGTTCAGCGTGCATTAGCAAACCTGCAAAATCATATTTATATGTGGAAAGCCCAAACAGCACCCCAATTCCAACATCGCCAATGCCTGCCTCCATTGCCCTGTCCATCGCTTCTGTGTGGTAATCGTAATTGTGCTTTGGGCCTCCGGGATGCAGCTTCAAATAACTTTCCCTGTTGTATGTTTCCTGAAACAGGATATAAGTGCCTATGCCAGCATCTTTTAATTTTATGTAATTCTCAACGCTTGTCGCTGCTATATTCACATTTACTCGGCGGATTGCTCCATTTTTGTGCTTAATGCCATAAATGGTTTTTATGCTTTCCAAAACATATTCAATGGGGCTATGAATTGGGTCTTCGCCCGTTTCCAAAGCGAGACGCTTATGCCCCATATCTTGCAGGGCAACCACCTCTCGTTGAATTTCTTCCTGCGATAATTTTTTTCTTCTGATGTTGTGGTTATTCAAATGGTATGGGCAATAGACGCATTCATTCACGCAGTAATTGGATAGGTAGAGCGGTGCGAACATCACAATTCTCTTGCCGTAAAATTTTTCCTTTATTTGCTTTGCCAGCTCTTCAATTTCCTTATTGTGTTCCTCCAAAGAGCACTCCAGCAGAACAGCCGCTTCTCTATGAGACAGCCCCTTGCATTCCTTCGCCTTGTTTATGATTTGTGAGAGCAATTCTCGGTTATCTTTATTTTCCTCAGCATACTTCAAAGTATCTAAAATTTCCTGATTATCTATAAATTCAGCAGCTTTTGTGGATTTTAGGTCATACATTTTTTAAACTCCGGTGATAATATACATAATTTACTATAATTAACACTATTAAATTGTAAACGATGAGGGCATATTATGAGAGCTTTCAGAGGCTTTAAAGTATGGGTGGCGGTGTTGCTTGCGGCAGCGGCATTATGGGCGCAACCGATTTTCAATATGGATGGTTTAAAGTCTCAGATAGAGACGTTTAATCTCGGTAGCGCGGATATGACAATCACCATTGGCGCTGATTTTAATATCACCTCGCCTTTGGAAATAAACAATAGCGGCACATTAACCATACGAAGCTCAACTGCACAGCCGCGCCAGCTAACTCGCGCAACAATTGGCGACTTGTTTACAATAAAAAATAGTTCGCTCACTTTGCAAAATATTATCATTGACGGAAGCAACACTAATCCTCCGTATTTAACCAACGCTCACGGCTCGC
>Ga0268262_10005280_pt1 | contig 12882 bp, 7 predicted proteins | sample TergutNc150P3_FD_190354 | JGI IMG/M metagenome (GOLD analysis project Ga0268262, IMG submission 190354) | Nasutitermes corniger P3 segment gut microbial community from laboratory colony in Florida, USA - Nc150 P3 (SPAdes) (version 2) | ecosystem: Host-associated > Arthropoda: Insects > Digestive... | reverse complement strand
TTGGCGGTAACGGCAAATATATTATTGAACCGAGTAAAAAATTAATTAGAAGTTTAATATTCATGGAGAATGGAGAAATATTTGCTGATGAAACAAAAATCAGTATCGGAGTTCCTTTTCATTACAGTTGCGGCGATGGCGGAGGGCAAAGTGGGGAGACGTTTTATTCTTTTAACGACAATAAAGAGTTGGTTGTGTTTATAGAAATAAGAAATGCGGCAAAATATTCAGGAGAACATGAAGTATTAATAGAAGATGAAAAAATAAATGAATACAATTTTTTTTATAAAAGGTAGAAATTATTCAAAATTTGAAAAATATGATACAATAGCGCTAATATTGGGTCTATAGATTTTTATGGTTTCAATTTAAGTAATATAAAAGCATTTTGTGTATTTTTTTACAATAATTTATTATAAACGCCATTGCGGACAGGTTGTCTAAATTATTATCCGACTATATAATACTTTAAGGAGAAAAAAATGGCTGAATTAAAAGGTTCAAAAACAGAAAAAAATTTACAGGCGGCGTTTGCGGGTGAGTCCCAAGCGCATGTCAAGTATCAGTACTTTGCGTCAAAGGCGGAGAAAGAAGGGTATCAGCAAATTGGAGCGATATTCCGCGAGACCGCTCATAACGAGAAGGAACATGCAAAAATATGGTTTAAATTTTTACATAACGACGATGTTCCTCCGACAACTGACAATCTTAAAGCCGCCGCGGAAGGCGAAAACTATGAGTGGACGGATATGTATGCCGGTTTCGCCAAAACAGCGAAAGAAGAAGGCTTTAATAATATTGCCGTACTGTTTGAAATGGTCGGAAAAATTGAGAAAGAGCACGAGGAGCGTTACCGCAAATTGCTCGCCAATGTCGAGGGCGGCTTAGTGTTTTCGCGAGACGGCGACCAAGTTTGGCAATGCGCCAACTGCGGACACATTATCGTCGGAAAGAAAGCTCCGGAAGCATGCCCGGTGTGCAAGCATCCCAAGGCGTATTTCCAGATTCGCGCTTCAAATTATTAAAAATCGGCTTAACGCCAAATGAGCGAAAAAGCGATAATCGCCATGTCGGGCGGCGTTGACAGTTCTGTCGCCGCCGCCCTCATGCTTGAACAGGGCTATCAATGTGTCGGCATAACGCTCAAACTTTACAAGGGTGAAAGCCGCTGCTGTTCGCTTGCCGATGTAAACGACGCAAAGAATGTGGCTTTTAACCTCGGCATGGATCACTATGTTCTTAATTTTACTGAAGAATTCGACAAACAAGTTATCCGCCATTTTATAGAAACCTACGAACAGGGCGCGACGCCTAATCCCTGCATTGAATGTAACCGCCATATAAAATTTAATCTGCTCCTTCTTCGCGCGCGCCAGCTTGATTTTGACTATCTTGTTACAGGGCATTACGCGCGAGCGGCTAAAGATGTAAACGGCAGATATTTGCTTTTAAAGGCGTTAGATGAAAAAAAAGATCAAAGTTATGTGCTTTATTGCCTTACCCAGAAACAATTACAATGTTCACGTTTCCCTCTCGGCGGACTTTCCAAAAATGAAGTGCGTAAAATCGCCGAAGATAAAAAATTTGTAAACGCCGCGAAAGGCGAGAGCCAAGATATCTGCTTTGTGCCTGACGGCGATTACGGAAATTTTATAGAAAATTACACAGGTAAAACTTATCCGCCGGGCGACATTATCGACATGGAAGGGAAAAAAATAGGCGTGCACAAGGGGCTTATCCGCTACACTATCGGGCAGAGGCGCGGACTCGGCGTCGCCGCCAATGTTCCCATTTATGTCGCGGATAAATCAATAGCGGATAATACGGTAACGCTGGGAACAGACGACGCTCTTTTTCGCAAATCGCTCTCCGCGAAAGACATCAATCTTATTTCCTGCGAGGACTTAAAAAAGCCTATGCGTGTAACGGTAAAAACACGCTACTTGCAGGCTGAACAAAGCGCCACGGCGGAACAGACAGGGGAGAACAGCCTGCATATTGAATTTGATTCGCCCCAGCGCGCAATTACGCCGGGGCAAGCGGTTGTTATGTATGACGGAGATATTGTAGTCGGCGGCGGAACGATAGAGTAGAGCCGTTTACGATGAAGCGCCGTCTAAGATTTTTGTAAGAGTCGGGAACGAAATCCAAAGAGTAACGGGATCGCTTTTGCGCGTGTTGACTTTTAAGTGGATATATCCGCTCGGCAAATCCCAGCATGATTCATAAGCCCTCATTTCTTTGAGCAGTCTTTCGTAACGTCCGGCGGGAGCCGGAGGAGCAATGCCGTACTGTGTTACAAGCTCATCCTGAACGGCGGTATAGCACTTCTGTAATTCTTCAAGATTTTCCGTGTCAAAATAATAGGCTCCGCCTTCCAGTCCTTTTTTGGAAAAATACGCAACCATATACGCCTTGTATCCGGCTATGGTGATATTATCGTAGATTAACGATTGAAATCCATTCATCGATTCAACATGAACAGGATTACCCATTTTAGCTTTAAAAGCTACGATGCTTGTGCCCCAAGTAAAATTGTGGAATTTTACCGTTACTTCTTCTTTCGGCTGCGCCTGCGCATGCAGCGTCATTGTCATAAATAACGCAAAAACAAAAATTGGTAGTTTTTTAATGGTACACCCCCGTTTAATTATCGGCAAAACGAGAGGTATTGTTTACCAAGCCCGACCGCGCTTGCAAGCGATCAGGCGGCAAAAGCGGCAAAATAAAATTATACGGAAGGACGGTTTTTTAACTCGTATTCCTTCTTTTCAATTTGTTCTTTGATAGAGGCAAGTTCATCCAGAATGGTTTTGAACTCTACAGCTTCGCGCTCAATTGTCGTTTGATCCCGGTCTGTAAAAGCAATGTATGCTTCATTTCCCATACGGGTCAGCAGTTTTTGAGCCTGATTTTCAAGCTGTTTGATGTCCCACATCAATAAGCCCCTTTCGCCCAAATCCTGCGCCTTTGCGCCGGCTTTAATGGCAAATTCTTTTGACGCAGTCCAGCCCTGCTCCAGCAGGTCTTTCATTCTTTCGCTAAATGTCATTTTTGTCTCCTCATTTTCGTTTTATTCCCAGTATCGTTAAGTCGTCGTACTGCTCATCTTCCTTAATATGAGTATAATACATATACGCAGGATTTTCAGGGTGTTCCCGCGTATGCGCGCAATAACGCCTATATTGTACAAAATGGTGCTTAAGAAATTCGTCTACTTTTTTATCCACCAATACGCGGGAATCTTCCCCCGCGTCGGCGGGTTTGTAACATCTGAACATTTTTTCTACGGAAACCATAGCCATGATTATTTCTTCTGCCTGCCCATCGCAGGTTGAAAAATCGAATTGTAAATCGCCTGTATCTTCCGGATTGTGGTATTTTTTCAGGGTATAAACTTCGCGCGCCATCACCGCGTTGATAATCGCTTCTACGCGCTCGGGTGACATTTCTTCGTCAGCCTGTCCGCAAAGATGGTTTTCATGCTGAGTCCCCGCCGCTCCTTCTTCGCAGGTTATTTCTTTAAACTCGCGGTTTCTGAATTTTCTTTTTGCTTCCTCAATACCGTCGGTGTAGAGCAGCAGTGTGTCTCCTTTTTCCACTTTGAGGGTTTGAACTTTGTAGCCGCCTGTGGATTCAATCATAAAGTTGGGTAATACGCCTGTTGCGGGGGATTGCGGGAGGGTTATGACTTTCATTTTGTTTTCTTTCGCGCTGTAAAGATGGACGATATTGTCGCCGGCGTTGCAGAAACGGACTGTTCCGGTTACCGAGTCAAACAGGCAGAGAGTGAAAGCGGCAAAGCGTCCCTTGAACGCAAGCGCTTCTATAAAGTCGTTGATCTGATACACAACCTCTTCTATGTGCATTCCTTTTTCATTGGGCTTCCATTGTTTAAAATAGTTAAGGAACATGGTCGCTACCTGGATCATGATAAGCGCCGCCGGGATTCCTTTGCCGGCTACGTCGCATTTTATCATAGCATAATAACGACCGTCCAAATCTTTGTAATCAAAATAATCTCCCGATACGCCTTTGGCTCCTTCGTAGTAACCAAAGAAATCCAAGTTTTTCGTTTTGTTAAAGCCGCTGGTTTGTTTGTTTCCCTGACTGTCCACATCCAGCGGAATGAATTTTTTCTGTATTTCTTTTCCGATTGAAAGATCGGACGCGGCAAGCGCGGCTTTTACAAGTCCGTGCGTCATGTCGTTGATTGTATTTCCAAGAATGGCAATTTCGTCCTTGCTGGCAATTTGTATATCCACTCCCGCCAATTTTGACTTGTCATCGGTATCGCGGATTATTTCGATATGTTTTACAAGATTTATAATCGGTTTAATAATCAGTCTTGAGAATGTAAACGCCCCGATAATGCCGATTAATAAAACTATAAACGCGACAACTCCGATAGTTAACAGGATAGTCATCTGTCCTCGGTAGATTTCATTTATAATTGAATCCAAAGAGACTTCAAGGCGGATTAACCCGCGGAAAAAGTTGTTATCCGCCATTTGCCGGTACATTATCGGCTTATAGAAAATATATTTTCCGTCTTTTGCTTTTCCTACGCTGTTAGTTGAAAATTTCGGGTATGAACCCACTTCGCCTGAAATTTTTGTAAGTATATCGTTAAGTTTTAAGTTTAAGCCGTTTATCGTTACTTGAATATCATCGCGCATTCTCTCGCCGGCGGCGTCTGTGCGAAGCGCAAGGGCAAGGAATTGATCCGTCATTGTTGTAATGCTTTGCGAAAGTTCTCCCGCTTCCCGTTGCGCGCGGGTGTTAAGGTCTCCGGCTAAATCATCGTAAAGAGGAGTAAGAACGTCGTTTAATCGCGTAACGCCGGGGCGTAATTCGGCGGTGTCAATTTTTGAATCAATATCAGGATCGTTTGAAGCCCAGACATGATCTGTGTGTATCGAATTAAGACCGTAACCTGTAATTGTTATGTAGTTAGCTTCGGCAAGCGCCGCGGAGTTGGACGGAAGGTACATTAACTCAAGCGTGCCGCGTTCGCCGCGCGATTGAATAGCCATCGGCATATAAGTTCTGGCGCTTGTGGCAAGCCCGTCAAGCAAAACGCTGGAACGATCCCACAAACTTTTAAGCAGTGTTTCCTGCTGAGTTTTTGTCATAATGATATACATTGGCGTAGAAATCATTATGATAACAAGGAGAATAAGGGCGATTGTAAATGAGGCGAGTTTAAATCTGAGCCCGATTCCTTTTTTAAACGTTTGTGCCGCCTTTTGTTTTTTTTCTATTAGCATAAAATCTCCTGTAATGATTGCAAGCGCTTCGTGCTTGATTACCGCGCTCTCCGAAATAACTCCGGCTATGCCCCGGATTGTGGCGATTAATCCCAGCGCGCAAAGAGCTACCAGCAGCGCCGCAAGTGCTATAATCGGGTTAAATGTTATCAATCCTTTCTGTTGTATTTTCCATGAAGGTTTCCATTCGTTGGAATAGTCGCCGAATTTGACCGTCCCTGTTCTGGCGACCGGAATAAAAGAATCAGCCGTGTACCAGCCTCTCGTAGAGTGCCTTAATTTTAACCGGTACTTGCCCTCGTCCATGTTTTCAAAAATCAGTCCGCCTATTTCTTTGTCAGATATTATTTTAAAACTATTTGCGGGCAGATCGGGATGACCTTCCCGTTCCAAAACTATTGACGTTATCTGTCCGTTAGCTGTAAATCCTCTGCCTATTATTTTGATTGAGAGTATACCCTGTTGATCCTGTTGAGCGTCAATATAGCTTACCCTTGTAAAGGGAATAAATTTATTTGTTTTAAAAGTTATATTGGACGGTTGTCCTATGTTGCCCGCCTGATCAATCGCCGATACTGAAAACGCCCATATACCGTCGTCCTGATTTGAATATTTTACCGATGTATTTGTTCCCATTATCCCGGACGGCGGCGGACTTATCGTGGTTGACGGATTTGCGCCTAAATATTGAAGGTTCCATGTATAGCCCGCAATGAACGGATCCGATGAAGGCTCCCAAAATAAACTGAAATCGTTGGATAACAGAAAACCGTTTTCATCTGACTGCGGGTCAATTATTTTTACCTTAGGCGGCGGCGTGTTTTTTCTGTTGTAAGCGATTCTTGCCGGTTCTGACCAGTTGCCTGCGTAGTCATGAGCGCGGACGCTGAAGTACCATGCGCCGTCGCTTGTCGCATTGTTTTCCAAATTTAAATTTGACGCGTTGCCGGTATTGTAGATCATTACCTGTTCTGGAGGCGTGGCGTTTGGATCCTGACTCCAACTCCATGAAAATCCAAGAACGCCGGAAGTGTCCGAGGGAATATTCCACGCGACGCGGGCTTTTTCGGAGCGGCTTACTCTTGACGGCGTAAAGTTAACCGCGGTTATAATCGGACTTGCGACTGAATGATCCGGCGCAAGCATATAGATGCGTCCTGTATCTCTCGCTGTTGTCTGCCAAAAAACAAAAACGCCGTCTTTGGATACGACGGGTCTCGCGAAAGAAGCTTCCGCTGAAACGCCGGAAATTAAATGATTCTTCCAGTCAAAATCTCCGCGTTGGGCTAAAATTATTCTGTTGTTCCCGCTTCGATTATCAAACCAGACTACATTGGGAACGTTATTGTAAATAAAACCGATTGGATTATTGCAGTACGCTTCAGAACTGTTTACGCGTTCAACTCTGCCTGTGATGCTTATATTTGAATTAATTATCGCGCTGTATATTTGAGGCGTTCTGTTGGATTGCTTCCGCTCCCAAACCAGTAAAAGATTGTCTTTGTACTTTGTAAGATGCGCTCTTTGATTGTCAACACTATCGGCGTTGTTTTGATTCTGCGCCGCAGGATCGCTGAAAGTCGTAAAACGCTTTGAGTCTGTCCATGTTTTGCCTTCGTCCTCGCTGGTTTTGTAGTAAAGCTGATACGTTGATGATGAATCCGCTCCAATGGCAAGAGATTGAAAAAACACAATATCTTTGCGATCCAGACTTGCGTGTGTTGGAAGAAAGTTAAGCGTGCGCGCGTTTTCCGGCGTAAAGTATCCAAAAGGCGTCCAGTTAATTCCGTTATCTGAACGAGAATAAAGAATAGAGACGGATTGCGCCTGACCTCTTGTAATAAAAAGAAGATACCCTCCGTCCGCGCGGACAAAAAGGCGCGGAGCTACAGAATTTTCAAAGCTTAAGTTTACGGTATGTTTTGAAAAACTTCGCCCTCTATTCTCGGAAATAAGTATCTCCGCTTGAGCGTTGCCGGAAGCCGCGGCGATTAAAATTCTTCCTTTGTTGTCAATTACCATGCTTAAAATTGACGGTTCTGCGCCTAAATAAACGTAGGGTCCCCCAATCGATCCTCTTTGTTCCCAATTTTTTCCTGTTTCTTTAACAGCTAAAAAAATGTTAATAAAACCGCCCGAAGTAAAGCTTGCTTCTTTGTTAGGGGTAACTTCCTGCCACGCGATTACGGAAAAATCATTTGAATAAGCATTGACGGGAAACTTTCCCGCTCTTGGAGTAAAAGCTTCCGCTTGTTCCCAGTAAAGTTCTTGTGCGGCGGCGGAAAATACAGCAAGAAAAGCGAAGAATACAAAAAGTAATAATTTGTTTAAACGTATCATAATACCGATTGTATCCTTCGCTGTAATTCCACAAGCTTTGTTATATTGCGGTTTCTGGGGTTTTGCATAAGACGCTCAACAAGCGAAAGCGCCGCAAGATTGTTGCCCGCGTTTAATTCGCGTAACGCGCGCTGATAATCGGCTTCGTCAGAGCTTGAAAGAACAATGCTTCCCGGAACGCTCATCCTGCTGAGCAGTCTGTCTCTGATTTGGGGCGCTTCCGTGTTATTGGGGTTTAATGCAATGGCTTCGTTTAACTGCGCAAGAGCGACTTCGTATTGCGCAGTTGTGTTATTTTCTAAAATGCGTCTGGCTGAAGCTGTCAGGTCTCTTGAACGCGCGATATTCGCGGGATTCGGCGGCTGAGGACGGTATCCCATGTCTATCTCCGCCTGGGTTACAATAGCCTTTATATTTTGGTATCTGGGATTTATTTCAGCCAGGTTCTGAAGATCAGCAAACGCTTCTATGGAACGCTGTTTTGTTCCGGCGACGGCGGTTCTTAAACGCTGTTCAAATGAAGCGTTGAATGCCGCAGGATCCATAAATTGTTCTATCCTGAGTTCAAGAATACCCGCTTCCTGATTAACCGGAAATATAAGTCTTACTTGTCTTGTTAGCTGACGTGCTTCGTCAAATTTCGCAATTCCCGTCGCGCGCTGTCCTGAGTTGATAGAACGCGCGCCCTCGTCGAATTTCTTTTGCGCCTGACTTAAAAGCTGGCTCATTTCCGCGTAAAGGGGAGCGGTTGGCGGAATTACGCGCGCGGAACTTGCCGACATCGCGGTGCGGATTAATCCAAGCCAATAAATTATTTCTTCGTTGTCGTCGGGGTTATTAGTGCGCCAGCGGTTTCTTGCCCTTGTAAGCGTGTCTTCCGCCTGCTGGAAATTGCCGTTGAAGTACAAAGTACGCGCGTTGTTCAGCATATTACGCACTTCCGCGATTATCGCTTCGTTTTCAGAAGCCGCAATCTGGTGACCAAGATTGACAAGTTGGGTATCGCGCATTTGCCTCAGAGACGCCGATTCTTGTATTTCAAGCGAGTCGCTGAGTCTGTCGGAAGCTCTTTGAATTCGCTCGCGCGCGGTATCGTAGTTCTGTTTTTGAAAAGCGGTTTGCGCTTCCCTGAAAAGCCGCTCTCCCTCCTGCCTGAACGCTTCAGCCTGAGTTGATCTGTTGCGGGCAGTGTTCGCTACCGGAAGAGCTTGCGCGCGAATGTTTGTTAACTCATTTATGGCTTCCTGATATTTTGCGTTTGCGCTTGAAATTTCCGGATTGGAAGAAACCATCTGCGGTTCATTTTTAAATTGCGCTATAATGTTATTTCCGTTTTGTAAATCTACAGCTAACGCGGAGAGCATAGCGTTAAGTTCCGCAAGTGCTTCGGCGGGATAGCGTAAAACAGTTACAACGCCGTTGCTTGTACGGGTTTCGCCGTCAAGGAATTTTCTGCTTTTTTCCAATGATTCTTTTCTGGCGATAATATTGTTTTGAAGACTGCCATACGCTATGCTGTAATACCTTTGAGCCGATTGCAGTTCTTCCGTAAGTAATTGGGAATAAAGGGTGTCTGCGGCGGCTAACGCGTTTGTTATGTATACGGTCTTGTGGTAAGAATTTATTTCACTGTTTATTCGGTTGGCGTTTGTTCTGATGTTGTTTAAAGCGGTCTGTGTTCCTGTAATTGTATTTCTTGTCTGTTGTTCTCCGTTTAACGCCTGAGCTCCGTTAATTGCGCCTTCGCGCCAGCGGGTTAGGGACGTTCTGTCAATACTCAGGCGCATGCCGGTATTTGCCGTCTGTACAAGAATATTATTGGCTTCGCTTAACGCTCTTATTTCCAGATATAGCGGAATATCCTCGCGCAGAATATTGCTTCCGTAAAGAGTTAAGGTTTGCGGTCTCCCGCCTGCAAAAAACTGTCTGTGTTTGTCAAAGAACTGCGGAGTAAGATTTACAAAATCGGCTGTTCTGTTTACGGAGGAAACGGCGGCTGCGTAATCTTTGCCGTTAAAGGCGGCAAGCGCCGCTGAATTCATTTTTTGAAGATTTTGCGTAATGGCATTGATAACAACCCCTATTGTATTTTTCCAGTATACCTCGAAAGCGCCTAACATTCCTTCTTGCGCGTTATCTTCGCCTCGTCCGTTAATGCTTGTTCTTATGAATGAAACATGGTTTTGATCGCCTATATCCGGTTCTCTTTCTCTGATTCTGTTAAGAGTTCTGGAAAGAATCATGTCAGCCGAATACAAATCCTGTTTTAACGCGATAAACCTGTCCATCGCGGGTGTCAATCTGCTTATGATTTCGCCTGTTCCCGCTAAATTTCCTGTGTTGATTACGCGGGTAAGTTCCGCGGAAATTGTTCCCATTTGAGAGCTTGTCTGCTGAAAAGAGGCGATTATAGTATTGATTCTTTCGGTTTCCCGCTTTACATCGTTCTCAATGTTTTCCCCGTAACCCGCGGAAAAAAAATCATCACGCATAAAGTCCATGCCCTCGGCATAAACGCGAATAGCGCCCGCGCAATCGCCTTTATTTAATAATTCTCTGCCCCTGTAAAAAATGTCAGCTAACCTATTTCTGTTAGCGTTAAATTGCGCTATTTCCTGAGTTCTGGACACAAAGTTTACAAGAAGGGGGCTGTTATCGTTTTCAAGAGAATTAAGCTGATTTGAAAGATCAACGATTTTTTCCGCGTCTTCAGGAGCGTTTAAGATAGTATCTATTAATTCATCGGCGGTGCGGTTAAACTCATCCTGTAATTTATAAATTTTACGCAGACGCTGCTGCGCAAGATCAAACTTGTCCGGGTTTAGTTTTGCGTAATTCGTTAATATTGATATGGCTTCTTCGTATTTTTTATTTTTAATGAGCGCATCCGCTTTTGTCAGATCGGCGTCTTGCCCGCCGCCTCCGAAAACCGGACTTATTGCCGAGAACAACAGCAAAATAGAGAAAATTTTAATAAAAACTGTTATATGGACAGATTTTACCATTGTCATTTGTATACTATAATATATTATCGTATTTTTTCTTATAATTCTTTTCAATATACTATTTTTTTTGATATATTCCGATTATATTATTAAAGAACAAATAAGAAATTTTTAAATTTAGATGTTCTGTGATAAAATATTAAATAGACGTGGAACTGTAAAATGACAAACTGTAAAATGACGGTTATTTTAGCCGTTTTTATGCTTTTTCCCCCTCTTTTAGCCGTATGGGCTGACGATAGTCAGGATATCTACGGCAATGTGTCTGATTATTTAAATAATATTTACGGAATTGATGATAATGCGGGGTTAACAGCTTTTCCTATACTGAATATTCCCATGGGAGGGCGTTCCGAAGGCATGGCGGGAGCGTTTTCCGCGGTCTCGGACGACGTTTCCTTTCTTGAATTTAACCCGGCGGGCTCGTCAATGCTGGAAAAATCGGAATTGGCGTTCTTTCACAATAACTGGATAGCGGATGTAAAGATTGAGGGTATCGCTTACGCCGCGCGTTTTGGAAATTTCGGTCTTGCCGCCGGCGCGAAATGGCTCTATACGCCGTTTACCGAGTACAATTATTACGGCAATAGGGTGTCCGGCGGCTATTATTCGGAAGGCGCGGCGATTATAAACGCTTCCTATAGTTTTTTTTCAGGGTATTACTTTTCCGGGCTGTCCCTGGGTGTGAATGCGAAGGGCGCTTTCCGCTCCATGCCCGATTATACCGACGATCATGACGCTATAGTCAAAGGCTCCGGCATGGAGCAATCCGCGGCAATGGTTATGGCGGATGTCGGGCTGCTTACAAGGTTTAATTTTTTAAAGGGTTATTCTTCAAGGGAAAATAACGCGTCCATTGCCCTTGTCGTCCGCAACCTTGGTCCGTCCGTTATGGGTGAACCTCTGCCCACGGTAGCTAACGCGGCAATTTCGTATAAGCCCATTCGCCCGCTGACTTTCGGCGTTGATTTTTTAATGCCGATTAACATAGCGGATTTTTCTCTTTCCGAATCGCCTTACGGGGCTGTAGGTATGGCAATTAACGTTACAAAGTTTTTGTCTATGCGCGCCGGAGTAATGATAAAACCGGGAAGCAGCCGCATTACTGTCGGCAGCGCCGTAAACATGGATAAAATTTCGTTTGACATAAACTATACTATGGATTTGCTTACTCAATTACAGCCCCTTAACAGGATCAGCCTTGCGGTGCGTTTTGATTTAGGCGACGGAGGCAGAGGGCTTTTGGCGAAAAAAGTAAATGAATTGTATCTTTTGGGTCTTGAGGCTTATTCAAAGGGAAATTTAGACGATGCAAGATTGTGCTGGGAAGAAGCGCTTGAACTTAATCCAAAATACGATCCTGCCCGCGAAAGTCTTGATATGCTGGAAAACCGCGAAGGTTTAAAACAAAAAATCGAAGACCTCTATAAACTTGATTTCTAGGTTCGCTCTCTGCCAATTAAAGTATGGAGTTTTGCCAAACACAAGGCATTAAATAAAACATAGGGTCTTAAGAAATAAAAAAAATAAAAAATGTATTTTGCTCTTTGGCAAAACTCCAAGCAAAAAGGCGAAGCCTTTTCGCCTATTTCTTTCGTCTGAAGACTCTATAGTTTATATTCGGGAAAATATTGTGCTTTCGTTCCAGAGTGGTAAGCCATTCTGTGCTGATGTAATTACTGCCGAGAGCTTCATATATCGTTGTAAAATTGCGAAGGGCGTTCTCCGCCTGATTGGCGGCGTATTCGGTTGAATCCTGTCTGAACAAAAGACTTGACCAGTCGGAAGATTGGGCAATCAGTATTTCCCGCGCCGCCTGATTCAACGCCCTTTCTTTTAATCCTGTGTCGTCCGGGAAACGTTCAGCTAACTCTGTCATTCGTTCCATGGAACGCGAAAGGTGGCGGTAAATCCAGTCATTGGAAACGTCAAGCCATGTCTCTGCGTAACCGTTTACGCCGCTTGATGAAAACTCAGGCGAAACAACCTGAATTTTGGAAAAATCCTGTTTAAAAATATATTCGCTTGGGCAGATAAATTTTAGCTCCTTGTGTTCATGGGCAAGGCGGAAAAGCGTCTCAATAAATTGAAAGCCTTCATACCAACGGTTTCCGAAAAAGCCCGCGTTATTCGCGTAAACGCTTAACGGCGCTTCTTCCATGTGTTTTGACGCTTCTTCAAGACGGGAGATTGTGTTATCCATGAATGTTTTTGCGTATTCAGCCGCCTTGCCGACGGCGGCTTGCGGATTATAATTTTTGTTAGAG
>Ga0268262_10005279_pt1 | contig 12884 bp, 11 predicted proteins | sample TergutNc150P3_FD_190354 | JGI IMG/M metagenome (GOLD analysis project Ga0268262, IMG submission 190354) | Nasutitermes corniger P3 segment gut microbial community from laboratory colony in Florida, USA - Nc150 P3 (SPAdes) (version 2) | ecosystem: Host-associated > Arthropoda: Insects >... | reverse complement strand
ATTCATAGGCGTGATAGACCAACTGACAGAACAGCTCATCAACAACTTTGGAAGGTAAGAGGTAGCCAATGTCACTCCGAACCCCAAACCCATTTCGCAGCTACCAGACACTGATAGATTTCCAAAGATCCAAAGAGCGCCTATCGGTCGTGGCAGACCAGATAGCCAGCGGCAAGAAGATCACGCGCCTCAGCGACGATCCCACGGGGGCGGCGCTGGTGATGGACTTTCAAACTTCAATCGACCGCAACAACATGTACATAAAGCAGGGCGAAACAGCCAGCACCTTCCTCAAGGGCACCGAATCCGCGCTAAAAGCCATCGACATCCAAATGGCAAGGCTGCTAGAGCTTTCCGAGGCGGGTATGTCAGACCTCAACGAGGGCCGCGGGCGACAGGCTATGGCCGCCGAGATTGACGTGCTGCGCACCATCATACTCGACCTGTCCAACACAAAAGAGCAGGGGAAGTACCTCTTCGCTGGCACGGCCACCAAGACGATGCCGTTCAGCCTGAACCCAGCTCCCCCGGTTGCCGGCAACCCAAGCCCCGCGCCACCATTTTCAACTTTTTGGACTGTTCCCAATCCCGCAGCTCTCGTCTCTGGTTCCCATGATCCTTACCAAGCCGTGTTTTATGACGGGAACTTGGGCAATATTGACATGGACCTTTCCCCAATCGCAAGCGTCACGGCTAACTTGACAGGGGAATATGTCTTTTTGGGGAGCAGGGACTTGGTAACCGGCGATTTAGACCCCAACCAAGACATTTTCATTGCCATCACCCAACTGCGGGACGGGATGATGACCGATGACACGGAGTTGATAAAACAGGCCTATGACAACCTCAGGACCATCAAGGAGAGGATAAATGTCTGCCTGACCCAAGTCGGAAGCCGCACTATATCCATCGAAAACACGGGGTTCAACCTAGGAGACTTCACCGAATCCCTTCTGGCAATACAAAACACCTATGACGGCCTAGAGTACCCAAGAGCCATAACCCAGCTAGCAGCCGAACAGACCACCCAGCAGGCATCCCTTTCTATACTCTCAAAGCTGGGCAAGCTGAGTTTGTTTGACTATATTGGTTGATGCCAGTTGAGCCTCTTGCAACTACCTACGCGCGCCCATCGGAGTCATCTCACAAACGTCCGCTCGCCCATCGAAGAAGCCGCGTGAAGCCAACTCCATAATCCGCCCGCCCCAGCGCGCCGCATGGGGGTCTGGGGGGAAGGCAGCTTAGTGGCACTAAGCGCCTTCGGCCACGCTCGCATGCGAGTGGGGCCAGAACAGCCCCCCAGTTATAGCAGTTCAACCTATTGTAGGTTGAACTGCTATAAAGATTCAATTGCAACGGCGACGGGAAACGGCATAATTAGTCAATACTAATTTGCGCCCTGTGGCTTGGCCTTGAAACCAAACTCTTCCACGCCCAGCAAGTCGGGCCTGACAGTTTCGGCTTCGCCAGTCTCTATCTTGGATATTGCGCGATTAGACGTGGCTGATTCGTAGGCCGCCAATATCGTGCGTTCCATCTCTAGGCGGAATTCATTGTTCAATGGATATGCAATGTCCTTGAAGCTGCCATCTCGCTTGCGCTTGCTTGGCATGGCCACGAAGTAGCCATCCTCGGACTCGACCACCCTCAAGTCGCCCAAGAGAAAGCAGTCGTCAAAAACAATTGAGGCCAGCGCCTTCAGTTTTTCCTCGCCTTCGATCTTGACGATTCGCACATTGGTTATCTTCATTTCTCATTTCCTTTCAGAACAGCTAACAAAACATCATTGCTGAGTCGCCCACCGGCGACCCACCGTCTCCAAGCCACCCTCAAGACAATGATACCATTGGAGCCAAGGTAGTCAGAAAGGACCGATGATGGATGATGTCCGCCGACCTGACGCCCAAACCTAGATGGTTTCGCCAACCTAACCAGCGAACTCCACCTGATTGCATGGAGGCCCAGTTGGGCAGTCCGTTAGATTCGACAATGTTCCAACATACAACTTTCGATAATTTGCATTATGTAACATTGACTGGGGGATTTTAGAAGAGGCAAAGCGCAGCGGAAACGAAATGCCCATATGAGCGGTACAATGCAGAAATGGGCGGCGGCAGAAGCGAGGCGCATCGGGAAGATGTTGGCCAAGGGATTTTGGCCGACGGCACCAAGACGCGCGCACTGGTCTAGTGTGACAAAGACCTGCGGAGCGCCTGGAAGCGGAAGCGCAGTGTCGCCTCTTTGCAGTCAGGCGAACAAAGGAACTCGATAAGCTCCTTTGTCCTCAAATCATCAACAACTTGTAGGACGCTCAGGTTGAACAGCTGTAGCCCAAGCTCAATCGCAAATACTTCGTTCACCACCTTGTGCCTGTCCTCCGAACTCAAGAAGCTCGAATGGCCCGGCGCGAGGTATTCTGCCGGCACCGTTACAGGCTTCGCTTTTGCGATGCGGTACATCAGGCCGGCCGCGATCCAAAAGTCGATGGCGATTCCCTTGTTCTTGGTTTCGTTGCTCCATGACGCAACAATAGCGGAAACAGCGTTTAGGTCAGCGTCCGCTTTGTATCTGCCGTCAACCCTGAACCTATCGAACACGCTCCAGATTTCGGCCGGGCTCTCGAACCGCTTGAGGTTTTCAACGGGCGTTGAGGATCGCATCAATTTTCTCTGCGTAGGCCCCAGGATGCGGCGGCGGGACCGCATGGAAGTTTGCCAAACGGGAAAGCATGGCGGCCGCAGTGGTCGGTGGCGACGATGCAGTGTTCGGCTTGGCGCACCCCAAGCATCTGAGCGTGGTGTCAATCTCACCGGCGGGTTTCCCCAGGGCCTCATAAATGCGTTTGAGAGGGATCTCCAGCCGGCCGCCGCTCACTTCTTCGTATTCCTCCAGTTCGTTGTGAGTGTAGTCGATCAGTGCTCTCATCGTCCAGGAACCAAAGGCGTCAAAGACCTTGTTCATCACCGCCATCTCTTCATCCGCGATCTCATTGAGGTCGCCTTCGGACACTCCATCCTTCTGGAGGCTCACATTGTTGCCCTTTTTCGTGGAGACCCACTCGCCCCAATCGGCCTGTGCTTCCGCCCCCTCGTTGTTGCTCATCAAATCCAGGGTCATGGATAGGACGGGCCCCATTTTCATGGAGTAGTATTCATCGTAGCTTATGGGGAACCAATATTGGTCCATGCACTCTCTGTCCGCCAAGTACATCAGCTTCATCAGCTTGACATGTTCCATCGTGTGGCCGTCGGCGCGTCCGAGGAAGTAGGCTGCCATCTGTGCCAGCTTGCGTACGTTGCACATCTTTTTTGCCCCCTTGTCCGATCAACCATTGTATCGGCAAGGCATTGCCAGCGCAATAGTGATTTTCGTTAAATTTTCGACTGTTCTCCCTGGGGTCGATCATATCATAATATCCCTGCTGCTCGTATTTTGAAGACTGCGGCCCTCATATCGTGTATACTTCATATTACACCATAAGGCGGAGGCCCAGAATGAGAAAGCCCATCCTTCAGCACGTGGCCGCGGCGCTGGCGCTCGCCATTGCCTCCCTCTCCTGCGGGGGGGGCGGGGGCGACAAGAAGCCGGCCCCCGTCCCGGTGGCGGGCGTCTCCCTGAACAAGGCGATTGCCAGGGTGGCCATCGGCAAGGCCGACACGCTGACGGCCACAATTGAGCCAGCCGACGCCACGAACAAGGCTGTGACATGGGCAAGCAGCGCCCCCTCGATAGCCTCCGTCTCGGGCAGCGGGATGAATGCGACAGTCACAGCACTTGCCGGCGGCACCGCGACGATAACTGCCACGACCGCCGACGGCGGCAGGACCGCCGCCTGCGCCGTGGTGGTAACTGTTCCGCAGACGGTATCAGCAGGGAGTTCCTACACGGTAGCTATCAAGGCAGACGGTAGCCTATGGACTTGGGGAGATAATGCAGGTGGACTATTGGGGACTGGTGACTATACGCAAAAAAATGTTCCCACCCGTGTGAACGCAGCGATTGACTGGTCAGCGGTTTCTGCTGGTATCCAACACACGATGGCTGTTAAGGCGGATGGCAGCCTTTGGGCGTGGGGAGCTAACTATTATGGCTCACTGGGTATTGGTTACAGCAGTGGGAGCAGAAATACCCCTGTTCAAGTGGGCAGTGCCAATGACTGGGACTCAGTTTCCGCAGGGAATCAACATACACTTGCCATCAAAACTGATGGTAGCCTTTGGGCATGGGGATATAATGAGTACGGCCAGCTCGGGTCTGATGACAATGCAGACAAGAACATCCCTGTTCGGGTGGGCTTGACATATGATTGGGCGGCAGTGTCGGCAGGTAAGGGGTACTGTACGCTGGCCATCAAAACAGACGGCAGCCTATGGGCATGGGGAAATAACGAATTTGGCCAGTTGGGACTTGGCGACAACTCGAACAGGAATGTACCTGTTCGAGTGGGCGAGGCAAATGACTGGGTGGCAGTGGTGGGCGGTGGTATTTTGAGCCAAGGCTTTACGTTGGCCATCAAAACCGATGGCAGCCTATGGGCTTGGGGAAACAATTCTGATGGCCAGTTGGGTCTCGGCGACAACACGAACAGGAATGCGCCTGTTCGGGTTGGCGGGGCAAATGACTGGGCAGCTGTAACTGCGGGTACTTACCATCATACTGTGGCCATTAAGAGGAATGGTGGCCTTTGGGCGTGGGGAAGCAACAACAGAGGCCAGCTGGGCCTCGGCGACAACACGGACAGGAATGCGCCTGTTCAGGTAGGCGCAGACAACAATTGGGCGGTTGTGTCAGCGGGCAGTCACACACTTGGCCTTAAAATAGATGGAACCCTTTTGGCTTCCGGGTTAAATTATTATGGCCAACTGGGCCTTGGCAACACTACGAACAGGGACACTCCGACTCTAGTAGGCGCAGGCTACCGCGTTCACGCTTGGGCGATGTCATCCTGGTCAAGCGTGTCCCCGACTCTAGTAGGCGCAGGCTACCGCGTTCCAGGAAAATAATATTGAAGCCGAATACAAAAAGCGAGGGGCCTTACGGCCCCTCGCCTGACTGTCAGACTCAGAAAACTATTAAGGCGTTCCAACAGAAATAGTGATTGAACCAGTTGCGGACGTGCCTCCATTGTCCGTCACTTTAACACTTATTGTAACGGTTTGCCATGCTCCGTTATGCTTCGCTATAACTTTCCCGGTGCTGTCAACCGTGGCCAGGCTCGTGTCGCTGCTGGACCACTCTGTGGACTGAATTTTTGTCTGAACTGAGACAGGGCCGATGACCGCACCTAGTTGCAAGGGTTTTCCATTTTCGAGGAATCCAGTGTACCCAGAATCCACCGCAGCCACGCTCACCGCCGACACGCTCTCGTGGACGGCCACCTGGCAGGTGTATGTCCCGAACAAAGCACCCGAACCATGCGAAACCGTTGCGGTTATCGTGGCGGACCCGGCCGCCTTTGCTGTCACGTTCCCATAGCCGTCAACTGCCACTATGCCCGGCGCGCTGGAGGACCAATCGGTGCTTATATGGGCGCCTTCCGGGTCACAGACCACGCTGAGCTTGGCGGCGCCGGGGCCGGTGGGGCACCAAAGGTCCAGCGATTCCCTGTCCAGCCTGGCGCCCATCAGTTTGTTGTAGACACGGATCTCGACATTAGGGGAATTCATATAAAAAACCCCGAAAACATACAGTTTGCACCTGACCTTGGTGACGCCCAGCTTCAATGCGGTCACCAACCCGTCTGCGCTGACGGCGGCTATGCTGGGGTCGTCGGACTCATACGAGAAAGACAGGCGCTCTATGAGATTTTCCGGACAGACAATATTAGGGACGAGCTGGAACAATGGGTCCCCGTTTAGATACAGCACTTTGTAATAACTCGGGTTATACCAGCTATCACTTCTAACATCCTTAAATGGCTCACTAGGGCTAAAATACACAAGTCCAACAATCACGGCGACCCTGCAAGTCGCTGTGAGGCTGCCGTCGGCCGTGGACGCGGTTATCGTCGCGGCCCCCTCTTTGCCAAAACTGGCAACCAGGCCGGAGGGGTCAACCTGCGCTATGCTGGGGTCGCTGGAATGCCATGTGAAGAGGCCCGGGTCCTCATACCCTCGATTGGAGACCACAAGCAACTGATAATTTGCATTAACGTCGAGAATAATGTCCTCACCAGCATCAAAACAAAGGGAAGTCAGTGGGTCGGGTTTCGTCACATATATGGTGCAGGAATCATCCTTGGCATTGTCGGCAGTGACCACGTATATTTCGGTTTTGCCGACGCCCTTGGCGGTCACCAGTCCGGAGGGGCTTACTGTGGCTATGCTGGCAAATGTGTAGTACTAAGTATTTCAGCGTTTAAAGCTGAAAATAATGGGAACTATATACTTGATTCCGCAGAATCCCTCCCGAAACGGCTTAGACCCGCGCCGCACAAGGGTTTGGGCTGATTCGCCCCGCTCTTAGCTGCAATGAATATCTCATATCCCCTACACCCGTTTTTCAGCCAAGGCAATTCCAGCCAAGACGAAACGACTCCCCGAAAACCCACCGCCAAAAACCTGTTCCATCTTAGACGAAAAAAAGGCGAAAAGCTGTGCTAAAATCAAAGCATGGACAAACAACGCTACGACAAGAGATTCGACGCCCGCTTCAGGGCCGGGAAGCCCGCCGCCGCGACAGTCTCCACATTCGACCTGATGGAGATGATCCCCGACGAGGAAGCGGCCATCGCCTACCTGACCCCCATCCTCTGGCCCGACGGACCCGTCTGCCCCTACTGCGGCTCCCATGACAACTACCTCCGCAAAGGCAGGGCCAACATGCACTGGTGCAAGGGCTGCCGCAGGGAATTCACCATAAGGGTCGGCACCATCTTCCACCGCTCCCACGTCCCGCTGCACAAGTGGCTGCATGCCATGTACCTCATCGTCACCGCCAGGAAGGGCATATCCTCGCTGCAGCTGTCCAAGCAGGTAGGCGTAACCCAGAAGACGGCGTGGTTCCTTGAGCAGCGCATACGCGCCGCCTGCGGCAACCAGACGGCGAAGATTCTTTCTGGCATAATAGAGGTGGACGAGACCTACATTGGCGGCATCGAGAAGAACAAGCACTCAAAGAAGCGGCTGCACCCGAAGGGCGGCGCGAAGGGGAAGGCCGCGGTCATGGGCATGAGGGACAGGAGCGGGCAGGTCGCCGCCAAAGTCGTCGAGCGCGCCGACAAGCCCACTTTGCAGGGCGAGGTGAGGGGCGCGGCAGCCCCTGGCTCGACCGTCTGCACGGACGAGCACACAGCCTACGCGGGGCTCGGGGACTTCTGCGACCACAGGACGGTGTGCCACTCCGCCAAGCAGTACGTGGACGGCATGGCGAGCACGAACGGCGTGGAGAGCCTCTGGGCCGTCCTGAAGCGGGCGTTCTACGGCACCTACCACAGCATCAGCGAGAAGCACCTCCAGTTCTACGTGGACGAGGTGGTGTTCAGGATGAACGAGGGCAACTGCGCGATTGACACCGTGGACAGGCTGGAGTCGCTGGTAAAGGGGATGAGGGGAATGAGGGTGACGTACAGGGAGCTGACGGAGGGGGGATATGGGGAAGCAGCGTAAATTTAGAAAACTATCATTAGAAGTAAATAGTTTCCAACTTCCCTTTTTGATTTTGCCAAGTTCTAATATCCATGACAATTATGTTAATCTGCGAAAGGATTTTGTATGAGAATTGATAATTTTGCTGGCTATTCAACACATTATGGTCATTGTATTTGCGGTGACTCCATCAATCTTTTACAGTTGGTAAGCGACAACAGCGTTAATCTAGTTATCACCAGTCCACCTTTTGCTCTGCAACGCAAAAAAGAATATGGCAACGAAGAACAGGGTCAGTATGCAAACTGGTTATGTGAATTTGGCAGGCTTGTTTATCGGAAGCTCCAACCTGATGGAAGTTTTGTTGTTGACATTGGAGGTGCATACGAAAAGGGGCAGCCTTCCTATAGTCTGTATCAATTTAAGACACTTATCAAACTTTGTGAAGAAGTTGGATTTTATCTAGCACAGCCATTTTATTGGCACAATCCAAGTGCTTTACCCACCCCCATTGAGTGGGTAAATAAGAAAAAACAGAGGGCGAAAACTTCTGTAAACACAATTTGGTGGTTATCTAAAACTCCCTACTGCAAAGCCGATGTCACCAAAGTGCTTACTCCGTATTCCTCTAGGATGCATAAGCTGATCAGTAATCCAGACGAATTCCTCAAAACTGAAAACACGGTAAGACCCTCTGGACACATTTTGGGAAAATCAACCTGGACTAATAATAATGGTGGAGCAATCCCCTCAAACATGCTTCAAATTCCGAATACTGAAAGCAATAGTCAGTATTTACGCTTATGTAAGTCACTCAATGTTAAAAGTCATCCATCTAGGTTCCCTTCTGGCTTGCCCGAATTTTTCATTAAAATGCTAACAACTGAAGGTGATTTAATAATCGATATTTTTAGCGGAAGCAATACCACTGGGCAAGTCTCAGAAAAGTTAAAGCGACGATGGTTGGGGTTTGATGTAACAATTGCGTACGTTGCGGCCTCCGCATTCCGTTTTTGTGATTCACTCGACCTTGCAAAACAGATTTATTCAGACATAAACAACGGCAAACACATTACTATCGGTGACAGTCATTCTCTTATTGTAAATCAATAATGGAACTCGGGTCAATCGGGTTAACTTTATTTATGGGAAACACCTTTATCCCATTCTCTTTCACAAACTTAACTGGAATCTTTGGATTATTAATATGTGTTTGCGTGAGTAATTTTTGTTCCCATCTGCTGAATTGTGGTTCGAGCATTGAGGACGACATAATATAAATTTCTTGCAGTTCTATTCCACGATAAATTGCGAATGTCCATGGGACTCTACGAAACTTTGATAATATCTGATTAGTAGTGTGGTGATTTGTACTAAATCCTGTTGCTCTGGTTGCCAGATTTATTGATTTCATTTCCCATTCTACCCCATTTTCTGAAACACTATCGTTTCCCTCTCTTCCCGGCAAAAGTTTCATATTTAGATATATGAGTTGTTGAAGGGTTTTTGCTCCATTGTCTTGGAAAATGTCTGCAATTCCAAATTCTTTTGCCATTCCTCTCAACGGCTCCAAATCGTTCCAATGCTGTTCTAGCCGCCGGATCCTAGCTTGATGTTCCAAATCAAGAAAACCCATAGATTACCTTTGGTCTTTCGTTATCAAGTGTTTTGGAATCTCATTTGTTAAATGTGCTACATCACAACCAAGTGCCTCGCATAATTGGCATAAAATCTTGAAAGTCAAGTTTCGTTCGCCTCGTTCTACTCCTCCGATGTAAGAACGGTCGATGTTCGCTCTTTCTGCCAACTCTTCTTGAGACAATCCTATCGTCTTTCGCTCTTTGCGTATGCGCTGTCCAAGCAGCAAGAGTACATCGGGCTTCATCTAGAGATTATTTCAAAATGGGAATTCTAGTTCCACAGACTAGAATACCCATTTTGTGCAAAAGACCAAAAAAAGCCTTACGATTCTTTATGGACTTGCGGAAGTGTTAATGTTATCGCTATTTTCCTGTCTAGGTTGACAACGGATCCAACTCTTCGCTTCAGTGCTTGGATGTTGGCTTCTCGTCAATGCAGACCAACTGCGTCTTTTCATTCTTGGCCAAGTGCAGACCAACGAACTTTGAAGTCGGTGCTGACGCACAACGACCTCTTCTCCGCATACCTGATCTTTTGCTCCCCCAGCACCCTCCAAATTGCGTGGTTCAAGCGACTCTGCTCGCCCTACGACAGGATGTCACACAACCCGAACCCCGGGGGTGGCAGATGAGCGAGCCTATTCACCACACTCTTCTTGATCCCCCTTTTGTACGCACCGGGGACGATGCCCTAAGGTCTGTCAGCTATGAATTATTCATGTCTGCGGAATCAAGTATATAGTTCCCAAAATAATGGATAGTATCTGAAACTGCGCTATTCCTCTTTGCATTTTGGACGCGCCAGCGGTTAGGAAAACTTGCTTGTTCTCTGTAAATCAGCATTGGCGACTTGGGCATCTTTTCTGTCAACATCTTTAGCAAATATGTTTAACACTCTGATTCACAAGATGTTATCCTCATTGCTAAATAGCTTTGGGTACTCTTGGTGGCAATTGGTATGTTACACCCATTGCATTTTGTACTGCCCTTTGGAAGAATTAGTTTGTATGTGTGTTATTTTGATAGAATTATGGTTAATAGTTCTAATTGTTAGTGTGATTTTCTTTTTGTCCTTCTTTTGATTTCATTGTCTTTGTCTCTCATTGGAGTGGGCCAGAACCACCCTGTGGCAAATCTACATTTTAAGTAATAGCATTAATGTTTTGATTTTACAAGACTTATTCTCTACTCACATTTGCCTTTCGAGCATTGCTGATCACTACGCACCTATCTAGCAATTTGCGCTTTTATTGTCCGCTTAACGGCGGGCAAAGCCCGCCTACGGACAATAAGCGGCAAGGAACTCTTGGTATCCATTTGCAAGCAAATGGATACGCAAGACCCTCACGTTCATCACTTTGGCTGTTTTCAGCCCACTGTTTCGCAACCCAGAGTTTCGATGCGGTCAAGTTCATTCTACAAGCAAATCCTTGCATAGCAGTTCAACCTACAATAGGTTGAACTGCTATATCACCCTGTTGGCGAGAAGGTCGTGTATGTGCAGTATTCCGATGGGCTTAGAATCATCAGCTACAACTACGAAAGTGATCTTTTTGGCCTCCATGATCTTGGCTGCCTCTATCGCCTGAATGTCTTTCTCTATAGATATTGGATTTAACGTCATGATTTGTTTGGCTTTAAGTTCTAACGGCGGCTGCCCTGACGTTTCGGAACGCTCGAGTGCTCTGCGTATGTCCCCATCGCTTATCACTCCCACCAATTTCTCAGAATCAATCACCGCTGCCATTCCCAGCTTGCCCGACGTCATCGCGCCCAATATTTGGATCAGTCCGCTGTTTGGGGAGATTTTTGGGAAATCGGCGTGCATCAGCTCTTTGGCCTTGATCAGCTTCGTACCCAATTTGCCCCCAGGATGGTTCTTGGCGAAGCCATCAACGCTGAACCCAGTGGCCACTATCCTTTCCGCCGCCAAGAGATCGCCCCACACCAACTGCATGGTGGTGCTGGCCATTGGGGCGTAACTGAGCGGGCAGCCTTCCCCCTCCGGCAGTGAATAGGCGAACACCCATTTTGCAGCCTGGGCCAGCGGACTGTTTGGGTTCGAGGTTATGCAGGCTATTGGCACCCCTTCCCGCTTGAGGGCCGGAACCAAGCGCAATATCTCCTCGCTCTCTCCGCTGTTGCTCAGCAACAGTGCCATGTCTTCCTCAGTCACCATCCCTAGGTCGCCGTGCAGCGCATCGGCTGGGTGCAGAAAAAAACTGGGACAGCCCGTGGACGCAAAAGTTGCCGATATTTTTTGAGCCACTATGCCAGATTTCCCAATGCCGCTGAGCACCAAGCGTCCTCTCGATTTCTGGAGGGCCGTCAACCAATCTGCCAAAGCCCTTTGGTCTATGGTGGCCTCCAGTGCCTCTATGGCCTTTCTTGCCGCCCCGAGTACAGCCATGCCGGGCGCATTCTTTGGATTTGGGACATTTTCTGGTTTGCCTGCCATTTGATTTGGCTCTAATTCCTATAAGTCGTGGCCGAGCAGATAACAACTACTGGTTTGCTGGCCGCTGGGTTTCTCCAAAACAATTCTACCACCCAATGCCCTGCTGGGTTCAATGAGGCACTGTACTGGGATAGGAGTTGTGATGCCAAGTTGCGTTCAGATGAACGCAACTTGGTAAAAGGCAGGACTGAATCCAATTTATGGCCAAGGCTCTGATTCCCCGTCAGGCCCCCTGCCCTCGCCATTGGTCATAGGGAGATTGGCGTTATTGCTGGATTTCATGCGCCTTTGCACATAAAAAAAGAGACGATCTTTGGTTAGGACTATTTCTTTTCTTCCATCGTCTTTATCGCCTCTATCGCTTCGTTTATCTCCTTGGCTTTCTTCATTGCCATGCGCCAGCCTATGTATCGCAGGACGGCTAAGGCAATGTGAGAGAATGAGAGGATGGCAAAGTAGCCGATGACGGGGGCAAAGACTTGTGGCCATGAGAGTTCCAGCACGTCCAGCTTCTTTGCGAAGGCGAAGCAGATGGTGGCGGAAAAAGACAGGCTTATCAAGAACGATTCAAATTTGTTGGCCCTTTTGGCGCGAGGGGTTTCCATTATTGCTCCTAACATCAATTTCGAATTACAAAGTAAAAGAAAGGAATCGCTGTGCCGTGCTGGTTTGCGCTTGGCATTAATTGCAACAGCAACTGATACCAATTTGCGTTCAACTGACGTTGAACGCCATACGCCAAAGTTTTTGAAAAACTGGGAAACCCAGTTGTTTCAAAAATATCTTGGTATCCGATTTGCATCGGATACCAAGGATGCTCTTTTGATCATTGCGGAAGTACCATCTTCCCATAGCTTTTCAGATGTTTGCAAATTTCAGCTCCATTCTGCGGGCGTCGGTTCCCACCGCCTCATACCAACATGCAATCGTTTGATTGCATGTTGGTATGAAAACGGTATAACACCTATTTTTGACCAAGGTCTCAATTCTAGCAAGTCGCCTTTTGCGCTTTATAGCAATTTGCGCTTTTATTGTCCGCTTAACGGCGGGCAAAGCCCGCCTACGGACAATACGCGGCAAGGAACTCTTGGTATCCATTTGCTTTGCAAACGGATACGCAAGACCCTCACGCCAATCATTTCGGCAATTTTCATCCCACTGTTTCGCAGGCCAGAGTTTCGATGCCGTCAAGTTCATTCT